>OLRI01002064.1_pt1 | contig 15016 bp, 18 predicted proteins | sample 1672871 | NCBI WGS metagenome assembly OLRI01 (sample SAMEA3136732, study PRJEB25190) | human gut metagenome
GGCCAGAGGCTTTGCCTCTGGACTCCACCACCTTTGAAAAGGTGGACGAAACTTTTAAACGCGCGAAGCGCGAGTGAGATTATTCGGGGTCAATTTCGCAGGCGTAGGCGATCTTGCCGCTGTATGCGGAGGGGTAGGCCGAGGCGGGGTCGTTGCGGCAGTCGTTATAGATCCAGCCCGTGCTCGTATGCCACAGCAGCACATAGTCCTCCGCCGTGCCGTCCGTATCCTTGACCGAGGGCTCGCCCGGGCCCCAGGCGTAGTAGTCCACGCTCTCGCCCGTCACCCAGCTCAGCTCGCCGTTCACCCGGCGCAGGCCTATCCACACGAACGTCGCGCCCGCGTCCTCCGCCAGCTTGGTCACCTTCGCCAGCTCGTCCGCATCCGAGATCACGGCCAGGTGGCCGCCCTTGCTCTCGCACAGCGCCTCGGCCTGCTCCCAGCTCACGTTCGACAGCGTCACCTCATATGTAGACTCCGGCGTCGGCGTGGGGCTCGGGGTCGGGGTGGGCGTAGGCGTGGGAGTCGGCGTCGTCTCGGGCTCCGCGGACGCCGAGGCCGGCGGGACGACAACGTTGTCCGTCACAGGCGCGCCGCTCTCGGGAGGCGTGCTCTCCTGCTCCGCGCCGTCGCCGGGCAGGAAGAAGCTCACCGCCAGCGCCGCTATCACGATCACCGCGCAGATGGCCAGCACTATCAGCACCGGCTTGCGGCTCTTCTTCGGCTTCGACTCGCGCTCTTGTATCGCGCGCTCCTCAAAGTCGCGGTCGACCTTGTATTCCGGCCGCGGGCCCGTCGGCTTCGGCGGCTCCACCGGCTGCACCGGCGGCAGCTCCACCTTCGGGTGGCGGCGCTTGGGCTCCTCCGCAGGCGGTTCCGGCGCCGCGGGCGGCTCCGGCGGCTCGGGCGGTACCGGAGGCTCGGCTGACGCCGGGGTCTCGGGCTCCTCCGGCGGCTCCTCGCCCGGCTCCAGGCGCGCGAGTATGCCCGCCATCATCCGCTCAACTTCGCTCAGCTCCCGCTCCGGCTTGCCGAACATCTCCATGGCCTTCGCGTCGCCCTCGCCCACGCAGGGGCGCAGCGCCTCCGCCAGCTCCTTCGTGTCCGCATAGCGCTCCGTCGCCTCGAACCGCAGGCACTTCGCCATGACCGGTCCGAGCTTCTCCCCCGCCGCGGCGGGTATATTTATCTCGTCCCCGTTCATCCTGCGCCTGAGCGCCGAGGCGCGCATCTCGTTCGTCATGTTCTCCGGTGCGCGCTTGAAGAAGGGCAGCAGTCCCCCCGTCACGCCCGCGAACAGCAGCAGGCCGATCGAATACACGTCCGCCGCCGCCGTCGCCGTGCCGTTCCAGAAGAGCTCCGGAGCCATGTACTCCAGCTCGTCCGTCGACCAGTCTCCCGGCTCATGGTCCGCCCTCGGGCCCAGGGCCGCGCCGCCCTCGCCCCGGCTGATGTTGCCCGGGTGTATGTTCCCGTGAAACTCCGCGCCGCAGTCCGCGGCGTCCGCACAGATCTCCAGCGCCAGTGCGATGAGCTCCTCGCGCCCGAGCCTGCGTATGCCCTCGCCGAGCAGCTGCCCGGCGGAAAATTTGCGTTCTTTTGACATATCGGCTTCTCCATTCCTGCTCGATATTATGTCAACAGGATATCACAGCCAAAGTTTCAAGTCAACCACAAAGGGCAAAGCGACGGCGGCCGTCCGGGAGAGACGGCCGCCTGGAAATATGGTGGGAGAGGAACGTTTACTTGATGATGCCGAAGCTCTGCAGCTGGCCGAAGAGCACGAGGAACATGGCCAGGGGCACAACGATCTTGCAGCAGACGGCGTAGACCTTCTTGGTGCGGAAGACGTTGCCGTTTTGCTCTATCTCCTCGGCGATGTTTTCGACCTTGTACTCGTAGCCGATGAAGATGCACATGAACAGCGCGCCGAGAGGCATCATGATACCCTCGGACCAGAGGTCCATGAAGTCGAGCCAGCAGTAGCCGAGGGGCTGCCACAGGCCGTTGGAGCCGAGGCCGTCGGCCGCGACGATGACGGCGAGCAGGATTGCGAAGGCGGCCATGACGGCGACCAGCGTGTCGGAGCAGACGACGATGAGGGCGTTTTTCTCAAGGTTCTCCTTCTTTTGCAGATAGGAGCCGTAGGTTATCATGGCGCCCATGCCGAGGGAGAGCGAGAAGAACATCTGCCCGCCGGCCGAGGATATGACGGCCATGAAGTCCTCCTTGAGCGGCTCGAGGTTCGGGTAGAGCATGAAGCGCAGGCCCTCGCCGGCGCCGGGCAGGGTCACAGAGCGGATGATGACGACGAGCAGCATGACGAAGAGCGCGGGCATGCGTACTTTGTGAACTTCTCGATGCCGCCGGAGATGCCGCCCATGACGATGAGGCAGGTCAGCGCGAGGAAGATGACGCTGTAGATGATGGACTCCGCCTGGTTCGTGAGCAGGCCGTTGAAGAGGTCGCCCGCGGCGAGGCCGCTGCTGCCCCAGGATGCGCCGAAGATGTCGCCGAGGTTGACGACTATGTACTTCGTGACGTAGCCGCCGAGGACGGTGTAGAAGCTCATGATGAGGAAGGCGGAGGCTATGCCCAGCCAGCCGAGCCAGCGCACTTCCTTGGAGAGCTTTTTGTAGGTGCCGACGACGCCGAGGCCGGACTTGCGTCCCAGCGCCAGCTCGCCCACCATGACGACGAAGCCGACGAACAGCACCAGCAGCAGATACACTATCAGAAATGCAAAGCCGCCGTTTGCGCCCATCTTGTACGGGAAGCCCCACAGGTTGCCGAGGCCGACCGCAGAGCCGACCGCGGCCATGAGGAAGCCGAAATTGCTCCCCCAGTTTCCGCGTTTGTGTTCCATGTTTTTTCCTCCTTTTAAGTCACTCCCAACCGGGTTTTCCACGCCCGGCAAAGCGATTATAAAGGAGGAAATTCGCTCTTTCAATCGAGATGGCCATATCTTATCGCTATCTTTATGCACCTGCGTGCATCCTTGATGCGTTTTTAATGCCCAGGTTTTTGGTGAAAATGACGAAAACGCCGCGGGCAAATGCCCGCGGCGTTTGAGATTTTGCCTATTTAACTGGGGTTTTCTCAGGCAAGCTCGACCTCGGCGCCGACAGCCTCGAGCTGCTTCTTGAGAGCCTCGGCGTCGTCCTTGGAGACCTGCTCCTTGATCTTGGCGGGCACGCCCTCGACAAGAGCCTTCGCCTCGGCGAGGCCCAGGCCGGTGATGGCGCGGACTTCCTTGATGACCTTGATCTTCTCGGAGCCGAAGCTCTTCATGATGACGTCGAACTCGGTCTTCTCCTCGGCGGCCGGGGCAGCGGCGGCGGCGCCGGCGGCAGGAGCCGCGACAGCGGCGGCAGAGACGCCGAAGGTATCCTCAAGCTCATGGACGAGCTCCGCGAGCTCGAGAACGGAAAGGGCCTTGATCTCCTCGATCATGGCGGTGACTTTTTCGCTGGCCATTGTTATTTCCTCCTGAATATCAGAATTGAATGTACCGAGATCACTCGGCGGCGGGGGCCTCGGCCTCCGCGGTGTCCGCGCTCTCGACGGAGCCGCCGGACTTCTCGACTATCTGGCCCAGAACAACGGCCAGGCTGGTGATGGGTGCGAGCATGGTGCCGAGCACCTTGGCATACAGCGCGTCCTTGGAAGGCAGCGCGGCGATCTCCTCGATCTCCTGCGCGTCAAGCACCTTGCCGTCCATGAAGGCGGCCTTGATGTTGAACCTGTCCCCCATCTTCTTGGAGTACTCGCTGATGATGCGGATGGGCGCGATCGGATCGCCCTCGCTGGTGGCCATGGACGTGGTGCCGTTCAGGACGGGGTCTATCCCCTCCAGACCGACCTTGTCGATGGCAAACTTCGTCAGGGTGTTCTTCACGACGCTGTACTGCACGGCGTTCTGCGCCAGCTCACGGCGAAGCTGCGTATCCTCGGCGACCGTGATGCCCCTGTAGTCCACGAACACACCCGCGCTCGCGGAGCTGAGACGGCGGGTCAGTTCCTCGACTATCGCCTGCTTCTCGCTGAGAACTCTTGCATTCGGCATTTTTCCTTCTTCACCTCCGGAAGTATTGTCGCGCCCAAAAATAAAACCCCCGCGTCAAAGAACACGGAGGCAGAAAGCTATCACGCATGATAAAGCTGATGGCCGTCCTCGGCAGGTCTTCCGCTCATCGCAGCCTGCTGTCTTTGGAGCGCCATAGTAATTTATCAGCTTTTGTCAGTTTTGTCAAGGGGCTTGTCCCCATTTTCCGGGCTTTTTTTCGCAAAGGCGAAGAAGCGCTGGCCGATGTAGTTCAATCCCGTGAACACCACCATGCCCACCAGCATCGCCACGTTGTCCTGCACCTTCACCGAGGCGTCCGAGAGCAGCCAGACCGCAAATGGCTTGGCCAGCCCGTAGGCCACGGCGTAGCACACCGCGATGTTCACGATAAAGCGCAGCACCTGGCTGGCGCTGTACTCCCTCACCTCAAAGGTGAAGTGCTTGTTGAGAAAATAGCTCAGCACGCTGCCCACGACGTAGTTCATCGCGGACGAGAACGTATATGAGCAGTACGCGACATTGTACAGCAAAAACATGACTCCCGCGCCGACCAGCGTGTTCGCCGCGCCGACCAGGCAGAACTTCAAAAACCTCTTGTCAAAAAACGCCGAGATAAGCTTCTTCAAGACCTGTTACCTCCAAAAGACCGCCGGAGCGAGCCTCCGGACTTCGCCAGTATAACACTTTTTAAAGAAAATACAACTTCCCTCTTGCAAACTGCCAGAAGCTATGTTATAGTCAAATCAGTAATAGTAATCATTATTGTTTAGGAGGAAGCGACATGGCGGAAGCTAAGAACATCAGGCTCTACACCCCGGGGGGCGAGCGGATAAGCGATCCGGAGCTGGCGGCTGACTATCTCACGGCCGACAGGACCGGCCCCTTCAGAGTCGGGCAAAAGGCGCTCTATTACCGCGACGGCGGTCTTAGGCGCTACTGCATCCCCCTTGACCAGATAGACCACGCCTTCACCAGGGTCGTGGCCTGTGCGACGCATGTATGCTGCGGCAAGATGGATCTGAACACTTTCCGTCTCGTTGTCTGCCACGAGGGGAAGGAGCTCGCCGCGGTGTACACCGAGATCGAGAGCTACGTGGACCATGCCCAGGCCCTGCTCAAGGCCCGCATCCCCGGACTCAAGCTCGGCTACACTCCCCCGGCACAATGACAAGACGGCCCCCGCCCGGAAAGGTTCCGCGGCGGGGGCGTTTTTTTATTTTGTCTTGAGCAGCTCCTCGGCGTCCTCGGCAAAGTCGCAGATCAGGCGGTCCAGCATGGCCATCAGCGCCGCGGCGCGCTCGCTCAAGCGCTCGTCCGCGCGCTTTTCCCTCAGGCTGCGCAGGCGGTCTATCGTCCGCTGGTTGAGGCCGAGGGCGTTGTAGTAGTCGCTTTCCAGCGCTCGGCGGCCCGCCTCCGTGTCCGGCGTGTCGAAGCCGAGCAGGAAGTCCGGCGTCGTGCCGAAGTAGCGCGCTATGGCGCAGACAGTCGCGGCCGAGGGCGTGGTGGCGGCACCTCCCTTGGGCTTGAGGTACTTGCGTATCGCCGGCCGCGAGACGCCGACGGCGTCGGCCAGCTCCTGTATGTTTACGGCCTTGCCCTGGGCGTTGTTGCCGTTCATGAGGTATGCGAGGCGCATGCGGAAGATGTCGTTCATCCCGGCCTCGCCGCTCTCGGCGCCGGGCGCGAACACGTCCTTCGCGTCTATGGGCCGCTCACGTCGGCGCGGCGCGGCCTCCTTGGTCTTTACGGGCTTGGCCTTCGGCTGTTTTGCGGGCTTTTCCTTTGCCGGAGCCTTGTTTTCCTCGCTCATGTTCTCGTCTCCCAGTAATAGTAACTTTAGTTTCAGATTGGCTACATTAAAGCACTGCTCGCACAAGCTGTCAAGGCGCGCGGCCAAATGTTCACAAAGTACCGCTGGACTGTGTGAATTTTTTGTGTTATCATGCGCTCTGCCGGAACAAAATATGTCCGACTCCAGTCAATACACCTGAAGAAAACAAAAGGGGTGCTTATATAGTGAACAGAGAGAAAGACCGCAGCCGGGAGGCCGCCGGGGAAAAGGGACGCCGGGCAGCCAGGCGGGGCTCCAAGGCTGCGATAGTGGTTTGCGTCATTCTGGTGCTGGTCTTCGGCGCCGTGGCGGCGTATATGATATGGGAGAAGCCCCCCGAGAGGCCGGGCGGCGGCCTGGTGGACCCGACGGCGCCCAGCGTCTCCCCCGACGGCGACGTCAGCGCCTCGCCCAGCGCTCAGCCCACCGAGGACCCCGACGCCGGCGCGCCCGCCTCGCTCAATGAGAACATGTACACCTTCCTCGTCGTCGGTCTCGACAAGGTCGGCTACAACACGGACACCATGATGATCGGCCGCATGGACACCAAGACGCACGAGATCAACGTCGTCAGCATCCCCCGCGACACGATGGTCAACGTCTCCTGGTCGGTCAAGAAGGTCAACACGCTCTACGCCGCGGGCATCAACAACGGCGGCAACGGCATCGACCGGCTCATGGACGGCCTCAAGGACATCCTCGGCTTCCAGATAGACTGCTACGCGGTCGTGGACCTCAACGCCTTTGTCCAGCTCGTGGACGCCATCGGCGGCGTGGACTACAATGTGCCCGTGGACATGAACTACTACGACCCGTCCCAGGACCTCTATATAAGCATCCCCGCCGGTGAGCAGCACCTTGACGGCGAGGAGGCGCTCAAGGTCGTGCGCTTCCGCTCCGGCTATGCCACCGCCGACATCGGCCGCATAGGTACGCAGCAGGACTTCCTCAAGTCCGTCGCCAGCCAGATGCTCACCCTCGGCAACATCCCGAACCTGCCCACCTTCATCGACATCTTCGTCAACAACGTGGACACCAACCTCTCCGCCGAGAACATCGCCTTCTTCGCGCGGCAGTTCCTGCAGTGCAAGAGCGAGGACATCCACTTCTACACCCTGCCCGGCAACTATGGCGACAGCGTGAAGGGCCTCTCCTACGTCTCCATCAACATCCAAGAGTGGCTGCAGATGGTCAACGACTATCTCAACCCCTACGACAAGGACGTCACCGAGTCGAACGTGAACATCCTCGTCCACTCCTACACCTCGGGCTTCTACTCCACCACCGGCTATATCGCCGGCGGGGCGGACTCCTTCTACGACAACACCCCGAAGACGAGCACCAGTACGAGCACGAGCACCGGTTCCACCGACAGCGGCTCGACCGGCACCGACGCCTCCGGCGCCGCGGGCACGGGCACCGGAACAACGGACACCGGCTCTACCGGGACCGACGCCTCGGGCACAACGTCCCCCGGCACCACTGTCACCGACCCCGGCACCGGCACGACGGACACCTCCGTGACCGGCTGAACGCAAAAAGAAAACTCCCCGCCGGAGGGCGGGGAGTTTTTTTGTGAACGCTCTGAGCAAAAGCGGCGATTGAACCGCCGGTTCAAAAACTTTTGTACAAACTACACCTCCGGGGCCTGTTATTTTCGGCGCGCGATGATAAAATAAGCGCACAACGGAGGTGCGAAATGAGACTTTCACTTTCTGATAACATAGGTGCGCTGCGGCGTGCGGCCGGGATGACGCAGGAGCGTCTGGCGGAGGCGCTGGGCGTGAGCTTTGCGGCGGTCAGCAAATGGGAGCGCGGCGCGGCGACGCCGGAGCTGGGCCTCATCGCGGACATGGCGAAGCTCTTCGACGTGTCCATAGACGCGCTGACGGGCTTTGTGCTCAGCGGCGGGCAGTCGGAGACCGTGTCCCGGCTCAAGGCCCGCGTCCACGACCGCGAGAACGGCGCGCTGGAGGAGGCGGAGGCTGCGCTCCGCCGCTGGCCGAACTGCTTTGAGGTCGCCTATTACGCCGCGGAGAACTACGACGTGCGCGGCATCAGCTCGGGGGACGCCGGGCTGCTGCGGCGCGCGCTGGAGCTCTATCGCCGCGCCTGCCGCCTCATCGCGCAGAACCAGGATCCGGACATCAGCGAGACGACGCTCTACCGCGCTATGGCAGGCGTCCACATCTCGCTCGGCGAGCCGGAAAAGGGCATAGAGCTCCTGAAGGCGCACAACCCCTGCCAATTGAACGACGCGCTCATCGGCAAGACGCTTGCCGCCGACGCGGACGACCCGGACGCCGCGGAGCAGCATCTCACCAGGGCGCTGCTCGACCTCGCCGTGACGCACATGCAGGTGGTCACAGGCTATGTCAACGTCTATTTCAAGCGCGGGGACTACGAGGGCGCGCTCGCTCTGCTGGACTGGGCGCTGGCCTTCTACCCCGGCCTCGCGAAGCCCGGGGATCCGAATTTCCTCAACAAGGGCGAGGCCGCGCTGCTGGCCATCCGGGCTGAGGCCCTGCTGCGGCTTGGGAACACGGAGGGCGCCGGGGAGAGTCTCCGCCGCGCGCGGGACATAGCGCTGCGCTTTGACGCCGCGCCGAGCTGCGACGTGACACGGCTGCGCTTTGTCGCCCCGGACACGGTGGCCTCCTCGGTGGACGACCTGGGCGAGACGGCGCTCGCCGGCGTCGAGAAGTTCATGGCGGAGCTGGAGGACGCCGCGCTCTCCGCGCTCTGGGAGAAGGTGCGCCGTGAAGAGTGAATCCGCGCCGCTCCGCGCACAGTTTTTCCGCGGGAACCGGCTGAACTTTGCCCTGGCCCTGGGCGCCTCGCTGCTCACCGCCGGGCTGAACCTGCTCATCGCGCGCGTCCTGCAGCAGATGATAGACGCTGTCTCCGGTGTCCCCGGCGCGCCCGGTCTCGGGGAGCTCGCGCTCGACATCGGCCTCATATTCTTGCTCATCGCCGCCGTAAAGGCGCTTGAATACTATGCCAAGCCGCGCTTTCTGGAGCGGGCGATGCGGCAGTACAAGGACCGTGCCTTCGAGCTCCTGACGCAAAAAAGCATCGCGGCCTTTTCCGGCGAGGACAGTGCCGTGTACCTCTCCGCCTTTTCAAACGACGCGGCAAGCGTGGAGCGCGGCTGTCTCGATGGGCTCTTTTCCCTGGCCTCCAACGCCGTCCTCGCCCTGGGTGCGCTCGTGATGATGCTCGCGTACAGCCCGCTGCTGACGGTCATATCCTGCGCCTTTTTCGCGCTGCCCATCGCGGCCTCCCTCGCCGCCGGGGACCGGGTGGAGCGGGCGGAGCGCACGGTCTCGGATCTCAACGGCGCGCTCACGGCCTCGCTCCGGGACAGCCTCGGCGGCTTTTCGGTCATCAAGAGCTTCATGGCCGAGGCGGCGATGGCGGCACTCTTCGCCCGCGGGAACGCCGGGGTGGAGCGGGCCAAGTGCCGCAAGCGGCGGCTCGTGACCCTCATCGGCGCGCTCGGCTCCCTTGCGGGCGTCACGGCCCAGCTCGGCGTCTTTTTTGTGGGCGCGTGGCTGGCGCTCTCGGGCCGCGGCATCACGCCGGGCGTGCTGATAGTCTTCATAACGCTCACGGCATACGTCATAACGCCCATCAGCGAGTTCCCGGAACAGCTCGCCGCGATGAAGGCGGGGCTCGCGCTCACCGACAAGCTCTCCGCTGCGCTCTCCGGCGGCGTGCGCGACGGGGGCGCTTTACCGGCCAGGCTCGGGCAGGGCATAGAGCTCCGGCACGTCTCCTTCGGCTACGAGCCGGGCTGCGAGGTGCTGCACGATATCACGGCGAGCTTCCGCCCCGGCGAGTGCTGCGCCGTGGTCGGCGCCTCCGGCAGCGGCAAATCCACCCTGCTGCGCCTGCTGATGGCCTCGCACGCCGACTATTCCGGCGAGATACGCCTAGGCGGGTGCGAGCTGCGGGAGATAAAAAGCGAATCGCTCTACGACCTCGTCTCCGTCATCGAGCAGGACGTCTTTGTGTTCAACGCCTCCATCCGGGACAACATCACCATGTTCAGCCCCTTCCCCGAGGCGGAGGTCGAGCGGGCCATAGAGCTCTCCGGCCTCTCGGCGCTCGTGGCCGAGCGCGGCGGGGACTATCTCTGCGGCGAGAACGGCAGCGGCCTCTCCGGCGGCGAGGGGCAGCGCATCTCCATCGCACGCAGCCTCCTGAGCCGCTCCGAGGTATTGCTGGTGGACGAGGCCACCGCCGCGCTCGACGCCGCGACGGCGTATCAGGTCACGGACTCCATACTCTCCCTCGAGGGCATGACCCGCATCCTCGTCACCCACAGCCTCGACGCCGCGCTGCTCCGGCGCTGCGACCGCATCCTCGCGCTCCGAGGCGGGCGCATCGTCGAGAGCGGCACTTTCGACGAGCTGATGTCGAGCCGGGGCTACTTCTACTCACTATACACCGTCTCGCAGTAAAAAAAGGCTCCCCGCGCGGGCGGGGAGCCTTTTCTCATTATTTGCTCACATCAGCTTGCGGAAGAGGGCGGTGAGGTCCTCGACGCTGGTGTCCTTGGGGTTGCCGGGGCGGCAGGCGTCGTTATAGGCGCTCTCGGCGAGGAAGGGCAGGTCCTCCTCCTTCAGGGCCTCGAGCTTGGAGGGGATGCCGACGTCCTCGGAGAGCTTGCGGACGGCGTCGACGGCGGCCTTGCGGTACTCAGCCTGGCTCATGGAGTCCACGCCCTGGACGCCCATGGCGCGGGCTATCTCGCGGTAGCGCTCGCCAGTGCTCTCCGCGTTATACTCCATGACGATGGGCAGCATCATCGCGCAGGCGACGCCGTGCGGCGTGTCGTACACGGCGCCCAGCGTGTGGGCCATGCTGTGGGCGATGCCGAGGCCGACGTTGGAGAAGCCCATGCCCGCGATATACTGGCCGAGAGCCATGCCCTCACGGCCTTCCTTCGTGCCCGCGACCGCGCCGCGGAGGTTCTTGGAGATGAGCTCGATGGCCTTGAGGTGGAACATGTCCGTCATCTCCCAGGCGGCCTTGGTGGTGTAGCCCTCGATGGCGTGGGTCAGGGCGTCCATGCCGGTGGAGGCGGTGAGGCCCTTAGGCATGGAGTCCATCATCTCGGGGTCGACGACGGCGACGATGGGCATGTCGTGCGGGTCAACGCAGACGAACTTGCGGCGGCTCCACGTCCGTGATGACGTAGTTTATCGTGACCTCGGCAGCTGTGCCCGCGGTGGTCGGCACGGCGATGATGGGCACGCAGGGCTTCTTGGTGTCCGCCACGCCCTCGAGGCTGCGCACGTCGGCAAACTCGGGGTTATTGATGATGATGCCGATGGCCTTGGAGGTGTCCGTCGGGCTGCCGCCGCCGATGGCGACGATGCAGTCCGCGCTCGCGGCTTTGTACGCCGCGACGCCCGCCTGGACGTTCTCTATGGTCGGGTTGGCCTTGATGTCGGAGAAGATCTCATACGCGATGCCCTCGGCGTCGAGCTGGTCGGTCACCTTCGCGACCACGCCGTGCTTGAGGATGGAGGGGCCGCAGCAGACCAGCGGCTTCTTCAGGCCGCGAGCCTTGAGCTCGCCGGGGATGGCGGAGACGGCGCCCGCGCCGTGGTAGGAGGTCTCGTTGAGCATGATGCGGTTTGCCATGTTTATTACTCCTTTCAGATGTTCGGCTACGTGTTAAATTATTAACTATCTGAGTGTATTTTAATCCCTCCGCCCCGCCGAGTAAAGTGACAAAAGGGCAAAAATGTAACCCGTCTGTCTCACAGGAAAGACAGACGGGCGAAAAGCTCCGACAATTGTTCGGGCAGGGCGGCGACGAGGCGGCGCGACATCTCGCGCGGGGCCTCCCTCATGCCGCCGAGCACCCACTTCACGGTCATTGCGACGGAGCCGCGGCAGTAGAGCTCGAGCGCGAAACGCTCGTCCTCCGTCGGCGCGGCGCCGGTTTTCTTTTGTATGACGTCGAGGTAGAAGGCCATGATGGCCTCAAAGTCGTGCTCCTTGAGGCTGTTCGTGCCGTCGGCCCGGAAGGCGGCGGTGAAGAACACGCGCTCCTGGCGGATGTACTCGAACTTGCGCTCAAGCCCCTCGGCGATGGTCCGGCCGCTGCCCATGTGCTCGAAGGAGCGCGTGAGCAGCTTGCCGAAATACCAGTTTATTAGGTCGTATTTGTCGAGGAAGTTGCGGTAGAAGGTCTGGCGGGTGACGCCGCACTTTTCCGCGATGTTCGTCACCGTTACGGCCTCCACGCTCTGGGTCCTCATGCATTCCTCCATGGCCTTGGCGAGGCGGTACTTCGTTGCCTCGGAGCCTTTGTCCCTCGCGCTGTCCATGGCTCAAAAGCCCTCGTAGATGAAGGCCCCGTGCCCGGAGAAAAACGCGAGCACGGCGAGGAGCATGGCGGCGTAGCCGAGGACGCTGAGATACTCCCAGTACGGCCTCTCCTTTTGCTTTTTCAGCCATTTTGTGAAAGCAGCCATTCGTCAAGCACCTCCGTAAAGACGACCGCGCCGTAGTCATAGTCCAGGTGCCCCGTATCGTAGAAGCACTCTGCGTCCAGGGCGTCGGTCATGTCGTAGAATTCCACGCCGGCGGCCTCGCTCTTTTCGCGGCAGAGCTCCCGCAGCTCTAGGTCGAGCGGCTCCGGCTCCACCAGCGGGTTCTCCGGCAGCCAGAGCACGCGCACGCGGATGCCCTCCGCCTCGCAGAAGGCAAAGACCTCGTCCAGCGCGGCGAGGTTGTCCGCATAGAGCTCCGTCCCGCCCTCGAAGTAGAGGCCGTGGAGCTTCTCGCGCCGCTCGTCGAGCTCGGATTGCGTCATGTTGCCGTAGTAGAAGGCCTTCTGCTGCTGGGTGTAGGTCCGGCGGCGGAAGTCGCCCTCGCCGAGCAGGGCCTTGAGGTTGTCGGTCACGAACTCGCTGAGCCGGTCGCGCTGGAAGTAGAAATAGGGCTCGTACCACTTCCGGTGCCACTCGTAGGTCGGGTTCGTGTCCATGTCGTCGTACATCGCACCCCAGTTGAGCGCCAGCACCAGGTCGCTGCCGACCGTGATGTGCCCGCCCTCGAGCATCTCCACAAGGTCGCGCACCGTGCCGTAGTCCATGCCAAGGTTTACATAATCCGCGGTGGTGAGGTCCTCGCGGTAGGCGGAGACGAGCTCCGAGGAGCCGAAGATTACGCGGTCCCAGACCTTCTCCGGGTGGTCGCGGCGGGTTATCTCGAAGTCGTTGAGCCAGAAAAAGCCGCTCTTCTGGATAAAGCCCGAGGCCGAGAGCGCTATGTCGGCGAGCAAAACTATGATGAGGACCGCGGCGATAAAGCCGCCCCTCTTGAGGAAACGCGCAAATTTCATACCGCGCACCCCCTCACAAGCTCACGAAACCGCGCAGGACGTTCGCCAACTGCGTGGAGTCGAGAGTGTAGAATATAGTGGTGAACGAGAACACGAGGGCCACGACACAGCGGCGGAAGAGGACGTAGTACCGGTTCGCGCCGCGCTTGACGGTGGTGATGCCGCAGAGGTTCTCGAAGGCGAGCAGGCTGCCGTTCATGAGTCCGTCGAGGACGAAGGTGAGCGAGAAGCCGTGCCAGAGGCCCATGACCATCATGGTGCCGAAGCCTATCAGCGCGCCCTGGTATTTGTTGAGCTTCCGGCCGTTGAGAACGACGAAGATGTGCTCGCGTATCCAGTCGGTGAGCGAGACGTGCCAGTTGCGCCAGAACTGGGTGAAGGAGACGGCCTTGAGGGGCTTTTTGAAGTTCTCGGGCACCTTGAGGCCGAGGAAGCCGCCCATGGCAATGGCGATGTCGGCGTATCCGGACATGTCCAGCCAGAGCAGCAGATAGCTCACGAGGCAGGCGGCGATCGACCACCAGGGCCTAGGCGAGAGCGCGGCGAGGCGCGCGAGGACGACGTTCACCAGCGCCATGACGACGACCTTTTTGAAGTAGCCGCGGATGAGGCGCTTGAAATCCCGCGTCAGGCTCTCGCCGTTTACGGGCTGCGGCCGCGCGAGGCTGTGGGAGAAGTCGCGGTAGCGCAGTATGGGTCCGGCGGTGATGACGGGGAAAAAGAGCATATAGTTTGCGTAGTGCAGGAAGTTGAGCTTTTCGCCCGAGTAGTAGACGTAGTAGACGGCGTCGACGGCCTTGAGCATGTTGTAGGCTATGCCGGTGAGGGCGAAGAGCAGCGGCAGCTCCGGGACGAGCTCCCGGAAGCGGATGTAGAAAAAGGGCACTGCGCACATCAGGCAGCAGAGCACAAAGACGACCTGCCTCCAGGCGCCCTTGCCTTTTCCCGCGAGGTGGGCTATGCCGAAGGTGACGGCGGTGTAGACCGTGTAGAAGACGGCGAGCCACTCGGAGACGTAGGCGATGAGGACGAGGTCGAGTATGGGCAGGAAGCTCTCGAGCTTGGGCTGCGACCAGTATTTTCGGGCCAGCACGCTGGCGGCGGCCCAGAGGACGCAGCCGCCGAGCAGCCGGAGGGCGATATCCGCCTCAAGGAACCACATAAGTCAGCAAAGCCCCTTTTTCATGCCGACGACCTCGGCGATCTCGTTGACGGTGTTCATGGGGTAGAGCGTGACGTCGCGCTGGCTTATTTCAACGCCGAAGGCCTCCTCGGCAAACATGATGACGTCGACGGCGCCCATGGAGTCCAGGAAGCCGGTGTCAAAGAGGTTGACGTCGAGGCCGTACTCGGGGTCGTCGTCCACCTCGCAGCGCTCGCGAATGTATTCATCAAGCTTGGCAATTATCTCATCCATCACGTATTCCTCCGCGAAAAGGTATTTCAAGGCATTATATCACACTTGAGACGCCAGTGCGAGAGAAAAGTTGCGCGCCCAGCCCCCGATGCGTACCCGCCCCCTCCCCAAGTCAGGCGTCCACGCGCCCCGTTAGATTTGGCACTAGACCGGGCTTGTCCTCAATTCCACCCCATTTCTTTGCTCGCGCGCAAAGAAACGGGAGTGGAGCCCCAAAGAAAAGCGCTTTTGGGTGCCGCCACGGCAGCAGTTCGGTCCCGCCCGCCTCTCCCACTAACACAAAGCCCCAACATCACCGCCGACTGCGTCAAGCTGACTTGAGCGCCCGGTCAACCC
>OLRI01002069.1_pt1 | contig 14990 bp, 16 predicted proteins | sample 1672871 | NCBI WGS metagenome assembly OLRI01 (sample SAMEA3136732, study PRJEB25190) | human gut metagenome
CCAGAGGCTTTGCCTCTGGACTCCACCACCTTTGAAAAGGTGGACGAAACTTTCATGCGCGCTTCGCGCGGCGCGGGAGGTCAGCCCAGGGCGTAGAAGTCGAGGAAGGCGCGGGTCCGGGGCTCGCGGGGGGTCTCGAGGACCTGGGCGGCGGGGCCCTGCTCCGCGAGGCGGCCCTCGCTCAGGAACAGCACGCGGTCCGCAAGGCGGCGCGCCTGCGAGAGCGAGTGCGTCACCAGCAGCACCGTGCAGCCGGTGCGCTCACGATAGCGGCGCAGGCAGTCCTCGGCCAGCAGCGTGGCCGCTATGTCCATCGCCGCCGTCGGCTCGTCCAGGATGAGCAGCGGATAGTCCTCCATCAGCAGCCGCGCCAGCGCCAGACGCGCGGTCTCGCCGCCGGAGAGGCTCGGCGCCTTCTGCCGCGCCAGCGCGCCCAGGCCGAAGGCCTCCAGCTGCGCCTGCGCCCGAGCCCGGTCCGCCCCCGTCAGGCGCAGATTGCTCAGCGCGCTCATGTGGAAGGCATACGAGCGCTGCGGCATGTACCCCGCGCGCGCCGGGCGCGCGTCCCGGCCGTCGTCCGGCCTTATCGCCCCCGCCGCCAGCCGCGCCAGCGTCGATTTCCCGCTGCCGTTCGCGCCTATCACCGCGTGCACGGCCCCGTCGGCGAGCTCTATCTCCGGCACGTCCAGCACCGTCCGGCCGGAATATGTCTTGGTCATGGGCGGCAGTCTCATCGCTCCAGCCTCCAGTGCAGCAGCGCCGCCCCCGCGTTCAGCAGCAGGGACACGGCCAGCAGTATGATCCCCAGCGCGAGCGCCGAGGTGAACGCGCCCATGTTCGTGTAGTTCATGATGGCGGTGGTCATGACGTTGGTCTTGTAGGCGATGGCGCCGCCGACCATCGACACCGCCCCCACCTCGGCCAGCGCCCGGCCCAGACCCAGCAGGTACGCGGCCACGAGCTGATATTGGCTCTCCCCGAGCAACAGCAGCAGCGTCCGGCCCCGGCGCAGACCCAGACCCAGCGCCGTCTCGCGTATGTCCGGCGCCACGGTGGAGAGGTGCGACTCCAGACTGCCCACGATGAGCGGCACCAGCAGTATCACCTGCGCTATGACCATGCCCCGTATCGTGTACAGCAGCCGCAGATGCCGGAGCGGCCCCACGCCGGAGAACAGCATGTAGCACACCAGCCCCACCACCACCGGCGGCAGGCCCATCAGCGTGCGGTTCACCGTCACCAGCGCGCGCTTGCCCCGGCCCGCGCAGCCGCCGAGCAGCACGCCCAGCGGCGCGCCGATGAGCAGCGCGGCGACCGAACTCGCAAGGGCCATGCGCAGAGTCGTGACCAGTATGATGGCCAGCTGCCTGTCGCCGGAGAGTATGAGCTCCACCGCCTCGGCCAGAGCTGTTTTCACGCGCACGCCCCCTTTCCTTATAATAAGGACAGGCTCTGCAAAAGCGCTTACTCGGCGCCGCCTGCCTGGAAGGTCAGGAAGGTGGCCTTGTCGGAGAGGATGTAGCTCCCGGTCTCGGCGGCCATGGTGAGGCAGACGCCCATCCCGGCGTTGGAGTAGGTGTACCAGTCGGCGTACTGCTCCACGGAGGCGGCGTCCACGGTGATGCCGAGCTCCTCGGGCCAGAGGCTGACCTCCTTGGTGTGCGTCCCGGACTGGTCGCCGCGGGAGACGAAGGGGTATTTGCCCTCGGCGATGGCGGCGAAGGCGTCGCGCACGCTGGGCGCGTCCTTGACCCCGGCGGGGTCGTCGGCGGGGCCGCAGAGGACGAAGTAGTTGTAGAGGAAGGTCAGCCGCTCGCTCTCAAAGCCGGGCAGGACGTAGGAATAGCCCGCCGCGACGAACTCCTCCTCCTGGCTCTTGGAGTGCACCAGCAGCACGTCCGCGTTCCCGCTCTCGGCGTTGGCGATGGCCTTGCCCGTGCCCGCGGAGGTGACCTCCACCTCGTAGCCGTACTCAGCCTCGAACATGGGCAGCAGGTAGCCCAGCAGGCCGGAGTCGTTCACGGAGGTGGTGGTGGACATGCGGATGACCCGCGTCTCGTCCGTCGCCCGGGGTATCTCGGAGGTGGAGACGGGGGCGCCGTCCGCGAGATAGAAGAGATACTCGCCGTACTCGGCGTAGCCGTAGTCCGCGGCGGCGGCCTCGCCCTCGGCGGAGAGCATCCAGTTTATGAGCGCGGCGGCGCCCTCGGTGTTTATGTACACGTCGGCGACGCTGTTGCCGTCCGCGTCGACGAAGGGCGCGTCCGGGTTCACGGCCAGCAGGGAATAGTTGTTTATCATGTCCTCGTCGGCCTCGTAGAGTATGACCAGCCCGGAGGCGGCCTCGGGGGTCTCCGCGGCCTCGGAGGGTACGGCGGAGGGGACGGACGAGGGCTCGGCGGCGTCCTGGCCGCAGGCGGTCAGCGCGAGGGCCAGCAGCAGCGCGCAGAGCAGGGCAAGCGCAGTTTTTTTCATGCTCGCAGCTCCAATCATGCGTAATATACCCAACACTTCATGGGGATTTTTTACTATACTAAACTCGCGCCCCTCAATTATCAAGCACCACGCCGAAGAGGCGGGAGGCGTTCTCGCTAGTCGCGCGCGCGACGGCCCCGGCGCCGAGGCCCTTTATCTCGGCGATCTTCTCCACGATATAGCGCAGCCTGGTCGAGTCGTTCCGCTTGCCGCGGAAGGGCACGGGCGTCAGATATGGGCTGTCAGTCTCTACCAGTATCCGCTCCAGCGGGCACCGCTCGAGCACCTCGAGGGCTTTCCGCGCGTTCTTGTACGTCACCGGCCCGTCGAAGCCGAGGTACCAGCCCCGCCGCACCAGCTCGCGCGCCATCTCCACGCTGCCGGAGTAGCAGTGGAACACCCCGCGCAGCGCCGGATAGCGCCCCGTGATGTTCAGGCAGTCCTCGTGCGCCTCGCGGTCGTGGATGATGACGGGCATGTCCAGCTCGAGCGCGAGCTCCAGCTGCGTGACGAACATCTCGTACTGTATCTCCTTGTGCTCCTTATCCCAATAGTAGTCGAGCCCTATCTCGCCTATGGCGACGCACTTCGGGTGCGCGGCGAGGGAGCGCACGAGCGCCTCGCTCTCGTACGTCCAGCTCTCCCACTCCTCCGGCTGCCAGCCCACCGCGGCGTAGACGAAGGGGTACTTTTCCGCGAGCGCTATGGCCGCGCGGCTCGAGGCGGCGTCGCAGCCGGGGTCTATTATATAGTCCACGCCCTCGGACGGCATCGAGGCGAGCAGCGCGTCCCGGTCGGCGTTGAACTGTTCGGCGTCATAGTGTGCGTGCGTGTCAAAATACATCGGAACACCCCCGGCTCGATAATAACGCAAGCCGCCGTTGCGCGCAAGGGGCCTTGTGTGCTAAAATAGCCGCATGGAAAATTCGGCGCGTTGGCTCACGGACAAGTTCATCTGCCTCATGCTCCTCGCCCTGCCGCTCTGGCCGGGGCTCGAGGGCTACTCGGACATCACGGGGGCAAAATTCCGCCTCTTCGCCGCGCTCACGCTCGTCTGGCTCGCGGCGCTGGGCGTCTGCGCCGTAAAATACCGCTGGAGGCCCGCGCGGCCCGGCGCTTTCGCCGCCTGGGCGCTCGCCTTCATGGCCGCCGTCTGCCTCTCCACGCTCTGCTCCGGGCGCATAGGCTACTGCCTGCTCGGCTCCGCGCGGCGCGACGGGGCTGTCACTTTGCTGCTCTACGGCGCCATCGCCCTCGGCGTCTCCCGCTGGGGGGAGATGCGGGAGCGTTATGTAAACCTCACGGCCCTCGCGGCGGCGCTCTGCTGCGCCGTGGCCGTCTTGCAGCTGTGCCGCGTGAACGTCCTCGGGCTCTATCCCGAGGGGCTGAGCTTCTACGACGCGGGGACGCGGTACACGGGCGAATTCCTGGGCACGATGGGGAACACGAACCTGCTTGCGGCCTGGTTTTGCCTCGTTATCCCGCTGCTGACCGTCTCGGCGCTCCGCTCGCGCGGCGCGCGGCGCCGGGCGCTGCTCCTGCTGCCCGCCGCGGCCTGCCTGGCGCTGCTCTTCGCCATAAAGGCCGAGTCCGGCCTCGTCGGCTGCCTCGGCTGCGCGGTCGTGACCGTGCCTTATTATGTAAACTACACCGGCCATAAAAAGGCCGCGCGGGTTTTGATATATTGCCTCGCGGGTTTAGCCATATTGGCGATAATCATTATATATCTTGCGCCGCCGGGGGGCGGGACGCTCTGGGAGCTCTCGGAGATACTGCACGGGCGGGCGCAGGACGGCTTCGGCTCGAGCCGGGTGGCCATCTGGCGGGAGGCGCTGCGCCTCTTCGGCGAGCGGCCGCTCACCGGCGGGGGGCCGGACACCTTCGGCGCGCGCTCGCTGCTCGACTTTGAGCGCTACGTGCCGGAGACGGGGCTCACGCTCTCGACGCACGCGGACAACGCGCACAGCGAGCCGCTGGGCTGCCTCGTGAACCTCGGCCTGGTGGGCTTTGCGGCCTACGCGGGGCTGGTCGCGACGGCGCTCAGGCGCTGGCTGCGCGGCTCGGGGCCGGAATACGGCGCGGGGCTGGTCGGCTATCTGGTGCAGAGCCTCTTCGGGCTCGGGCTGTGCCTGGTGGTGCCGGTGGCGTGGATATACATGGGGCTCATCTGCTCCGGGAACAGGGGGGACGGGAGATGTCCGAGGTGAAGGGGCGCGCGCTGGCGCCCGACGTAATAAAGCTCGCGGCCTGCGCGGGCGTCATAGTCATACACACCTCGGGCTACGGCCTGAGCCTCTTTGAGACAGGCAGCTTCGAGTGGCTCTCGTGTACGTTCTGGGACTGCCTCGCGCGCTTTGCGGTGCCGGTGTTCTTCATGTGCACGGGCGCGCTGATGCTCGCGCCGGAGCGGAAGCTCACGGGGCGGGACATCTTCCGGCGCTACTTCCTGCGCGTGCTGATAATATTGCTGGTCTGGGCCTGGCTCTATTACGTCTACAACGTCGCGGGGACGTACCTCTTCACCGGCTGGCTGGAGCCGGGCTGGCTCTGGAACTCCGTGCGCGAGACGCTGCGCTTTGACCACCACCTGCACCTCTATTACCTGCAAATACTGCTGCTGCTCTACGCCGCGCTGCCGGTGCTGCGCGCGCTCGTGCGCGGCGCGACGGAGCGGGAGCTCGACTGGGCGGTGTTCCTCTGGGCGGTGCTCGGCATCTGCTGGCCGCTCTTCAAGCTCTGGCCGCCGCTCGCGTGGCTGGGCGGCATAACGGCGCAGTATCCGCTGAACATGTGCTGGTCGGCGATGGGCTACGCGCTGCTCGGCTATGTCATGAGCTCCCGGCCCGCGCGGCGGGAGCGGCTCGGGAGGTATATTGCGGCGCTGGCGCTGGGCTTTGCCGTGACCTTCGGCGGGATGGTGTTCATGTCCCTCCGGAACGGCGCGGTGTTCGAGGCCTTCATGGAGGGCATGTCCCCCGGCCCGGCGCTGATGGCTTACGGCCTCTTCGGCGCGGCGCGCTGCGTCTTTGACGGCCGGGAGAGCACGCCGCGGCTCGCGCGGCTGGTCAAGGCCAGCTTCTGCGTGTATCTCGCGCACCACGCCTTCGTCATGGCCTTCCGCCAGCTGGGCTTCGACCTCACGGTCATGCCGCCGCTCCTCGCCGTGCCCGTGCAGGGCGCGGCCGTGTTCGCGCTCAGCCTCGCCGCCTGGTGGGTGCTCTCGAAGATACCCTTCGTCAACCGACATCTTATATAAACAGGGAGTATGAGACATGGAAAAATTCGCTGACAAGAGCCTTAACGACTTTGCCGCCGCCCTGGCCTCGGACGCGCCGACCCCCGGCGGAGGGGGCGCCGCCGCCCTCTGCGGGGCCCTGGCCGCCGCGCTGGGGGAGATGGTCTGCAACCTCACCGCCGGCAAGCCCAAGTACGCCGAATATGAGGCCGACATCGCCGACGCGGTGAAGAAGCTCTCGCTCACGCGCACGTATATGCTCCGCCTCATCGACGAGGACGCCAAGGCCTTTGAGCCGCTGCGCAAGTACCTGGCCCTGCCGAAGGACGACCCCGCGCGCGCCGAGCACATGGATTCCGCCCTCCGCGTGGCCTGCTTCATCCCCACCGAGGTCATGTACACCGCCGCCCAGACGGCGGAGACGCTGCGCGACCTCGCGGACAAGGGCGTGAAGGGCGCCATCTCCGACGTGGGCGTGGGCCTCGAGCTCTGCCGCGCGGCGATGCGCGCCTCGAGGCTGAACATCCTCATCAACGCCGCGGGCATGACGGACGAGGTGTTCGCCATGACGCTCCGCCGCGAGTGCGAGCTGGTGTTCCAGCAGTACGGCCCCGTCATCGACGCGGGCCTCGCCGCCGTGGAAGCGAGGATAGGCTGATGGCTCAGATACTCAGCGGCGCGCCCGCGGCCGAGGCGCTGACCGCGGGCCTCACCGTCCGCAGCCGGGCGCTGCGCGAGCGCGGCATAACGCCCACGCTGGTCATACTCCGCGTCGGCGCGCAGGAGGAGAGCCGGTCCTACGAGCGCGCGGCCAAAAAGGCCTGCACCGCCGCGGGGGTCGAGGCCTTCACGATAGAGCTGCCCGAGAACGCGCACATGGACGCCGTGCTCCACGCCGTGCGCAGCATAAACGCCGAGCCGGGCGTCCACGGGGCGCTGCTGCTCCGGCCCATGCCCTTCAAAAAGACGGAGCGCGCCGCCTGCGCGGAGCTAGCCGCGGCCAAGGACGTGGACGGCGTGAGTCCCGCATCCCTCGCGGGGGTGTTCACCGGCTCGGGCGGGGGCTTTGCGCCCTGCACCGCCCGCGCGGTGCTCGAGCTGCTCGACTATTACGGCATCGACCCCGCGGGAAAGCGCGTGGCCGTCGTGGGCCGCAGCCTCGTCGTGGGCCGCCCGCTCGCCATGCTGCTCATGGCCCGGGACGCCACCGTGACGCTCTGCCACAGCCGGACCCGCGGCCTCCCCGGCGTCTGCCGCGGCGCGGACATCGTCGTCGCCGCCGCGGGACACGCGGGGCTGCTCGGCGCGGACTGCTTTGCGCCGGGGCAGGTGGTCGTGGACGTCGGCACCAACGTCACGCCCGAGGGCCTGCGCGGGGACGTAGACTTCGCCGCCGCGGAGAGCATCGCCGCCGCCGTCTCGCCCGTGCCGGGAGGCGTGGGCCGCGTCACCACCGCCGTGCTCGCGCTCCACACCGTCGAGGCCGCCGAGCGCGCAAATATATAAAGAGAAAAGCAGAAAAGAAGCAAAAGGAGGCAAAGCATATGCCTGCGTACAACAAACTCACGGAGGGCGTCGCGGAGGAGCTGCGGCGGGCCGTGGGGCCGGGGCGGTTCTTCTCCGGCGCCGCGGTCAAGGAGCAGTACTCCCACGACGAGATGCCCATCTACGGCAAATACCCGCCCGAGGCCGTCTGCCTCGTGGAGAGCACCGAGGAAGTCTCGGCCATCATGCGCATCTGCAACGAGAACCGCGTGCCGGTGACGGTCCGCGGCGCGGGTACCGGCCTCGTCGGCGGCTGCGTGCCGCTCATGGGCGGCGTCGTGCTCTCCACCGAGCGGATGAACCGCATCCTCTCCTACGACATGAAAAACCTCACCGTCACCATCGAGCCCGGCGTGCTGCTGCGCGACCTCGCGGCCGACGCGCTCTCCCGCGGGCTGATGTACCCGCCCGACCCCGGCGAAAAGACCTCCACCGTCGGCGGCAACGTCAGCACCAACGCCGGCGGCATGCGCGCCGTCAAGTACGGCGTCACGCGCGACTATGTCCTCGCCATGACCGTGGTGCTCCCGAGCGGCGAGGTCGTCAAGCTGGGCAAGGCCGTGTGCAAGACCAGCTCCGGTTACAGCCTGCTGCACCTCATGATAGGCTCGGAGGGCACCCTCGGCGTCATCACGGAGCTGACGCTCAAGCTCATACCCAAGCCGCTCATGGACGTGAGCCTGCTGCTGCCCTTTGAGGAGATATCCGCCGCCATCGCCTCCGTGCCGGAGATAAAGCTCGCGAACCTCGAGCCGCAGAGCATCGAGTTCATGGAGCGCGACATCGTGGACTCCTCCGCCGAGTTCACCGGCAACCCCATCTTCCCGACGCACGTGAACGGCAAGAGCGTCGGCGCGTACATCCTCGTCACCCTCGTCGGCGGCAGCGAGGCCGAGCTCACGGCCAAGATGGACCGCCTCGCCGAGGTCGCCGCAAAGGCCGGGGCCTACGACGTGCTCGTGGTCTGGACGGACGGGCTCAAGAAGGAGGTCTGGGCCGCGCGCAGCGCCTTCCTCACGGCCATCGAGGCCGACTCCAAGCTGCTCGACGAGATGGACGTCGTCGTCCCGGTGGACCGCATCGCGGACTTCCTCGCCTACGCGCGTGAGGAGGCGGAGCGCAACGGGCTGGGCCTGCGCGCCTTCGGCCACGCGGGCGACGGGAACCTGCACATCTACTGCTGCTCCAACGAGCTCTCCGAGGAGGAGTTCAAGCGCCGCAGCGCCAGGGCCATGGACGCCTGCTACGCCAAGTGCGGCGAGTTCGGCGGCCAGGTCTCCGGCGAGCACGCCATCGGCCACGCGAAAAAGCGCTATCTGCGTGAATCCGCGGGCGAGACGGCCTACGGCCTCATGGCCGCCATAAAGCAGGTCTTCGACCCCAACGGGATACTCAACCCCGGCAAGGTCTGCCACGACGTCACGGGAGGTGAGGAGCATGCTTGACATACTCGTCTGCGTAAAGCAGGTGCCGGACATAAACCTCGTGAAGATGGACCCCGTCACGGGCAGCCTCATCCGCGCGGGCGTCCCGGCGATACTCAACCCGCACGACGCCAACGCCCTCGAGGCCGCGGTGCAGGTGAAGGAAAAGTACGGCGGCATGGTCACGGCCATAACCATGGGCCCGGACGCCGCGGCGGAGGCTCTGCGCGAGTGCATGGCCTCGGGCGCCGACAGGGCGGTGCTGCTCTCGGACCGCGCCTTCGCCAACGCGGACACGCTGGCGACGAGCTACGTCATCGCCACCGCCGCCCAGAGGCTCGAGAGCTTTGAGCTCATCTTCTGCGGCAAGGAGTCCCTCGACGGCGCGACGGGCCAGATGGCCGCGCAGCTCGCCGAGCGCTTCGGCGCGAGCCTCATAAGCTGCGTGTTCTCCATCGAGAACATCGACGCCGAGGAGGGCACCGTCACCGCCGTGCGCGAGCTCGAAAACGGGCTCGAGACCGTCAAGGCCAAGCTGCCCTGCCTCATCACGGTGGAGAAGACGAACTTCCGCCCGCGCATCCCGAACCTCTCGCAGTGGAAGGTCTCGCGCACGGCGGAGATACTCAGCTACAACTCCCGCTCCATCCCGGGGCTGGACTTCGCGCGCATAGGCGACCCCGGCTCGCCGACCAAGGTGCCGCGCACCTACCCGCCCGAGGCCGGGGAGCCCGGCGTCATGATAGACGAGGGCAGCGCCGAGGCCAACGCCGCAAAGCTGGCCTCGCTGCTCGCGGACGTGCTGTAAGGGGGTGGCGAAATGACGGATAAGAGCATGTACAAGGACATGTGGGTATTCATAGAGCACGACGGGCGCGGGATAAGCCCCGTCTCGCTCGAGCTGCTCTGCGAGGTGCGCAAGCTCTGCGACCGCTCGGGCGACCGCCTCGCCGCCGTGCTGGCGGGCGAGCTGCCGGAGCCGGAGCTCGCGAAGATACGCGGCTGCGGGACGGACCTCATCATAGACATCGAGGGCGAGGGCTACTTCCCGCCGAGCGTGGACGCCTACACGGCGCTCTTCACGCGGCTCTGCACCGAGCGTCGGCCCTCCGCGGTGTTCGTGGGCGGCACCATCTTCGGGCGGGACTTCGCCCCGCGCTTTGCCTGCCGCCTCGGCACCGGCTGCACCAGCGACGCCACGGAGCTGGTGTACGACGAGAAGACCGGCTGCATCGAGTTCGTGGAGCCCGCGGTGGGCGGGCGGCTCATGGCGGTCATCACCGTGCCCGAGGCGCGGCCGCAGGTGGGCACCATCCGGCCCGGCACCTTCAAATACGCCCCGGCGGGCGAGCGCGAGTGCGTCACCGAGCGCGAGAGGATAGATTTCCCCGCCTCGGAGCAGAGCACGCGCATACTCAGCTTCGAGCCGGACGCGGCGGACGAGAGTTTGAACATCGCCGCGGCGGACGTCATCGTCTGCGTCGGCAACGGCATCAAGGGCGCGGAGAGCCTGGGGCGGTACCGCCGCCTCGCGGAGCTGCTGGGCGGAAAGCTAGCCTGCACCCGCCCGGTGTTCGACCGCGGGCTGCTGCCCTTCAAGCTGGTCATCGGCCAGTCCGGCGTGGTGGTAAAGCCGCGGCTCTACCTCTGCTTCGGCGTCTCCGGCGCGGTGAACCACGTCACCGGCTTCGCCGACGCCGGCCGCAAGATCGCCGTCAACTCCGACCCCGACGCCGCCATCTTCAACTACTGCGACTTCGGCCTAGTCGGCGACATGGACGAGACCTGCGACCTCCTAATAAAGCAGCTGAGCAAATAAACATCCACCCGGGCCGCATATTCGGCCCGGGCTTTTTTATGCGCGCGGTCTGTGGTATAATGACCTAAAAAACAGCGGAGGACGCAACATGGCAAACAAGAAATACAAGCTCGGCGGGGAGCCGGGGGAGCTCAAGCTCGCGCCCTTCATGCGGCTGCTGAAGGCCGTGCACAGCCTGCAGGAGCCGGAGACGATGACGACGGAGGACCTCGAAAAGCAGCGCCGCAGCCAGGAGGCGCTCGGCAACATGGCCGCCGCCATGGGCGGGCTGGTCTGGGAGCCCTTCGAGCTCGGCGGCATGGACGCCGCCTGGATGCGCCTGGAGCGGCCGCACAAGCGCCGCCGGGTCATCCTCTACTGCCACGGCGGGGGCTACACCAGCGGCGGGCTGGGCTTTTCCAAGGTCCTCGCCAGCAAGCTCACGCGCGCCACGGGCCTGGACGTGCTCGCCTTCGACTACCGCCTCGCGCCCGAGCACCCGTACCCCGCCGCCGTGGAGGACGCGCAGGCCGCCTGGGACCACCTGATGCGCCTCGGCTTCGGCGCTCGGGACGTGGTGCTCGCGGGCGACTCCGCGGGCGGGAACATGGCGCTGGTGCTCTGCCTGAGGCTCCGCGCCGAGGGGCGGATGCTGCCCGGGGCGCTGCTGCTCATGTCGCCCTGGACGGACATGACCTGCTCCGGCGAGAGCCTCACGGAGCGCGCGGACATCGACCCCGTGCTCACGCCCGAATACATTTACGCCGTGCGCGAGGCCTACGCCGGGGGCCTCGACCCCGCGCAGCCGGAGCTCTCGCCCCTGCTCGCGGACCTCGCCGGGCTCCCGCCGACGCTCATACAGGTCGGCACGCACGAGATACTCTTCTCCGACGCCGAGCGCCTCGCCGAGCGCATGAAGGCGGCCGGGACCGAGTGCCGCCTCGAGGTCTGGGAGGGCATGTGGCACGACTTTCAGATGTACCCGAGCAAGAGCGCCGCGCAGGCCATGCAGAACGCCGCGCACTTCCTCATAGAGGAGCTTTAACGCGGCATTTATCCACGATATCCACAAAACATCCCAAAACGGGCGCGGAAAATTTGTAGAAGATTTTTTCGACTTTTTTCCTGAAAAAGCCGCGTATGATGCAAATTTGATGCAATCGTGTTATATTGTATAGGTCGGAGGTGAACGGCATGTACAGGATACTTGTCGTGGAGGACGAGAGGCCCATCAACGATCTTATCGAGATGAACCTCACGGAGGCGGGATATTCCTGCGTCTGCGCCTACGACGGGCTGGAGGCGGCGAACCTGCTGGAGAAGGAGAGCTTCGACCTCGTGCTGCTGGACATCATGCTGCCGAAGGTCAGCGGCTACGAGCTGCTGGATTTCATAAAGCCGCTGGGCATTCCCGTGATATTTCTCACAGCGAAGGGCACCATGGCCGACAAGGTGAAGGGCCTGCGCCTGGGCGCGGACGACTATCTTGTCAAGCCGTTTGAGATAGTGGAGCTGCTCGCGCGGGTGGAGGCCGTGCTCCGGCGCGCGGGGAAGTCGATAACCGAGATAAGCATCGGCGGGCTGACGATAGACACCCGCTCCCACACCGTGACGCGCGGCTCGCGCGCCATCGCGCTGACGGCCAAGGAGTTCGAGCTGCTGCTGCTCTTTGTCCGCAACCGCAACATCGCCCTCTTCCGCGAGACCATCTACGAGCGCGTCTGGGGCAGCGAGTACATGGGCGACTCCCGCACCGTGGACCTGCATGTCCAGCGCCTGCGCAAAAAGCTGCACTGGGACGACAAGATAAAGACGATTTACAAGGTGGGATACCGACTTGAGATCTAAGAGCGCGCGTACCGCCTTTCCGTGGGGGCTGTTCCTGCACTCGGCCTGCGCCGTGGCGATAGTCATCTGCGCCGGGGCCTGCCTCGCCATAGCGCGGGGGGCGGAGCTCGCCTACGGGACATACGCGGCCTTCCTGCTCCTCGCCGCACCGGCGGGGGGCGGCTTTGTCGCGCTCTCGGCCATGCGCGCGCAGGGCCGCACGGAGCGGGAGGCCGAGCGCCGCCGCCAGCGGGCCGAGGAGCTCGAGGGCGAGATAAAGCTGCTCGAGGAGGCCGCCGACCGCCGCGAGGAGTTCATCGCGAGCTTCGCCCACGAGCTCAAGACCCCGCTCACCGCCATAATAGGCTACGCGGACATGCTCCGCTCCCGGGAAATGAGCCCCAAAAACCGCTTCACCGCCGCGGGCTACATCTTCTCGGAGGGCAAGCGGCTCGAGGCGCTATCCCTCAAGCTGATGGAGATAATCGTCTCCGGCAAGCAGGGCATAGAGCGCCGCCGGTTCGACGCGCCGTATTTCATCCGCGAGGTCGCGGCCGTGACGGTGCCGAGCCTCGCCGCGGACGGCATGACGCTCGACATGCGCTGGGAGCCGGGCGAGGTGGAGATAGAGCCCGACCTCTTCAAGACGCTGATGATAAACCTCATCGACAACGCGCGCAAGGCCTCGCGCAAGGGCCAGACCGTGGAGCTCTTCGGCAAGCGCGAGGAGGGGGGCTACGCCTTCTACGTCCGCGACCACGGCCGGGGCATGAAGAAGGAGGACCTCTCGCGCATAACGGAGCCCTTCTACATGATAGACAAGAGCCGCTCCCGCGCGCAGAACGGCGCGGGCCTCGGCCTTGCGCTCTGCCAGAGGATAGCCGAGCTGCACGGCACCGCGCTCGAGTACGAGAGCGAGCCGGGGCAGGGGACCACCGTGCGCGTGTACCTGAAGGGGGGCGGGCAGGAGTGAAAAAGCCCGGCCCCTGCGCCGCCGCCGCGATGATCACCGCGCTGGTGTTCGCCGTCTGCCTCGCCGCGCCCGCGCTGATGCTCCGCGCCCGGACCGCGCAGGCGGAGGAGGAGCCCGCGCCGACCGAGGCGCTGAGCCTGGACGAGCGCGTGGAGCTCTACGAGAGCTACGACGCCGGAGAGCTCGCCCGCCGCGACCTGGACGAGGCCGAGATAGACAACGACACGCTAATCGCCGCCGTGCGCCTCGCCAACGCGCTGGAGACCTCGCTGGTGGCCGACCGCGGCGCGCAGCGCAGCCTCAGCTCCACCGGCACCAACTTCTACACCGTCTCCGACGGCGAGGGCGCCATCCGCATAATGGAGTACTACCGCGAGTGGATAGGCGACTGGAGCAACTGGTTCTGGGTCAAGCTGAACATAGACACGCTGGAGGTGTTCTACTGCTACTACTCCGCCGCCTGCGAGCGGAACCTCTCGGACTACGACAGCTACGACTACTACAACGCCAGCGCCATGATAATGGACTTCGCCGGCGCGATAGGCTTCGACGGCTTCGACTACTACACCCGCGAGAGCGTGACGGACAACATGCCCTTTGAGGTGGACATCACGAACAGCGTCACCGGCGAGAGCCTCCGCTACAGCTGCCGGATGCACACCTACTCCGACGCCGCCTCGCTGCTGGTGGACCGCGAATACACGCTGGCGGGCTGAAAAAATTGCAAAAAAGATGCGAAAATGATACAACTCCGACGAAAATACGATACAACCGCCCTGTATGCTGTACATACGGGGCGGCTTTTTTCGCCCCTGCGGAGAAAGGAGCGGGATATGAAAAGACTGTCGGGGACCCTGCTGGCGATACTTTTGGCCGCGCTGCTGGGGATGGGGGTCATGGCCTTCACGACGGCCGCGCCGGAGACGAGCGCGCCGCCGGCGTCGGACACGGACCCTGTACCGGAGCTGCCGGAGCCGGTGCGCGAGCCGGACTGGCGGCTGACGCTGGTGAACGAGGCGAACCCGCTGCCCGAGGACTACGAGCCGGATACGGCGGAGGCGGACAACGGCTATCTCTTCGACATCCGCGCCGTGGAGCCGCTGCGCGCGCTGCTGCAGGCCGGGCGCGAGGCGGGGCTGGACCTCGTCGTGACCTCCGGCTGGCGGAGCTGGGCGTATCAGGAGCAGCTATTTGAGGACAAGGTCTCGCGCGTGATGTCCGGCACCGGCCTGGACCGCGCCGCCGCCGAGGATATGGCCGCCGACGAGGTAGCCCGCCCCGGCACCAGCGAGCACCAGCTGGGGCTTGCGGTTGACATAATCTCAAACGCACATCCGGAGCTGAACTCGGCGTGGGCGGAGACGGAGGAGGCGGAGTGGCTGAAGGCACACTGTGCGGAGTACGGGTTCATATTGCGGTATCCGCCGGAGAAGTCGGAGATAACGGGCATCACGTGGGAGCCGTGGCATTTCCGGTACGTAGGCGAGGAGGCCGCGGTTTACATAATGGAAAATGACCTCTGCCTCGAGGAGTATCTCGCCGAGACGTGCGCGAAGCGCGCATGAAAGTTTCGCCCGCCTTTACAAAGGCGGCTTACGTGCAGGGGCAGCGCCCCTGCCCGCGCTCCGCAGAGCGCGGAATTCTCTTGTGCTTATTGAAGCGCAGGAGGGGGTCCAAGGGGGAACCCTCGCCGGGGGTTCCCCCTTTTATTTT
>OLRI01002070.1_pt1 | contig 14964 bp, 4 predicted proteins | sample 1672871 | NCBI WGS metagenome assembly OLRI01 (sample SAMEA3136732, study PRJEB25190) | human gut metagenome
GTCGGCATCTACGCCGACGGCGCCCCCTGTCGTTCCTACCGCAGCGTCCTACGGCGATGCTTGCGCGTCGCCAGCGCCAAGAAGGCCGCGGCCACCGTCGTCACCGCGCCCACAAGCAGAAGCGGCGCGCCATCACCCGTCTTCTCCAGCTTTGAACTGGGCAGCTTCGGCGTCTCCTCATCAAAGGCCTGTAGCGACACCCCATCGTCAGCCACCCGGTAGCCAGGCTGCCCCGCAACCGCTTGCGTGCTGTCTGCCGTTGGCGCGATGGTGCCATCGGCTGCCACCGTAAACGAGAACGCGCCCGCTATGACCTCGTAGCCCTCCGGAGCCTTCTCCTCCTCCACCGTGTAGGTGCCGCCCGCGACAAGCAACGCATCGACCAGCGCCGCCTCGCCTCGTTCGTCAGTCGCAAACCGCACCTCGGCAGAGCCGTCGGCGAACGCCGAGCCCGCAGCGGGCTTCACAACAAACTCCGCACCCGCCAGCGGAACACCGTCGATGTTCGTCTTCACCAGCTTGAACGCAATGGGTTCATCCACAGCCGTCAGCACGACCGACCCATCGACCACCGTGACTTCGTACGTGCCGGAACCGTCCGAACCATCGTCGGCCAACTCGATCGAGCCGTCCGCGCCCACCATGAGCTCAACCGACCCGGCCACCTCGTAACCTGCGGGAGCGGTAATCTCGGCAAGCGTATACACGCTCTCGCCCACAAGCATGCCCTCAGGAACGCAAGCGATGCCGTCCTCTCCGGTTGCCTCGAGCACAAGCTCGGTGGAACCATCGGCAAATGCACCGGACAGGGCGAACACCGCACCAGGAAGTACATCGCCGTCAGCATTCTGCTTCATAACCTGCAGCTCGATAGGAGCGTCAGAAACGACAAGCGCCACTTCCTCGGCCTCGGCATCGATGGTGTAACCCTCAACCTGCTCGCCCGCAATAGCGATGGCGCCGTCAGAACCCACCTCGAACGCGAACACGCCCTCGATGAGCTCATAACCCGCCGGTGCCTGGATCTCGCGCACGACATAGGTGCTGCCCGCAACCAACATGCCGGGCTCGACCTCGGCGACGCCTCCTTCGTCCGTAACCAACATCATCGCATCGGTGCTGCCGTCAGCAAACGCGAAGCCCTCGGCAGGCGCAAGCTCGAACTTGGCGCCGCCGAAGTTCTGCGTGCCGCCCTCGCCCTTCTTGACCAGCTGCATCGTGATAGGCGTGTCGGTCACCGTCACGGTCACGGTGCCATCGCCGATGGAGTAGGCATCTGGAGAATCGCCCACAACTTCAAGCGTGCCATCGGCGTTGACCATAACCGTCAACGCATCGGCAATAAGCTCGTAACCCGCCGGAGCTTTCGTCTCGGTGATGGTGTACTCCTTGCCCACGATCAGCTTGCCCCTAAGCTGGCTCGCATCCACCTTGCCGTCCGCGCCCGTCGTAAGCACGATGGGACTTTCGGCGCCATCCGCAAACGTGCCCGCAACCTCAAAGGTCGCGCCGCCCAGGCTCGCACCCTCGGTGGACACTTTGGCGATGTCGAGCTCGGTCTGCGCGTCGGTCGCCTTGACGGTGATGACGCCACCCTCGCTGGAGAGCGTGTAGCCATCGGCTTCAGTCGCAACCGTCGCGCTGCCATTCGCATCAACCGTGAACTCGAACGCGTCCTCGAGCATGGTGTAGCCATCCGGCGCCTTGACCTCAATCACCTTGTAGGCGTTGCCAGCCACCAGCTCCGTAGAGAGGCTGGTGTTGCCGGAAATGTTTTTACGCGCAGTCGTACCGTCGACAAACGTGCCCTCGATGGTGAACGTGGCACCATCAAGCGCCCTACCCTGCTCGTCAACCTTCTCAAGCGCAAACTCGATGGGCGCGTCCTTGGCGGTGAAGGTGTAGCCGTCCTCTCCCGCGGCCCAGCCCTCGGGCAGGTCGCCGTAGGTTATAGCGCCGTCCTTCTCGACCGTGAACTCCAACGCGTCGTCCAGCAGTTTGTATCCAGCCGGGGCCTTCGTCTCGCGCACGGTGTAGCTCTCGCCTGTAACCAGCAAGCCCTCATCAAGCAGATGCGCGCTTTCGGTAGCCTCAAGCACTTGCGAGGTGGAACCGTCGGCGAACTTGCCTTCGATGACGAACTCCGCGCCGGAAAGCGCCTTCTCGCCCGTCTCGTCCATCTTGATCAGCGATATGCCCGCCGTCTTGGGGTTGACGAGCTTGCCCGCATCGATCGTCACGCCGGCGGCAACAGCCTCGCGGTCGATGGTGAACGGCGCGGTTTCGCAGGTGCCGTCCTCGATGACGAAGCCGTCAGCGGACTGAACCTCCACGAACTTGTAGGTGCCCCACTCAAGATTGGAAACGCTCAGGCGGCCCGTTTCGTTGTCGCCCATCTCCTTGGTGCCATCGGCGGAATACGCGTAGGCCTTGCCCGTCACCAAACCCTCGGCGACCGGAACCCAGCCGCCCACGATGCGCTGCTGCAGCTCGAACACCGCGCCGTCAAGCGCACTGCCGTCGTCGCCCGTTTTGAGCAGCGTGGCAGCGCCCTTCAAACGCTCGTTGGGAATGCCGCGCTCGTCAAGTACAGAGCCCTGCCAATCGTGCGCTTCGCGCACCTTGGCGTCGTTGAAATCAAGCGGGTCGGTGCTTGCGGCACCTGCGCCGTTGAAGTCGCCATCATCGATGGTGAACGTCGCCTGGAACGGATCGGCCATGTCGTAGCCCGCATTCGCCACCTCGGTCAGACGGTAGGCGCCCTTCCTGTCGAAGGACAGGCGCAGCGTGCCGTCGGAGGCGGTGGCGATGTCCTCGGCAACCGTCGTCCACGTGTCATCTGCCGCCCGATGCTCCAACTTGAAGTGGGCATCCTTGATGCCGCTGCCGGTTGTTGCGTCGTACTTCGCAAGCGTGGCGCTGGAGGCGAACGACGTGTTGTCCTTTTCCACCTCCACCGTCGCGGGCTTTCCCGCCACGATGGTGAAGGGTACCTTGTTATTCCCCTCGTCAAGGTGCACATCGCCCGGGACGCTCGTCTCCACGAAATAGTACTCGCCGGGGAGCAAGCCGTCGGCAAGCGTCGTGTGGTGCGCGTCGTCGCCCGCGATGAGTTCGATATCCTCGGCGTCAACGCTCTTCCAGGTGCCATCGGCCCCGGTCACGATATCCTTGGCGATAAGCACGTCGGGTTCGCCCACGCGGTATAAGTCGAAGGAAACGCCCTCAAGCCCGCCGCTGCCATCGAGCGTCTTCTTGAGGTTGACGTGCCCGCGGAACACCTCGTCTTTCACCTTGATGGTGATGGTGCCGCCGGGGTTGGCACCCTCGACCACAAGCTCGGCGTGGCTGGGAGATGCCGGCAGCGCCACCACGCCCTCGGCGCTGATCTGAAGGCCGATCGGCTCCACCGTCACATGGCCTGTGGGGGTCTTCGTCTCGGTGATGGTGTAGCCGCCTGCGGGCAGGCCGACAATCCAGCCGGCGTTGTCGCCTGTCATCTCGGCGCCGCCTTGAGACACGTCATCGGTGCCCTGCCGCCACACCTTCGACGAAATCTGCCCCGCCTCGTCGCGCGACCACACGGCGAAGGTCTTGCCGCCCTCGCCCGTGATGGTCAGCTCCACGCCGTTCAACGCCTCGCCGTCATAGGCATCCGCGCACACCTTATCAAGCGTGAAGCGCGTGGCGGTGTTCACGATCTTGTTGCCCGTATCGCCCTCGGGATACGCCGGGTAGAAGCCCTCGACGGAACCCGCCTCCTCAAGCGCCCAATAGATGTACTCGACGCCCTTCTGATCGTACTTCGGCAAGTTCATGTAGGTGTAGGTCCAGGTGCCGTCTTCGCCCTTCGACCACGTGGGCTGGCCGCCGTTTTGCTGGTAGGTCACGCCCTCGGTAACGCCGCTCTCCCCCGCCTTGCGGTAGAGCTTCAGCTGGATGTTGGGCGCGCTGTCGCCAGAGAAGTCTGGCGTGAACCCGGTGCCGTAATCCTCCCAAGTCTTCGTTCCGGAGAACTGGGTTTTCACAAGATCGTTCTTGAAGGAGTACGAATCGATGCCGCTTTCCTGCGTTGCATCGACGACCCAAAGCACGTCGCCCGTTTCGGGGTCGGTGTAGGCGGCAGAGCCGTTGCCCGGCGTATACCCCTTCGGCGTCACCTCGACCAAGCGGTACCGGTACTGATTGCCCTCGTTGTCGTACTTCGGCAGGTTCTCGAACTTCGCGGTGGCGTCCTCATCTTTGTTTGTGATTTCCACGGACACGATGCTCGGATCGTCCCACGAACTCCAATCGCTCTTGCTTTCAAGCGCGGAGCCGTACTCGGTCACCCATTCCCAGCTGTCGAATGAGCCGTCCTCACGCGTCGTGCGCTGCAGCAGGAACGCGACCGACCATGCGTCGCTCGACGCGCTTGAGCCGGGGCGCGTGTGGTAGATGTTGTCGCCATCGTTCCACACCTTCTTGCCCTCGATGCTCGTATGCTCCAAGGCATTGTCAAGCGCCACGCTGGTTTCGATGCCGTAGTTGATATCGCCTTCGGTGCGGCTCGTCTCGGCGCTCACCTTGTGCGAGCCGAACGTGCCCTCGTAGGTGAAATCAACGCACAACTTATCTCTGTTGAACGAAGGCTCGAAGCTAACCCCCACATCGCCGATCTTGGTCTCGGCAACGCCGTAGGCAATGTAGAGCGTCGAGCCGTCGTCCTGCCTCAAGGTAAGCGGCAGGGACGCCCACAGATGGCTCCAGTCGTTCTTGTCGCTCAGCACATAGGTGAAGTCCGCCTCGCTGTCGGGGGCGGTTGTCTGCGAGCCGTCACGCATGGCGGCACCACCGTTGCTCTGCAGATACGGTGCCAGCAGATTCCATGCGGGCTCGATATCGCCCACCTGCTCGCCTTCGCTGTTGTAGGTGGCCGCCCAAAGCTGCACCGTCACGCTATCGGGACGCAGGCCGTACGCATCGTCGCCATCCTCGCTCCACGTCTTCTCGACGCGCGCGTTGCCCTCGAGCACGTTTTGCAAGGGCCATTTGAACTCGGAATCAGACGCGTTATCGCCCGCTTCACCTGCGGTGTTGCCGTTCATGATGCGGTAGCCTGTGCCGTTGGGCAAAATCTCGGAGAGACGGTACTCCCACGTGCTGCCGTCGGGCGCATACACTTCAAGACCCTCGACCGTGAACTTCCATGTGCTGTCATCGTCGCCCTGCTCACAGGTGAACGTGACCTCGTGCTCGCCCCACGTCCCCGTGATGGTGTCTCCCGGCTTGACATCGACGCCGTTCATCTCGGACCAGATCTCCTCCTGGCCCGAATCGGAAACGCGCGAAAGCCGCAGCTTCAGGCTCTCCGGACGCTCACCGAAAGCGCCGTCGTAGTCCATCCACTGCTTCTCGCCCGTCAGCTTGAACGGCTCCGGCTCATATTCGTTGGCGAAGGTGATGTCCACCGTGTCGTCATCGACAACCAAGGATTCGCCGTCCTTCATGGCATCGGGCGACTGCACGCCGCCCTCCGCTGCCGTGCCCGCTCCCAGATCGGCACTGCCAAGGCTCAAATCGCCCACGCCCACCGTGGTCTTATAGCCGTCGATGCTGCGCTCCACCACGTAGTACTTCCAGTACCCGCCGGTGGGAGCGTAGATGTCCAAGTCCTCGAAGGTGTAGGTGGCGCTCCCGTTCGCATCGGTGCCGAACTCGCTCGCCTTGATGGTATGCTCGCCCACCTTCTCAGCCGGATAGGTGCCCAAGCTGTCGTAGGTGCGCCACAACTCGAAGGTCACGTCGGGGTAATGGTCGCCCTGTGCGCGCCCATCGAAGAGCTTCTTCACGGTGAGCTTTGCCTTTTCGGGCTGGTACACGTTGTTCAGCTTGAACGAGCCCGTGTCGCCATGTTGGATGACGTAGATGCCTTCGCTCACGAGGGATTCCTCATCCGAGGCGATGTCAACGCCGTCGAAATCCGCGTCCGCATTCGCCGGAGAATCGATGACGCCCCAGATGACCTCGCGGGCGCGGTACTCGTAGCGCACGCCGTCCTCGTTGTAAAGCGGCAGCACCTGCTCGCCCTCGGGCACCGGCGCGTCTGCCGTGCTTCCCTCGTGGAACTTGTTCACGCCGGTGTGCCAGATGGTGTAGGTGAAGTGGCTGTCGTCCACACGTCTCAAATCGGACGTCTCGGCAACATAGCCGCCCTCGATCTTGTAGCCGTGGGGTGCGCCTTCATCCTTGCTGAGCTTCATGGAAGGCCACGCGCTTTCCGTAGCAAGCTTCTGCTGCAGGTAGATGGTAAGCTCGGGCACATCTGCCTCGGGGTAGCCGCCCGTGTTGGTCCAGATCTTCTCGCCGTTGGCGAAGAGCTTGCCCTCGACGCGGTTCACGAACTCGCCGTCCTCGTGCACGGCCCACTTGGAACCGCTTGTCACGTCCGCAACCTCGGGTTCGGTGATGTGGTTGCCCCCCTCGGTGTCAAGCAAAAGCGCCTCGCCCGATTCCACCTCTTCATCGGGCATATGGCCGCGCGCGAACATCACGGGCTGGTAGTCGTAGCTCGCAGCGTCCGCATCCATTTTCTCAGTAGCGTAATAGGTTATCTCGTCGCCGAACTTGTCGTACTTGGGTAGGCCGGAGATGACGCACATCTGATGGTAGTCGGTGCTCTCGCCCTCGGTCACCGGGCTCCACGAGTACTCGATGTAGCCATCGACCTTCCTATAACCTCCCGGAAGGTCCTCCGTCTCCTTGCTCACCTGGTACAGCGTGAGATAGATATCGGGGCGCTGGTTCAAGTTCTCATAGACGTAGGCGTCCTTCCAGCGCTTGTAGAAGGTCACGTCGCGCGTGCCGGTGCGCCCGTTCACGAACTCGTCGGTTTGCGTGTCGTGGTAGTGGCGCTTGCCCACCGTATAAGAGCTAGTAGTAGTAGTAGTATAGTCCCCCATTTCGCCCAGCCAGCGCTCGTTTATCTCATAAAAAACAGATTCGCCCTTGCCGTTGTACTTGGGCAGCCCGAAGAATTGATAGGTGGACTTCTCCTTCGCGGTGTCCACGTTCACGGCGAAGCACCCGTCCTCGGTCAACTCGCCCTTCACGTTGCCGCCTGTCTCGTCCAGAATGGGCAGGTTGTTCGCACTGCCCTCAAGCTGCACGTAGCCGAAGCCCTCCTCGTCGACGGTGAAGGTGCCCGCGCCCTTCACGATGCTGAGCACGATCTGCGCCTGCGTGCGGGTGTTGCGCTCGTCGCCCTCGTCGAGGTCACCCAGGTTGTCGTTCCACACCTTCTCGGCCGTAAGGTCGATGAGTCCGATGCGGCGGTTCGCCACCTTGAGCGCTTTCTTGGGGTAGTCCTCGCTCATGCCGTAGGACAGCTCGTACACATGATCCTCGGTGGGGATGCGGCTCGCGTCTTCGTTCGTCCAAGCGGGGTTCACCCAGTCCCAATCGCCCTTGCCGATGGCACCCCAGCCGCCTTCCTCCACAGCGGCGTCAATCGCCTCTTGCATCGTATAGGCGGGGAACTCGATCAGGCTCTCATACCCGATGCCGCCTCCCGCGTACACGGGATCGTCGTCCACGTGCTCATCGGAAGAGGTCATGCCCACTTCCTCGATATAGAAGTCATCCGCATCAAGGTCGCCGATGGCAACCTCGAACTCCTGGTACCAGGCGTACGCGTCGGAGAGCACCATCGTGGCCACCAGATCGCCCTCTTGGTAGCTCGCTTTGGGCGTGCCGTCGGCGTTTTCGGCAGCGGAGCGCATGTCGTGCTTGGCGTAGACGTTCACCACGCAGTTCAGACGGTGCTGGGCGTCAGAGCCGTCGACCCACTCCTTCACCACGGGGATGATGCTCGCCTCGCCGGGGCCCACGGTGTTGGTGATGGTGGTCGTGCGCGTGATGGGATCGTAGGCGCGCTCCTGATGCCAGCCGTTGTCCTCCTCGATCACAAGGTATTGGTAGCGGTGCCCGTCGGGCGCGTACTTGGGCAGGTTCTCGAAGTCCAGATGGTAGGGCGCCTTCTCCTGCGAGGTGGGCTGGGGATCGTCTGCCGTCACCTCGGAGACGATGGATCCCAGCACCGTGGGCGCATCGTCCACTTCGCCATCGAGCGTGGCAGAACCGATCTCCACGCCGTCGCGGTAGATATGCACCGTCACCTCGGTACTTGCGGGCATGCCGGGAAAGTTGGGCTTAACCTGCGCCACGTTGTTTATGTCGTTCGCATCCTGCTGCCAGAGCTTGTCAACATGCTGATCAGTCTTATTTGTAAACGTGTTGACGATAATGCCGTCCTCGTCCACCGTGGAGGTGAAGTCCAGGGTTTCGGTGCTGGAGGCATCGCCGGACACGTAGTCGGACACCTCGAAGGTCAGCTGGAAGCTGGCGGTGCCGTCTGCGTTGCGCGTGAAGTTCGTGGGCTCGCCGCCCTGGGTGACGTTCGTCTCCACCCAGCGGTATTCAAGCTCGTTGCCCTGGCTGTCGTATCGGGGGAAGCTGCCGATATGCGTTCGCGTTAACTCCTCGGAGGAAAAGCCTGTGAGCGTGACGGTGGAGCCCTCGACATCCCGCCACGCATCTTCATCACCCTGCTGGCTCACAGGGCGCGCCTGAGCGGTCAACTCGACCTCGACCGAGTTCTCAGGGTTCTCGGGGTCGTACAGCTCGTCTTGGAACGCGGCGATCTGCCAGGTTTTGGTCGCCTCCACCGAAACCGTGTCGGTCAGGCGATTGGAGACGGTGCCGCCGTTGTAGATGAAGCGGTCGCCCTCGGTGCGCTCCCAGTCCACGAACACCGGGCCGTCCGCACCTTCGTAGTTCGGGCCCATGTCGCCCGTCACGTTGCCGTTCTCGTCCACGGTGCCGAACAGCTGCTCGTAGTTGCTGCCGTTCATGCTCTCGCGCAGGCAGTAGATGTAAGGGTTTCCGTCGGGGTCGTACTTGGGCAGGATGAGGTCAAGGCTGCCGCCGGTGTACTTCTCCGCAAGCAGCTTGCCCAAATCGACGGGGTTCTCGCCCGCGTAACCCGCCGGAATGGTAATTTCCACGTACTCGGTTTCTGCCGCGTTGGAATCGGGGGAGAACAGGGGCAGAATGTTCTCGGAGCCGGACAGGCGCACCTGCGATGCTGTTTCCGGGCCGGAACCCGCCGTGTAGCGCCACAGCGTGAACGTGAGCTCCGGGCGGCCAACGCTGATGTCGCCGTCGTAGTACATCTTGTAGCCGTCGTAGGAGGTGGTGCCCGCGTGCACGAGCGTCAGCGTGCCGCCGGAGTACATGGCGGTCACGTCGCCGCCGTGGCTGGGCGTGCCGGAGTTGTCGTAGATGGGCTGGTAGTAGTCCTCGCTCTCCGTGGTGCCATCGCCCTGCTCGCCCGTGTAGGTGATGCCGTAGACGATGGGGTTGCCCTCGTGGTCGTACACGGGGAAAAGCCCGCTCAGCGTGAAGGTGTTGGAATCCTTATCGTAGTTGGTCGCGTCTTCCCAGCAGCCCTCGAAGGGGTTCACGTCACCCTCGTAGAGCTCGCCGAAGAAGTCCGCGAGCGTGATGGTCTGCTGCCCTTCGGGGTGCTCGCCGGGCACGATGGAGCTGCCGTTCACCGTGGCGGTGAAGGCGAATTTGTCGAGGTTTTCCTTCACGAAGTCCTTGACGCTTTTGTCGCCCATCTTGCCCGTGAAGGTGAAGGTCTTGTTTTCCAGCAGCTGGAGGTATTGCACGGCGGCGGGAGTTTCGGCATCGGCGAAGGTCACGCCGTCCGCTCCGTCTGAGTGCACGTTGTTGCGCTGGTAGTTGGCATAGGTGTTGGCGTCGGTAAGCGACCAGGAAAGCGTGTAGGAGCTCTTCTCAACCAGATCGGGCAGCGGGTTGCCGTCCTCATCGAGCAGCGGGTTGCCCTCCTCGTCCACCTGCGGCGTGGTGACGGTCTTGGTGGCTTCGGTGGGCATGGCGCCCTGCGTTTCGATGAGGTAGGTGCCCGTGGAGGTCTGCCTGCCCGAAACCGTGGGCAGCGCGGCGATGTCTGCCGCATCGAGGTTGAGCGCGGCGACGAGTTCGGGGTTGGGAGTGCCGGGTTCGCTCCAAACAGAGTAGGTGACGGCGTTGCCGCCTTTGTCCGTGATAGTCACGCGCAGATCGTAGCCGGGCAGGACGCTTTCCAGCGCGGGACGGCCGGAGTTGTTGTTGTCCGCCCAGTTGGTGGTGATGGAGAGCGCCGGGCCTGCGCCCTTGTAATCCCACTCGATAGAGGGCTCGCCCGCGACGGGTGCGGGCGCCTGCGCAGCTGCGCCCGTGCCGGGGACGGTCATGCCCCACAGCGCGCGGATGTCGTTGCGGGAGGGAAGCGCAAGGGTTTCGCTGTGCGGGCCCTCCGGGGTGTTTCGCAGCATCCAAAGCGCTTCCGTTGGCTCGTCGTCGCTCAATTGCGCTTCTTCGACGGTTACCGGAAGCGACACCGTGCCGTTGATCGGCGCTTCCAGGGCGGCGTCTTGGCTCTGCCCGTCGGGAGCGACGAACGTCACCCTCAGCGAGCCGTCGACCACCGCCGCCGTGGCGATTCGCCGCTCCGCGGGAGCGCCCTGCTCGTCCACGGCGTAAACGGGCATCTCTTCGATCTCTTCGATGCCGCTTACGGGCGTTGCCGCCTCGGGAAGGCCGATGGCGAACCAATCGCCCGGACGAACGGCCCCGCCCGATTCTTCGGAAGAGGGATCCAGCATAAAGGAAAGGGAGAGCGCAGCGGGGATCTCGCTAGGAAGCTCCCCGTCAACCGCCACATGGTCGGGGCGGGTTTCCGCTATCGAAACCTTTGCCTCGAAGAGCTTCAGCGACTGGGAACGCTCGGTCCAATCCACCGACGCGCCGGCCGGCTCTGCCACGCTTCCAACCTCGGCGGCTTCTCCGGGTGCGGAGGTCGCCCCGCCCTCGGCTCCCAAAGCAGGTGCGGGTCCGGCGCCTAGGGAACCGGCGGCCTCCCCGCCGTCAGCGGAGGAGGCGTCATAAGTAAGACCCCCCCCCCATGACGGAATTTCCGAGTTCGCCCACCGCGCCCGCATCGTCTGCCGACGTCTGCTCCAACGCAGGGAACTCTTCGACGGCAGCGTCGTCGTCCGTCGCATACGCCATCGTCGTCAGCGGCGTCATCGTGAACACCAGCAACGCGGCCAGCCCCACGTTAAGCGCCCGCACGCCAATCCTGCGCGCCTCATGCCATCTCGCCATCTTCATAGCAACCTCCTCGGCATAAAGGTAACCGCCCCGCGCAACGAAGCGACCGTCCTTCCGACCCTATCCATCTCACCCAAGAGCGCCCTCTTACCCTGAGCGCTTTCGTCAGCGACCATAATTGGAAGTAATTTTACCACATAAGAGACAGCGACATCAAATTACCACCCCCCCCCATCAGGCATTTCGCGGCATTTCGCGGTTCGACGAAAAAGCGGGACGAAAATGGCGGCAGCGGCGGCGCAAAACGAGGCCGCTGCAAAGACGATTTTGGCGCGGATCCTCTTCGCAGTCCAAGCCGCACGTCCATCGATCCCCAAATCGGCTTTCCACCCGACTGTCCCACCCAGACATCACACGAGCAGCTTTTCGCTTACCTCCAACATGGCCCGCCCAACAAGGCACCAGCCGACGAAACCCGCAGACAGGTTCATCGCGTCTTCGCACGACGCAGCTCCCAACGCACCACCCGCGCCGACTTCCTCTTTCGCCATGAACGATAGCCCCTTCGCAACTACGCGAATTGGGCATCCGCAACCTTCTCGCCGATAGCCATGAAAGCATTGCTCCACGAGGCCGCTCGCAAGACGCGGTTGTAAGGCCGTAGCACCTCGGCAACCCCAGGGCAACAGGCGTTTCACGCGCCTCCAAGCCGCGCCGGGGAGCCGGGATCGGAGGGCCGAGGGCCAGAGGGCATGCTTGTGCGTCTGCGGAAACGTTCGCCAAAGCAAGCGGATAGGCCCGAAACGGACAGCCACTGCCCGGATTGCCAAACATGGACGCAAAAGGGCAGTTGCGGAATCGAGCGGCTTCTTCCTTTCGGACGCCGGGGCGCCTGCCCCTCGCGAGAGGTCAACCTGCAACCACGGAGGAAAGAGGGTCCAAGACACCCGGCGTGAAGCCGTGCGAGCCGGAAAAGCGCAGGCTCGCGCCCAAGAACAACGCAGCCGACTGCGCATGCGCAACCGGTTAGACCTGCCGCAAGTGCGCGGAAGGCGCGGAAGTCTCAGGGCTTCGGCAAGGGCGCTCGGGGGTGCGGAAGCCCCAGGGCTCTGGCAAGAGCGCTCAGGGGGGGTGCGGGCAGATCCGGGCCAGAAGACCTTCCGAATCCGTTCCCCGAGCCGTCGCCGAAAGGCCTGATCCCCGCGTAAGGAGGCCGAACTCCTCGGGCAGAAGAGCGGGTTTCAAAAAGCCGCGGCTTTCTTGCCGCCAACCGGAAGCAACCGAGTGCTGCTAGCTCATGATCGCGGAGAAGGGGCCTTCCCCATGCCGACGACGGCGCGGGCTCGCGACGCGGCACGCTCGCGCCCCTGCGCACAGCCGCATCGTCCGCGACCGAAGGGGAGAACGACCCGCGGGAGGCCGCCCGCGAGACGATCCGCACCGAGCACGGATTCGCCCGCAGCCCCCCTTGCTATCGGCACGCAGCACTCGCATCGGCGGCATCCCGTTGGCGACGCGGCTGCGCGGGCACTCCCCTGCGATCGGAGCACAGCGCTCGCATCAGCAACGTCCTGCCGACAACGCGGCTGCGCGGGCGTTCCCCCGCCATCGGCGCACAGCGCTCGCGTCGGCGGCGTCTTGTCGACGACGCGGCTGCGCGGGCACTTCTCCACCATCGTCGCACAAAATTCGCAACCCTACTACGGTAAAGAATTCGGGTATTTTCGGCGATATTTTACCATCAAGAGCACCGAAGGGCGCTCAGAGGGCAGAACGCGGGTCAAAACGGGTCGAAACCGCCTCCCTTTGTTTGATATACAACGGAAACGATACACTATATGTTACAGTTAGCCTTAATATACTTTCTGACGATAAAATATCGCCGGAAATCGCCGGATTCTTTACCATCGAGGGAAGGGGACCGCGCAGCAAGTCCAATCAGGGCCCCAAATCCAAGCGCCGCATTCGCCACCGCACCGGATTCGCCACCACACTGGATTCTCCACTACGCCGGATTCGCCACCGCGCCGCATTCGCCGCCGCGCTGGATTCGCCACCACGCCGCATTCGCCGCCGCACTGGAACTTGGCATGGAGCAGCCGGTGAACCGAGGCCCGACGGAGGGCACCTGGAAAGCCCACGCTCGCAGGTGCCGCGCGCAGCAGACGCACGCGCCCGAAACGCGCTGGGGCGCAGACCGCAACAGTCCGCGCCCCCGCACAACGGCTACTTGCCGGCGGCGGCGTTGCGGCCGGCCAAGCGGCCGAACGACATGGCCATGGAGTGGCTCGCGCCCGCAACCGTCACAGGGTAGTCCACCAAAAAGCGGCCGCCCATCGTGTTGCCGGCCACGAACAGGCCCGGAACCGGGTTCTTCTCTGCGTCGAGCGCGCGGCACTCGGCATCGCAGTCGATGCCGCCGATGAGCACGAGCATGCCCGAATCGCCGAACGGCACGATGTAATACGGAGGATTCTCGATGGGGAACAGACGCGTGGACACCTTCGAGAAATCCGTGTCCTTGCCCGCATGCGCCAGTTCGTTGTAGCGCTCCACCGTGGCCACGAGCGCGTCGGCGGGGATGTCCACGGCCTTCGCCAAATCCTCGATAGTGTCGCCCGGGATGATGGAGCCGGCGTCGATCTCGCTTTGGAAATAGGTGTCGGAGGCGTAGCCCGCCGCGAAGTGGTTGATGGCGTGCTCGTATTCGGCCTCCTGCTCGGGCGGGATGTAGTGCGTCACGCCGCCGAAGCACTGGGGCATCACCGACAACTGCTCCTTCCATTTGCTGTCGAAGATCTGGTACGACACGCCGCCCTTCTGGCGCTTGATGGCGTTTTGCAGCTCCTGCGCCCCCACGTCCTCGTTCGCGAAGCGCTGGCCGTCCTGGTTCACCATGAGGTAGGGGTTGATGCCGATGGAGTTCGTGCCCAGGCTGTGCGTCATCGGCGCGTAGGGGCCATCCTCCATGACCGCGCCGGCCCATATGGCCATCCGGTGGCCGTCGCCCTGGTTCACCGGCTTGCCTTCTTTGTCCATGCTGCTGAAGAACACGCCGTACTTCGTGGCCTGGGGCGCGTAGTAGGTGAGCATCTTGGTGTTGCTGGAAATGTCGCCCGTCGAGAGCACCACGCCCAGCTTCGCGTTGACGCGGATGATGTTGCCGTCCTCGTCGGAGGCGTACACGCCCGTCACCCGGTCGCCTTCTTTGATGAGCTGTTCGCCCTTCACGTTGAAGCGGGCCTCGGCCCCGGCCGCCTGCGCGGCCTCGAGCGTGCCGTGCATGGCCCAGCCGTGGTCGGGCAGCAGGTGCACCATGCCGGGGAAGCAGGGGTAGTTCTCCTCGCGCCAGTTGTAGTTCTCGTTCACGGGGCAGCGCTCGGGGAACACGTAGGGCTTCTCGGGATCGGTGGGCGTGTCGTGGTCGCTCGTCAGCAGCTCGTGCTCGGCGGTGCCGATGTACCAGTCGAGGTCGGGACCGGAATTGGCGATCCAGTAATTGAGAAGCTGCGCGTTGGGGCGGTTGCCCATGACGCGCATAAGCTCGTTGACCACTTCCTGCGTCTCGGGCTGCTCGATGCCCAGCTGCTTGTGGATCTCGCTGCCGAACGTGCCGAACTCGCCTGAGCGATACCCCACGTCCGGACCCTTCTCCAGGCCGATGACCTTGACGCCCTCGGCGACGGTCATGACCTTGACGCCCTGGGTGGCGCGGCTAATGACGCTGACGCCGCCGGCGCCGGTGCGGATGATGGTGCCGTCGTCGGAGATCATCATCAGGTCCTCGTTTTCGGCCACCATGGC
>OLRI01002082.1_pt1 | contig 14896 bp, 8 predicted proteins | sample 1672871 | NCBI WGS metagenome assembly OLRI01 (sample SAMEA3136732, study PRJEB25190) | human gut metagenome
CATTTTCCTTTTGAGATTATACAGATAGGCGCGGCGAAGGTTAATGAGAAGCTTGATATTGTAGATGAGTGGCAGTGTACCATTAAGCCACAAGTGTATACAAAGCTGCAGAATACAGTCAAGAAGATACTAGGGATAACAGAAAATGACCTTGCTAACGGAACTGATTTCGTATCGGGTGTAACTGAATTTCTTGAATGGTGCGGTGAGGATTATACATTTGTTACATGGGGAAGCATGGATATTACTGAATTAAGAAGGAATATGAAGTTCTATGATGTTCCGGAGAATTTCCCAAAGCCGCTTCTATACCTTGATCTTCAGAAACTTTACAGTATTAATTTTTCAGATGGCAAGACACGCATGAATCTTAAGTCTGCAATCGATGAGCAGGGAATCAAGGGTGATGAGCATTATCATTCAGCAATGAGTGATGCAAGGTACACAGCCAAGATAATGAAGAAGCTGGATTTCGACAGAGTTAAGAAGTTCTGTAGTATAGACACATTTACAATTCCAGAGTCAAGAAAGGACGAGGTATATCTTAACTTTGGAACTTATGAGAAGTATATTTCAAAGGGATTTGCTACAAGGGACAAGGCTGCAAGCGACAGAAATGTACGTTCCTGCAAATGTTTTTTATGTGGCAGGACTATGACAAGAACAGTTAAGTGGTTTGCCACTAATTCGAAATGCTATTATGGCTTGTTTACATGTGATGAACATGGACTTATAAAGGGGCGTTTCAGAGTTAAACAGACCGAAGAAGGCAGATATTATGCAGTCAGAATTATGAAGCACACTGATGAAAAGGGTGCACTTAAGATATATGAAAAGCAGATAAAAGAGAGAGAACACAGACGCAGGCGGCGTCAGGCAGAGAAACTCTCAGAACAGAAATAATGGCATGTCAGAAATTCAACTGACATGCCATTTTAATATATTTAATATCAGAACATTAATCCATATATTACTGCAAGACCAAGAATTACCTGGATAATTGTGAATCTGAAAACAACCTGTGTATCTGACCAGTCTTTATTCTTTCTCATATGGTCGTGGATTGGTGTACGAAGGTTCTTCATTAGGTTGATGTGAAGAAATCTCATGAATGAAACCTTGATAAGACCAAGTCCGCCATCGAGAATAATTATAAGTGCCATTGGAATATAAAGCAGCGGTGCATGGAGCTTGAGGAATGTAAATGCTATAAATATTCCTATTGCTCTCGAACCGGCGTCACCCATAAGAAGCTTGCTTGGTGATGCGTTGAACCACAGGTAGCCGAGGATACACACAATCATAATAAGAACGGTGTGTCTGTAAGCTGATTCAATATTAAATGACTTAAAAAGTACATACACTGAAGCAAGTGTTACAACTGAAAGTGTACCGCATAAGCCGTCAACACCATCTGAACAGTTAGTAACATTGATACTTACCCATATAAGTATAATAATAAGTATTGCATAGATGATTGGATTAAGAGTTACTGTCTTTCCAAAGAATGCAAGGTCAAATGTGTTAGGGTTGTAATGCAGGTAAGTAACTGCCGCCATAACCGATATTGCAAGGTCAATAAGACCTTTCTTTAAATTACCCCATGGTGATGAAGCACTGTCATCAAGGTATCCGCTGAGCATTGCGGCAAGCACAAGTATAAGATAAATGATAAGCTCGGCACTTAAGTTTACGAATAATGCACATGTGACTGTGAATGTAAGAATGAAAATCATGCCGGCGCCTCTTGGCTTTCCAACTGATTTACTTCCGTTAATGGCATAAGCTCTTCCGGCATCTCTTGGAAGAAGATTCTTGCCAAGAGCAATTGCAGCTATTGTAAATGCGAAGGCAAATAAAATGCTTACAAATGCTATGATGTTGGTGAAACTTTCGTTAATAATATAGTATATCATAAGAATTTAATACTCCTTTTCATCTTTCTAACTTATATAAAGCATTTATTTCAATGCGATTTACAGTATAACATAATATATGTGAAATGAACATTTTTTTTGCTAATGAAATGTAGTAATTAATTTGCTAATGTGGTAATATACTATTAATTAATGGGATAATCTGAGGGGACCCATGAGTATCGTGTAGGATAATAATATAATGGAGGATTTTATGAAGAATATGCAAAAATACGAGCAGCTGGCAATCACAGAAGTGGATGCATATCTTTTTGGACAGGGAACTCATTATGAGATATATAACAAAATGGGTGCGCATGTTGGAGTAAAAGACGGAAAAGAAGGTGTGTATTTTGCTGTGTGGGCACCTGCTGCAAGGGAAGTCTATGTTATAGGTGAGTTTAATAACTGGAATGCATATGGTTATGATATGAAGAAGATTTCAGATGGTGGAATATATGATTTGTTCATACCAGGAGCTAAAGCAGGGGATATGTATAAGTTCCTTATTATTTCCCAGAGTGGAGAGGCTCTTTACAAGGCAGATCCATATGCTAATCAGGCACAGTTAAGACCAGAGACAGCATCAATAGTTGCCGATCTTTCAGGTTATGAATGGAAAGATTCTGAATGGGTTGAGAAGAAGAAGACAGAGAATCATCTTAAAGCACCTCTTTCTATATATGAATGTCATCTTGGCTCATGGAAGAAGAAAGATGATGGAACAGAGGACGGATTTTATACATATAGAGAATTGGCACCTGAGCTTGCAAAATATGTAACAGATATGGGATACACACATATTGAACTTATGGGAATTGCAGAGTATCCATATGATGGATCATGGGGATATCAGGTAACTGGTTATTATGCACCTACAGCAAGATACGGAACACCTAAGGATTTCATGTATTTTGTAGATTATATGCATGAAAAAGGAATTGGTGTAATTCTTGACTGGGTACCGGCACATTTTCCAAAGGATGCACATGGACTTGCTAATTTCGATGGAAGCTGTGTATATGAGTATGCAGACCCTAGAAAGGGAGAGCATCCTGACTGGGGAACGAAGGTATTTGATTATTCCAAGAATGAAGTGTCTAACTTCCTTATTGCTAATGGAATGTTCTGGGTGGACAAGTTCCATATTGATGGTTTAAGAGTTGATGCTGTTGCTTCAATGCTGTATCTGGATTACGGAAGGACAGAAGGAAACTGGGTTCCTAACAAATATGGTGACAACGGTAATCTCGAAGCAATCAGCTTTTTAAAGCATTTTAACAGCATGTTAAAGAAGAGATTCCCACAGGCAATAACTATAGCTGAGGAGTCAACAGCATGGCCTATGGTAAGTGGTGATCCTGACAATGGGGAATGTCTTGGCTTTACATTTAAGTGGAATATGGGCTGGATGCATGATTTCCTTGAATATATGAAGCTTGATCCATATTTCAGAAAGTTTAATCATAGCAAGATGACGTTTTCATTGATGTATGCTTACAGCGAGAATTTCATTCTTGTGCTTTCACATGATGAGGTTGTACATCTTAAGTGTTCTATGCTTGGTAAAATGCCTGGTGACAGGGAGGATAAGTTCAAGAATCTTAAGCTGGCATATGCATATATGTGTGGACATCCTGGCAAGAAGCTTTTATTCATGGGACAGGAATTTGGTCAGTGGAATGAGTGGAGTGAGAAGCGTGCTCTTGACTGGTATCTGTTAGAGGATGAAAGTCATACAGAACTTAAGGATTTTACGAAGAAGTGTCTGAAGCTTAATAAGAATTATCCATGTCTGTATGCTACTGATTACAGCAGTGAAGGATTCAGATGGATTAATGCCAATGATAAAGATAATAGCGTTTTATCGTTTATGAGAATCAGTCCGGATGGAAAGAAGAATCTTCTCTTTGTACTTAATTTTACACCAGTTGAAAGAGACAGCTTCAGAATAGGAGTTCCGTTCAAGACTAAGTATAAGCTGGTTCTTGGAGATAATGAAGCTGACCAGAAGAAGACTCTTACAGCCGTTAAGGGAGATTGTGATGGATATCCGCAGTCATTGCTTATTGACTTACATAAGTATGGAATAGCTGTGTATGAGTTTAACGGTGATGTTTCTAAGGTTCATGCTACGAAGATATAGGAGAATAATATAGAGAAAGGGAGCTGGTTTGGATTTTTATTAATTCTGAATTAGCTTCCTTTTTATTTGCTATAATATATCTCTCAATTATCCCACCATATCTGCCGAAATATTTATTATATGACAATGAGTGATTGTTTCAGATAGTAAATAAGAAAGGCAGCAGAATATGACATATACAGTTTCAGGCGCGAATTTTAATAAAGATGTTGCGGCACAGGGAACATCTATTAATTATAAAGAAAATAAGGCAGTTAAAAGTGAAGGTGTGGCAGGCTCATTTGCAGGAGTGGTAATCTCTGGCAGTGTGACAGCTGCAACTGAAAATACATATGAGGGACTTCTTAAGGAGGCAGATGATGTAAAGAGCCAGATTATGGCGAGTGCTTCCAGTGCAAAGATAAGCCTTAAGGCATTGATGATGAAGTTATCAGGTGCTGATGCGGTAAAATTAGATGAGGACGGCTTTAATCTTACAGATGCTACACCAGATGATATGGTTAATATTATTGAGAAAATTAAGATTGAACTTGCGATGCACTCTGATGATTATGTTAATTATGGCACAGCAGTTTCTAAGGATAAGATTGAGAGTGTGACTGGAAGTGCAGCAACAGCGGCAAGTGTCGAGAGCCGTATGCAGGGAGCAGATATAGCTGTCAATGATGAAAGTGTTGCTGAGGTTAAAGGCACACTTGAAAAGAGTAAAGAGTTAAAGCCATTATCAGAGAACACAAAGAATTACATGGTTGCTAATGGTATTGAGCCTTCAATTGCTGGAATATATCAGGCACAGGCGGCAACTTCATCAAGTATCAGTGCAGATGGCGTTACAATAGGAAGGTGTGTAAATGCAATATCTGACGCTGATTTTGAGGCTTTAAGGCCGGGAATTGAGAAGATAATTGCTTCGTCAGGACTTGAGGTTAATGATAATACACTTGCGGATGCAAGAGCATTTATTGATGCACAGATTCCTGTTACTAAAGAAAATCTTGAATATAAGGCACAGCTTGATGCGATAGATATTGAAAAGATTCAGGCTGACCCTGATGAAATGCTTAATAAGATACTTGATAACATGAAGCTTGGAGAGAAGGCAGAGAATACGCTCGTTACAGGTTCGCCAATTGATGATATAAGGACAGCTCTTGATACTATTAACAGGGCAGAGTATTCAGATGCTGCAAATGTGGTATCAAAAGGGGAAACATTTACAATAGCAAGCCTTAAGCTGGAGATGGATGCAAGAAGCTTCAGAATTGAATACAGTGCAGCAACAGTAAGCACAGGAAATAGTGAAGTTAGGAATCAGGCATCTGATGTACAGCAGGCAGCAGATAAGGCGTATGACACGCTTGTAACAGCAAGGGTTCTTATGAGTGCAAATGCGTCTATATATCTAGTTAAGAATAACATTTCTATTCTTACAACTCCGATAGATGAGCTTAATTCAATGCTTATGGAATATGAACAGGCGGATGAAATGTATGAAGAAGCGCAGATTGCATATACAGATGTTCTTGAAGCAAGAAAGACATTGAATGAGATAGTAAGAAATCCTGCGCGTGTATTTGCCAGTATGTTTGACAAGATGAATGAAACTTATGAGGCAGTCGGAACTCAGATAAGAGGCGATTTGGGTGATTCATTAAAGAAGGCAGTACAGGGAAGTGCGGATGATATTATTAGGGAGCTTGGACTTGAGGGAACTGATGAGGACAAGGAAGCAATAAAGGTACTGGCTGCTAATAACATGGATATGACAAAGGAAAATGTAGAGATAGTCAAATCTGTTAATGCAATGATTAATAATCTTATTAAGAATATGAAACCAGAGACAGTTCTTAATATGATAAAAGACGGAGTAAATCCAATGAATGCTTCAATTGAGGAAGTCAACGAATATCTTACAGAGGCTAATGATAAGGCATCTAAGGATAATGAGGAGAAGTTTTCAAAGTTTCTTTATAAGCTTGACCGTACCAATGGTATTACTAAAGAGCAGAGAAAGCAGTTTATAGGAATATACCAGATGATGAATATATTCACCAGAGATGCCGGAGTGGCAGCAGGTGCGCTGATTAAGCAGGGAGCTGAGGTCACTATGAATAATCTTATGACTGCATATAATTCAAGAAAGCATTATGACATGGACGCTGTTATTGATGAGAATACAGGAATGGCAGAGGTAAGCGGAATTGCTAACTATTACAGTGCATTATTCATGGCAAATGGTGGATTAGTTACCCCGAATACATTAAAGAATGTGGATAACTCATCCGGAATCGGAGAACAGTCCGTTGAAATGTTTATTGAACAGTTAGAGGATAACTATGATGCGGCAGCCGAGGAACAATATTATGAGGAATATCTTAAGGAACAGCAGGCAGCAGTGCAGGCAGGAGCTGATATATTGAGGCAGATAAGAAATGCAGATACAGAAATAAACAGTGGTAACATACAGGCTGTTAAAGCATTTTTAGAATCCGGACAGTTCCCGGATATCAGAGGTGTTAAGACAACACGTGATTATGCAAGGGATTCGATTGAAAAAATCGGACATAAAGAAAAACTGTCACTTATGTATGAAGAAATGAAAGATGAGACAGAGGAAGAACTTCAGGAGGTTCTTTCCAAAGCAGGAGACCTTGATACACAGATAGATGTCAATTACGAGGGATTTCTGGATTTAAGACTTAAAGACAGAACAATTGGATATATTAAGAATCTGGCATTAAGGCATGATTACAGAATACCATATATAACAGACTCAGGAAGTACAGGCATGCTGAAGCTTACTTTGGTTCAGGATGACGACAATAAAGGTCGTATATCTGTAAACATGCTAAGTAGCGTATTAGGAAAAGTTTCTGTTGAGGCTAAGGCTGACAGAGAAAGTCTTGGTATGTACATTGTCAGTGACACAGCAGTTTCAGATGAAGGAAGCCAGCTTCTTGAGGATATGGAAGAAAATTTAAAAGAAGGATTTGGATTTACAAATGTGACCGTCAACATTACAAAATCGTCAGACGTGCCATATGTGACTTATGAAGCAGCGGCTGACAGTGTGGCAACAGATAAGCTGTATGAAATTGCAGCACAGATTGTAAAACTGCTTGCAGGCTAAAGATTTGCACAGAAAGTCCGATATATAGAGCATGAACAGGTAAATTGGACAGACAGAAAGGTTAAGATATGAGAATAGGAACTAATGTGGCAGCGATTGTTGCCAACAATGCATTACAGAAATCACAGAATAATCTGTCAACATCAATTGAAAGATTATCATCAGGATACAAGATAAATGGCTCTAAGGACGATGCTGCAGGATGTGCTATTTCTGAAAAGATGAGAGCACAGATAAGAGGTCTTAGTCAGGCCCAGAATAATACAGCTGATGGAGTTTCTGTTTTAAATACAGCAGAAGGTGCAATTACAGAAATCCAGAGTATGCTCACAAGATTAAAGGAACTTAGCGTTCAGGCTGCTAATGATGTTAATTCAGATGATGAAAGAGAAGCTATACAGAAAGAGATAGAACAGATTAATAACGAGATTGACAGAATATCTGATCAGACAGAATTCAATACACAGTCTCTTATTAACGGTAATCTTTCAAGAAGAGTATATTCAGATCTTCAGGGAGTTAATCAGCTTTCTGTATCTGACAGCTATACAGCAGGTGTATATGGAATAACTGTTACTGAGGATGCAAGACAGGCTATAGCGGTAGGAGCAGGAAGTATTACTATGTCATCAACAGCTTCTATAACAGAAGAACAGGCTGGAGCAATAAACATTAATGGCTACAAGATAAGCATTTCCGAAGGTGATACACTTGATAAGGTGATGGGAAAGATTATTGACGGAGTTAACATCACAGGGGGTTCTGCATTTACAGTTAAAGACCTTAATAATGATACAGCAGCTAATGGTACTGATTATGCAGGTTATGTGCCAACAGCAGATTATGCTGGTTCAACACTTGTTATTATGACTAACCAGTATGGAAGCAACCAGAAGATGAATATAACATGTGATAATGCAGAGCTTGCAGATATTTTGGGAATACCACAGGCAGCAACACAAGATGGTATATATGTAGAAGGAAGCGATGTTAAGGCAGAGATTGCTACAGGAGATGATGGAAAGCGAATTGGTTTTGCTGATTCGGCAATTCTTTCAACAAAGGGAACTGTAATTACAGTAACAGATGTTAATAACAAAGAGTTTTCAATGGATGTTCCAGGTAATGCGGCAGGTACTGTATTTGACGACAGTAACAATGATGGACAGTCAGCTGCAGGTGCAGGTACAGCAAAAACTATAAGTCAGGAAGTAACAGATGTTGGAACTATGAGCATACATGTAGGTGCTAACCAGGATCAGGTAATCGTTATTGATATTCCAGCAATAACAACTTATTCACTAGGCACGGAACATATGAATGTCATGACTCAGTATACAGCATCAAGGGCGATATCTACTGTAGATGAAGCTATTAATAAGACTAATGAAATACGTTCAAGAATCGGTGCGTACGAGAACAGATTTGATCATACAACTAATAACCTTGAGGTTTCAAGTGAGAACCTTACCAAGTCTTTATCAACAATGATAGATACTGATATGTCAGAAGAGATGACTACTTATACTTCTGAAACAGTTCTTACACAGGCAGCTACGTCAATACTTGCACAGGCTAATGAAAGACCTTCACAAGTATTACAGTTATTACAGTAGTTTAAGATTCAATGGTTATATAGGAAAGGGATGCTATGACTAAAGAAACAATTAAGACATTTCAGTATAGAATTACACAGGCAACAGCATCACAGCTTGTTGTGATTCTGTATGATATGGCTATAGAATATCTTAATGATGCATGTGAGAGTGATAGTGCTAAGCAGGCACATAATAATATATATATGGCACAGAAGGTTATAGACCAGCTTATATGCGGACTTGATATGCAGTATGAGATATCAGCTAATCTTTTCGTAATATATAATCATATGAAGAGGTCACTTATATCAGCATCTGTAAGCCTTGATAATAATGAGATTAACAGAATTACAGGGCTTTTAAAGAAACTCAGGGCATCCTTTTATGAAGTTAGTAAACAGGATGATTCTGAGCCGCTTATGAAGAATACACAGGCTGTATATTCAGGTCTTACATATTCAAGAGGTGGAATTAGTAATGAAACACAGACTGATAATATAGAAAACAGAGGATTCAGGGTTTAGCCCCGAATCCTCTGTTTTCTATAATCTGCGTCTTCTTCTGTTATAGTGTCTTCTCTGTCTTTTTCTTCTTGCCCGTTCTTCAATAATGTAGATGATAAAAAGAATAACGGCACCAATTCCAACAAGTATCCATATATTAATTCTGATACATGTTTTCGGTTTATAAGATGATGAAACATCATTATTAATGTATGGCAGCAGGCTTCCGGTATCTGTTCCGGCAGCAGATATATTAAGTGTAGTTGTGCCGACAGTATTATCGTTGTACAGGAACTTAAGATGTGTTGTCATAACACCATTCTCATTGGTCATGTCATAATTATCATCGACCGTCATTGATACATTTGACAAAGAACTTTTATTAGGTATTGTGATAAATGAAGCATTTAGTCCAAAGTTTAGCGAAAGAGTTGAGAAAACAGCTGAGTTGTAATAGTTGTCATTAGAGAACATTGCTCCGAGCTGGCTTCCGGTTGTTGTTGATTTCTGGAAATTGGCAAATCCCCAATCAAAAAGGGTTCTTGTATCAACATATCTTATCTCATCTGTGGCTTCCTTAAATACAACGCATATAAGACGCATACCGTCTTTTTCTGCAAATGTAACAAGTGTATTCTGTGATTCATCAGTATATCCTGTTTTGCCACCCTTGCAGTATTCATAATAGTAGGCACGGCCCTTTAACATCTTGTGTCGATGTCTTATTGTACGCTGTGCAGACATGTTAGTTGCAGGAATTACATATGCATCGGCAGTTGAATCAATGCTGACAAAAGAAGCATTGTTATAGCACCCTCTTGCAATCATTGCCATATCATATGCCGTTGTGTAGTGGTCGGTATTATATAATCCGCTTGCATTGGCAAAATGTGTATTCAAAGCACCAAGTTCTTTTGCTTTGGCATTCATCATATCGACAAATGCATCTATTGAGCCAGCCACATGTTCACCGAGGGCATAAGCCATCTCGTTGGCAGAATACAGCAGAAGTCCGTGAAGAAGCTGGTTGACAGTAAATTGCTCGCCTGCTTTTGAACTTAAGTTGGCATCCTCATATACATTAATTGAGTTAGCAGCTGACTGTGAAAATGTTACAACATCGTCCATATTACAGTTCTCAATAGTAAGGAGTCCTGTTAAAATCTTGGTTGTGCTGGCTGGATAACATTTTTCATGAGAGTTCCTCTCGAAAAGAATGGAACCTGTATCAGCATCAATAAGAATGCAGCTGTTTGAGTTAACATCAGGTGCATCCGGCCATACAGCCTTTGTGCTGGTTGTGTCTGTCTCACTGTAGACTTTGTTGTATGCTGCAGCCTGGGTATCCGCTGCAAAAGCTGAGAATACCAAAACAGTGGCAGATACAGCGCTGGTTATCTTTATAAGTAATCCTTTTAAAAATTGCTTTTTCATTATAGAGATAATTCCTCCGATTAATAAAATATACAAATACATTGTAGCCCAGGATTGTACATAAGTAAACCCCGCTTGGCAAAAAGTGATATTTATGGTAAATAATATATAGGAAACTCAGATTTCGGCTATGTCTGTGTGCGGCATGTGCTTTCAGGATGACTTCGCTTAGCATGAGTAAATGCCGCCATTTGCAAAGTCTATTACAGTGCGTGAAATCAAACGCACTTCGTTTGGACGTGCTTTCACGCACTGAACTTATGCAGATGGTGGCATTAACTCATGCACAGCTTGTCATATTCAAGCGTATACCGCACACGGACATAGCCGAAATCTGAGCTAATATATAAGATAGGAGTAATGTATGAGACTTAGAAATGTACCCGGAGCAAGGGAAGTAATGATAGAGAATGAATATGTGTTTACGGAGCCAGAGGGGATGAAAGGCACATGGTCACAGGTTTTCGGTAACGATAATCCAATCCGTATTGAGATTGGTATGGGTAAAGGCACATTTATAACAACACTGGCAGCAAATAATCCTGATATTAATTATGTGGGTATAGAGAAGTATTCAAGCGTGCTTTTAAGAGCTGTAGAGAAACAGGATGAGCTTCAGCTTCCTAATTTAAGATTCATCAGAATGGATGCAGAGGCAATATGTGAGGTGTTTGGAGCGGGAGAGGTAGACAGAATATACCTTAATTTTTCAGATCCATGGCCAAAAGACAGACATGCGAAGAGAAGACTTACCTCAAGACAGTTCATGGCAAGATATGACATTATATTAAAGCCGGACGGACAGGTGGAATTCAAAACAGATAATAAAGATTTATTCGATTTTTCATTAGAAGAGATTAAAGAGGCAGACTGGGAGCTTCCTGTTGTCACATTTGACTTACATAATGACTCTGTACTTAACGAGGGTAATGTAATGACAGAGTATGAGACAAGATTTTCACAGATGGGCAATCCTATCTGTAAACTTATCGCAGTAAGAAATCATTAATAATAAATGCATATACTATATAAAGGCTTTTGGAGAATTGTTGTGAAGAATAAAGCATTTGCAAGGAAAGTATCAGAAGTGATGTATGTGCATAAAGGTGCGAATTACAGAGTGGTAAGATTTAAGAATTCCCTCGACGATGTCGTGAGAATTCTTAATACCAAAAAATAATCTAGAGGTCATCGGGCGAGTCATAAGGCTGCACGGTGACTTTTCTTTTGTCCAGAAAATGCTGCACTGTAATGTTTAACAGGTAGCTTAATACGGCAAATACGGGAACTCCAAGGAACATTCCAATTACGCCAAACAGCGCCCCACCTACGGTTATTGAGAACACAACCCATACAGGCTTAAGACCTGTAGTACTGCCGATGATACGAGGTCCAATAAGCAGACCGTCAACCTGCTGGATGCAGACAATCATGATTACAAATATGATAAGTTTGATAGGGCTTGCGATAACAATAATCACACCGCCAATCACGCCACCGATGTATGGTCCGAAATACGGAATCATGTTCGTTATGCCGACAATCACGCTTATAAGAACAGCATATGGTAGCTTGAGAATCAGCATGATAATAAAGCAGATAATCATGACAATAATTGAGTCAAATGATTTGCCGATAATATAATTAATAAAAATGCTTGCACAATTCTTACAGATGATGCGTGTATTGTCTGCTGTTTTCCTAGGAAGCACGGCATATAAAAATCTCTTAAAATGATAAAAGATATTCTTATTATCAGAAATCATGTAGATGGACACGATAATTGCAATAACAAGGTTTAACACACCCGAAAGAATGGCCATGGATGTATTAAGAATGTAAGGAACCATATTGGTAAGTGCACCAGTCATGTAGTCAACAAGTTTAGGAAGAGCATCTTCAATCTTCTGATTAATGAAATTGTAATCAATAGAAGAATTGGCGTGCTTATCTTCAAACTCAGTGAACCAGTTGCGGATATTCTCGTACCATACAGGAGCCTGATTGGCAATCTCTGTAATACTTTTGTATATCTGAGGCACAACAAAGCCTATTAATACTGCAAATGCGCCAACTGCTATCAGGTAAGCAACAAGAATTGAAAGCATTTTGGCGGCTTTCTTGGACTTGATATGGCATACCCCCATGAAGAACCTGTTATAAAGGGTCTTGATAAACGGATAAAGAACAAGCGCAATCATGCCACCAATAAGAAATGGTGACAGTATATGGAATATATTGCCCAATGACTTGACGGTTGCAGGCCAGTTACCAATGAACTTATATATAAGAATTGCACCTAGCACAAAAAGCAGACCATATATAACAATTGTAAAGTATTTGCTGTTAGGCTGGAATACATTCTTGCCAACAGCTTTGTCAGGTTTTGGCGGCTGTTCCTGTTCAGAATCAAGATTAATAGCCTCAATTGGAATATTGTCAACGTGTTTTGGCTGTTGTTCGAATTTTTTTAACTTCATATCAACTCTCTTTTCTTAATAAATGTATATTAAATATAAATATTTTCTCTTAAAATTGGGAATATAATAGAATTATAAGGGGTATAAAGGCACATATCAATATAAAAAACATGGTAAAATGATGAAAAAACAAGAAAATTATAAAAAAAGATAAATTGTTCTTAAATAAATACAAAAAAGTGCTTGCATTTTATTAAACTATGCTATAGAATATCACTTGTGCTTGAGACAACACAAAAGCACAGAACAAAATAAGTTATGCACCGCTAGCTCAGTTGGTAGAGCACCTGACTCTTAATCAGGGTGTCCAGGGTTCGAACCCCTGGCGGTGCACTGGAAGGTCTTATGATTTAGGGAATCCTAGGTTGTAAGGCTTTTATTTTTTTATACAGTAAATAATTGCAGTAGCAGAAGGAATATTTACACAGGAAGCGTTGAGAGTTTATTTCATTGCAGATGGTGTGAATATTCCTTTTAGTATATATGTATATAAATATCTGTGTAGATATAGGTATGCGCAATACTGCCTTTTTGATTGGTAGCTTTTTTATGAATTTGAAAATATAGTGATTTATAATATGATACCTATAGGTAGTCGGATTTTTACATTTCTTATAGGAAGATTCTGTGAGAAAATTCCGTATTTTATGAAAAATTCCTATAAGCAGTTAGTTAATGTTTGATTGATAGGTTGAATATTGGTTATTAAGTGTGTGGAATGCCTGGAAAGGGAGGTTATCTGCCTATAAGGATATAATAAATACAAGTTTGATAGGTTGAGAGTTTCCAGAATTATAGGATAACAGGATGGTTATCATAAAACAATGTTAATATCTTGACAAGATGATATCAAAATGATATCATACAAATATCAACAAAGACACCTTTAAAAGAATAATCGATAACAAGATGAATAATCAGAGTGTCTAGGAGGTATTTTTATATGGAAGAAAAGGTTTTGAAGAAAAGCAAGAATGGTCTTGCAATGGTTACACTGTTTATATTACTTTACGCAGCAGCTATAGCAGCAATTATTGTCGGTTCGATTATGGTTGAACAGGCAGAGACTAAAGCCGGATGGATAGTACTTATCGTTGCAGGCGGTGTATACGCAGCAATAGGCTGGATATTCTTTATCGGTCTTAAGGTATTAAAACCACAGGAAGCACTTGTGCTTACACTTTTTGGCAAGTATGTTGGAACTATTAAAGAAGCGGGATTTTACTTTGTGAATCCTTTTTGTGTGGCTGTTAACCCAGCAGCGTCAACTAAGCTTAATCAGAGCGGTGATGTGACAGGAGATGGAAATAAGCTTGATCTGGCTAGCATGGCAGGTGTTGCAGGAATGGCAATTGCAGCAGGAAATAATTCACAGTCAGCTAATAAGAAGATTTCACTTAAGATAATGACACTGAGCAACAGTAGACAGAAGATTAATGACTGCCTTGGTAATCCTGTTGAGATTGGTATTGCGGTTATGTGGAAAGTGACAGATACAGCTAAGGCAGTGTTTAATGTAGATAATTATAAGGAATATCTTTCATTACAGTGTGACAGCGCACTCCGTAATATTGTCCGCATGTATCCATATGATGTTGCAGAAAATGTAGATACAACGGGAGATGGAATTGCAGATGAGGGAAGCCTTCGTGGTTCAAGTGAAGTTGTAGCAGAAAGAATAAGAAAAGA
>OLRI01002092.1_pt1 | contig 14838 bp, 18 predicted proteins | sample 1672871 | NCBI WGS metagenome assembly OLRI01 (sample SAMEA3136732, study PRJEB25190) | human gut metagenome
ATCCACGTGCTAGTGGCTTGTGTGCATTGTATACGTCAATGATTTTTTTGTGTGTTCCATTTGACTCTTTACAACCTAACCATCCTCTAGCAACATCTAAAATAGTATTTGCAGTTTTTCCCATAATTATTCCTCCATCTTAATACACACATTCTTCTCTTTTCTGTATGCGTCTAGATACATTTCCTGTTTATCGCCGTTATATGTACATTCAAAATACATCCCATCTGAAAGCGTAGTTGATAGTAAAGCCTTGTTATTTTGTAATGTTTTACAAGACCATACTGTATAAACATCATAACCCTGAGGCTCTTCTAGGTGTTCATCTGTATATCTTCTTACTTCCTCAACTGCAATCTTTAAAAATTCATCGTTGCCCATTATTCTTCTCCTTTTTTAATGGCATTTTCTGCCACTTCTAAACCTTTTGTAAGTACGGATGGTACGTTGTCTCCGGCTTCCACAAAGTTCTCAATGATGCTTCTTAATTCATTGATAATAAGAGATGCTAATGTGAACCATCCCACATAAGTTGTGATAGTTAAGTCAACATTGATTGTCTGACCGACTTCGATAAAAATCGCTGATGCGAGAAAAGCAACGAGTACCATTAACCAGTACCCTAACTTTTTCCATACACCACGCACTCCCTTAGCAGAATTCTCTTTGCCAGTCAAACGTGATTTTCTAATACCTGTGATGTAATCAATAATGTTAAGCGTGAGGAAACCAACGAATAAAAGCCAATGAGTGCCAAATACTGCACTCAATACAGCCACGATAGTTCCTCCCAATGCATTGATTGCATCCATATATTTTAATGATGTGTCGTATAATTTCATTTTAATTCCCCTTTGCTTTTTTTATTTGTTTGTTGAAACTCTCGGAATCATTACAAACCCTTCTATGTATGTACCTTTAGCAACAGTCACATAATCCATTGATATGAGTGCCAATTTATTGCTGGATATACTAGGAAAGAATCTTATTGCTAGTCTGTATCTATTGTCCGTTGCAACGGCGCTGAGGAAGTTACCCATGCCACTGATGAGATTAGGAAGATTCCCATCTCCCGGAGAGTACCCTGTTCCTGCTGAAAATCCTGTGTCGTTAGAAAAAGAGCCACCATAAGAAAGAAACACAAAATATCCGTTATAGCGATATTTAAAAGTAATTCCGCATGTGCTTCCGAGTGTAATCGGTGTAGACCATCCAATAGGTTGCATAACTCTATGCTGTAATTTTCCATCCTTAAGAACAGGAATCCATGTATCGGTCTGATTTTCTGTATCAAAATCAAAAGTGTAGCCATTGTACGACTGCGCTTCTAGAGGCATATCCACCTTTAACTTGCCGCTTTCAGCCTTGCATCCAACTCCAATCCCTTTACCATCAGCAGAAAAATCAAGCAGCTTGAACGAAGGAACGATAGCAGCATAAGCTGCAACGCCATCTGTAGTGAAGTAATCCTTCACTAGCACTCTGAACGAGTAGGCATTATCCGTATTGAACTTGCCAGCCGATGATATATATACCTTGTTCTCACCACTGTATGAATCTGTATAAGTTGCAAGAGTAGTCCATGTTTCACCATTTTTGTACTGGATCATGACAGACTTATCATTTTTATTCGCAGCAGGTGCAATTGAAAATGAATAAGTAATCTTAACCGCCGTACCTTCATCATCTGCTTTGTTAGTCGAAACATTCCAACGCTGTGCAGTTACATTCTTAACGGTTGGTGAGTACCACTCTGTAACATCAATATTTTTGGAGAGTGTAGCCTTCTGCCCTCTTGAATCTGTAACTGTCGATTTAAGAATAACTGTGTCAGAGGACTTAAACGGTTGAGTAATGAACCATGTATTAGGTCCTTGAGCAATCTGTCCATCAACCTCATTGTAATAGTAAGTAATTGAAGCACCATTCTTCGCCGTTGCTGATACATTACATTTGACTTTTGAAATGCCTTGAATAATCGTTGTTGCTCCAAATCTATTCGCGATAGCAGTATCATCATTTGTGTATGTGATTCCTGTGATAGTAGGCTCATATCCCGATGGCATCAATAAATCTAATCGACAGTAGTTTGTGCCTATGTATTTACCAGCACGGTTATATGTATCTACCTTGAACGTAAGATAAGACTGAGATGAATTAGTCATCTTATCAATGAGCGAAACAGGAACTGTCCACTTGAATTCATCATTCCACTGATTATCAGCAATCTGTACATTCGTATCATAATAGCTGTACGAGATTACATGTCCAAAATCAGAGGACGCTCTAGGTGTCTTGATTGTGACACTATTACCGAAATATACGGATGCTGGAGAGCAGTATGGCTTGGTTGCTCTAGGTATAACATCGCAGTCGATGCCACCAGAAGCAGATACACTACCTACATAGTGGCCCGAAAGAGTGACCTTCAATTCCTGCGAGAAAGAGAAATCAAAATGCTTGCCACCGTTATTGTCATGAGGAATCTTGATGTTTGTGACTGTCGCAAGAGTCTTCGTTCCACCACTTGTGCCGACACTTACACCACCCGACCAGATAAGGACACCATTAGCCCACATAGAGCCGTATTTTGTAGCACTGGAATTGATATTCCACTTATAGTACATAGTTAATTTAGCAGTCCACAAATCATAGTTGCCATCCACATTGACACTTGTTCGTGTCATTGTCATTGTGACATTGCCGTTTCCACTTGCGAAAGAAGCAGAACATGATGAAGATGTTGCCATTAGTCGTCACCTACTTTCTTAAAAGTCAGTGATCCATCGCCGTTAACAATGAATCCGAAGTTTCCAATCCTTAAAGAACTAGAAACTTCGATGTTTGAGTTATACATTCGGTTATTAGCAAAGTATGCTACTTCATCATTGTTCTGAAGTATCGAATATTTGCTATTTGTCTGTCTTGTCTTGAACTCCGAATCCTGTTTACCAATCTCAATGCCTTCTGCGTTGAATCTGATATAAGTGTTCAACTGAGTCTGATTGCTTGATACCGTATCAGAAAGAGAACTAAAGTCTTCTTTCTTGACAAAATCCATCTGAATACTCTCTGTTGTCTGCTGAATAGTAGATACAGTAGAAGCGAGGTTTGTGCCATCTGAAGCACTATAATAATTCTCTGATACAGTCTGCAAAATGGATGTCTTAGTCTGTTCTATGGATGAAGAAGCATCCTTGGTTGCCTGCTGCAGCTGACTGTTCATATTGTTGATTCTGTTATCATAGTCATCAATGATTGATTTCAAGTCATTTGCAAGTGTCGGTGTAGTTGTTGTATAAGTTCCATCATCCCATAGTATTCTTGATCTCACCCAGTAATAGTGCTTATCAATATAGTCATCCGGAACACTTTTCCATCCGTCACTGTTTTCATCAGGCATTTGTGTTGAAGAGTCAGACAAGTAATATTCTGGAGTGATTGAACGGATGCCCTGTCCGTCTTCACCATCGTTTACTTGCACAAGTGTTGTGCTTGCAGATGCCTTAATCATATAATTAACCTTCTAACTGTGCGCTGAACGTTGCTTTGTTAGTAACATCTCCTGCGCTGATTGTATATGTAGACCCCGTTGCCACCGAAGCAGTTCCTCCATCCTTGTACCATTTGATAGTTCCTAAACTAGATAAAGCAGCACCAGTAACTTCCACTCCGCCTTTATAAACGTGAGCTGTTAAAGTTGTAGCAATAGCGGTATTCTTGAAGATTGTTCCACTACTCGAAGTAATTGCCATCGTGATAGCATCTAAGCCATCCTTCCCGTTCGTTCCATTTGTGCCTTTGTAAGATACAGAATATGATTCAGTAGACTTACCATCCGAATACTTAACAACTGTTTTTGTCCATAGATACTGACCATTTGCCACATTAGGAACTGTTGGACTCCATGTTCCTGTCGGAGGAGTTGTGCCACTTGTACCTGTTTGATATGTTACAGATGTTGAACTTACAGTGACACTTGTGCCGTTTGAACCATTAGTTCCATTTGTACCTTTATATGAAACTGAATAAGCTTCTGTTGATTTACCATCAGAATACTTGACTACTGTCTTAGTCCAAAGGAACTGACCGTTCGGTACATTTGGAACAGTAGCACTCCATTCCCCTGTTGGCTTATTGGTACCGCTTGCCCCGATCTGGTAAGTAACAGAAGTTGAACTTACGGTAACACTTGTACCATTCTGACCTGTCTGCCCCTTGAATGCGATTGAGTAACTAAATGTCTTGTTGATAGTAATATCACCATCAACGACGATAGGAATAGTAATAGTACCACTCTTAGTTAATGCAGATGTTGCAGTAACTGTGATTGTTGGCATTGGTGACTTACCATCAGAAACTGCTGATATTCCTGTAGGGCATGTGATAGTTCCTACCGTACACGGAACCTGTTCACTCCCGCACAATGCCATCACCTGTGTAGTTGTTGTCTGTGTACCGCTCACTGAATTAGTAGTACCTAAGAATGTATAGTTATCATTCGTCAATACCACCGAATATCCATCAGTTAAGTCGATAACGTCAACTTGGCTGACTGCCTTAATTCCCATATTTTTCCTCCTATACGTTTAATTCGCAGTTGAAAACTGCCTTGAATTTAATATCTTTTGCTGAAATAGTAAACATGAATCCGTTATCATTGAGTCTTGAATCATCTAGCGGAATCTTGCTGAATTCTGTCTCTCCATGCCTTTTAATGAGCCACTGCAGATATGCATTATCTCCAAATGTTTCTCTCAATTTTGAAGAGTTATCAATCACAACTCCACCCACATAGATATTTACTGTGAATATAGTTGCCACGTCACTGTTCTTGAATGTCGTGCCATTTGATGATTCTATACACAACAATATAGAATCCTCACCTTTTGCACCTGTTATACATACAGGAGTACTGTATGTGACAGTATCGTTGATTGTTGTGGCAGTTCTCTGCCAGATATATATTCCAGGACGCCAAGTCGGCGCAGTCTCTGACCAGCCACTTTGAGGAGACGTAGCCCCATCAGTTGAACTAGCATACTCACACACAAACTTCTTAACAGAGCCTTGTGCCTGTTTTAGCGCTTCTCCTGTTTTCTCTTCAACCTCCGAAACCCTTAGCGATATCTTCTCATTAGACAGGCTTAATTGAGCCATCTTGTCATTGATGCCTTCCTGTTCCTTTGCGATTATATCTAGTTTCAATGATTCCTGGTCCTGCTGGACCTGCAGCTTTCTAATTCGTGTTGTATTAGATACACGATTCACTGTCTTTTCTTCATTCTTTGTTGTAACACTGCCGTCAACCGTAGACATAGAGAACTGTCCACCTTTATAACTGACAGTTAGATCCGATACAAAGAAAGTGAATTCATTGCTGTTATAATTGACAAGAGCACCAGGAAGAAGGTTATCAACCGATATCATTGTGACATTCTTCACCTGGTTGAAAGTCAATCCTTTAAGTCTGTCATAGATGCTGTCTATAATGCTCTGTTCATCTGCATATAGATTTGCTGAATCAATAAACAGCGTATTGCCTGTTTCGTCGCCTTTAGAAAGAGGATTGAGACCATTTTCAGCATATACTCTTGTGAGTGTATACACCTCATTCTTCTCATAATCCGTTAAATCCTGTGTAGCAGCAAAGGCAGTCTTTTCAATGGGAACAAATCTAATAGAATCAATTCCCTCTGCATAGACATTTGCTGCAAACAGCTCAGCAATCCACCCAAGATAGTTTCTTATCACAATCGTGTTATCGTACCATGATACGCTCTTATCAAGAACGTACTGCGGTATTCCTTCACGAATAATAGAAAGACCAGTCAGACTTTCAATCTCGTCTAGCTGGTCTTTTATAGTGACAGGATAAGACAGTTTAGTATCGTATGCCTTGTCAAGAGAATAGTTGTTGTCATACATCTTGAGAGTAAGTTCCTTGGTGTACTTCTCCGGCTGATCATACACCTTGAAGTATCTTGTATCAGATGCATCATTCTCCTTGACTTCCCAGTACTTGCTGATGTCGATATTGTCAAGAATGCCGTCATAATTATCGAACTTCATTGTCAGTTCAATTGATGGCACGTTGCCTATCATACGGCAGTCAGCAAAAGAGACAGACATCTTATAATCAAGAAGTCTGTCCGTTACATTTGTCTCTCCATATTTAATAAGCATAGTATCACACCTCAATCAGAGAGAAAGAGAATGAATCTGCCTTTAGACCAGACTGCACTCTCTTATAATTGTACTTCTTATTTGAAGCATACATCTTCTTGGTTCCTCTGATACCATGATCAGGAATGTAGAGTTCTGCCGTGAACTCTGCCGGAGTGAGTACCTTCAGAATATTCATTACATCTGTGAATGTATTCAACTTATATGTACATGTAATCTTAAGCATGTTAGAACGTATTCTATTTCTTCTTAAAACGCCTGTTGAGACAGGTCTGACACTATCCGAATCTAGATCATTGATTTCTACGCTAATCTCTGAAGGAGTCGGAATAAGTGTTCCGTTTATCTTGATTTTCGCTTCATCTGCCATTTATTCCACCTCCTAATAGTCAAATACAGGCTTGCCTGTGCGTGCTTCATAGTCCTTGATATTGTCAATCACCATCTTAGTGATTACTCTGCCGTCATCAAGCACTAATTTAATGACATAGGTAGCGCCTGTGCCGTCATTCTGAGAAAGTGATAATCTTTCTGAAATCTTTTCAGCAATCATATCAAGTCCCTGTGTGTTTCTCTGTAATGGGATTACTGCTTCTGTTCCTGCTTCACCAATATTGGCAATAGTGGATGCACTTACGATACCACCTTCTGCGAGTCTAGGAATCCTAGGAATTGAGAATCCTTTTCCACCGACACCAGGAACCCAGTCAGGAATCTTTATCTTGCCGATACCACTTAAGAATTTGTTAATTCCATCAATCATGAAATTCAATGGAGCCTTGAAGATGTGGCTTAATCCAGAAACAATACTTTCAAATATCTGTCTGACACCAAACCATGCTCTTCTCCAGTTGCCTGAGAATACACCACTGATAAAGCTAGTAAGACCCAAGAAAATAACTTCCAATGAATTAATGATAGGACCCATGTAGTCTCTGAACGCCTTGACGGCATTCTTAACCGTTTCAAACACATTCTTCCATTTGAAACCGAAAGTTCCTTCCATCCATTCACCTAGATTACGGAAGAATTCTCTGATATTGTTGACTCTTTCGCAGATTGTTTTGTCTGCACGTTCAATAATTCCTCTGATTGCAGCAAATACCATATCAAATACACCTCTTAATACTGTTAAGGCTAATTTGAATATAGGTCCTAGAATATCAAGAATCGTACTGAATATAGGCGTAGCAAACTTAAGAAAATCACTTAATAATCCCATTATGCTCTGGAATACATTCTCCCATGCGTTCCACAACGGTTTGAGAACAGTTTCCACAAAATCCATGATGATTTTACCAACTGTATCAATGATAGGTGCCACAATATTTAGAAATACCTTCTGAACAATAGTGGCGATATTTCCTAGAATGCTTACTATGTCATCTCTGAAGCTCTTACTCTTCTGCCATAAGTCTACCACTGTAGCAATGACTGCCCCTATGATGACATTTACAGGATTCACAGCCATTACAATAGATGCGAATATCTGTGGAAGAATTCCAAATGCACCACTCAATGCAGTTGCAAGTGATGCCCAACCTGAAAATACTCCTACTGCAAGCTGTATCTGTGTGATAACAGTACCAAGAATTCCAGCAAGAGTAGAAAATAATGATAATCCCGCAATAGCTGAAAGAATGCCAAGAATAAGACCTACATTGTCTGCTATGAAAGAGAATAACCCATCAATGATACCAAGAACCACATTCACTGCACCTAATACAACAGTCCAGTCAATCGCTTTAGTAATATCTCTCACAATTTTCAGAATCTCATTGATGATCTTCAATATAGAATTAAATATATTCCATAAATGCTGGATGATTGAATCACCTAGACCGGCAGTATTCCATGCATCGGCCAGTCCTTGAGAGATATTGCCAATTATCTTGAATATGTTAGTGAATATCTTCAATATCAGTTCGACAGTCTTTGCACCCGTGCCGTTTTCCCACACTGTATACATTGATTTGCCTATTTCTGATAGGAGACTTCTAATGCCACTGAATGCAAATACAGCGGCTGCAATCATCGGCGCACCAAACTTATCCCATGACTGCTTTAATGGCTGGAAGAATTCTGCAACCTTCTTCTTGATTTCTTCTAACTGCTTGTCTACTTCTTCAAGAAGCCCTTTCTGTTCTTCTGCACCACTGTCATCCATGCTGAATCCGCCGATATCACCACCGGAACCACCAGCACCGCCCGAACCACCTGAGCCACCTGAAGACGGATCACTTGAACCATTGCTTGAATTGATGTTATTGATTGCATCGAATCCAGCAAGAGCTCCTTTCAATTCCTTCTTGAGTTTAGAAGCATTACCTGCTGCCTTTTTTAATCCGCTTCCTGTTCCACCTGCGCCTTTAGAAAGCTTCTGCGAGCTATTGGAAGCATTGTTCATATTCTTTGCAAGAGCCCCCGTGTTTCCTGCTGCCTTCTTAGCATTGTTTGACACTCCACCAAAAGAAGAACTCAACTTCTTTGACTTGCCACCAAACAGTGCCGTCAGATACCCAACGGCGACCATAACAACTTTAGTGAATGCAACAACATATGGGATGCATGAATTAATTGCCTTTGCAATATTGGTAAAGAATCCAGCAATATTGGACTGCCCGATTGTATTCATTACTTCGGACATACATCTAACAATAGCTGTTCTCATATTAGCGATTGATGTAGAAATTCCACCTGTCGCATTTCTTGCCTGTTCCTCAAATGACTGATAGCCGTTAATGCCCTGAGTGTTTAACTGCATGAGAGTATTCATGAACTGGTCCATAGATACAGTTCCGTTTCTTAATGCCTCACCTAGTGCGGAAGCATTGACAAAACCCATGGCCTCAGCCACCTGTTTCATCTGTGCAGGCATTGCAGTCATCGCTGAACGCCATTCAAACATATCAGGTTTACCCTTAGCATATGACTGTGACAACTGTTCTAAGGCTGATTTCTGTATCTCAGAACTTGCACCGCCTGCTAGAATAGCATTATTTAGTGCAAGGAACATATCTGTTGATCTAGAGATGTTACTGTTCACTGATGTGAATCTCTGTACTGCGCCTGATGCATCGTCTAGAGTTGTCGGAAGCCCAATAAGCTTATTGCTTAGTTTCTGTACAGATGCATTCGCTTGAACGCTTCCAACGCCTAGATTCGACATCACACGGCTGTAATTGCTAAGAGTATCAACTCTCTTGATTGCAGCATCAACATTCCCTAATATCGTTGATTTAATCAGAGAAGCAATACCAAGACCCGCCACAATATTGCGGATACTCTTGAATGAATTGCCAATTGATCCTGTGACCTTATCAACATGATTCTTTAAGCCGGTGACTTCATTCTTCACGCTGTTCAGTTCTGATTTCGCTGATTTCGTCTGTGCAGATATTACTATCTGCAGTTCCTCTACCGTCATTCTGCATCACCGCCTTTCTTTTTCTTAGTGCTTCATTATGTCTTCTACTGAAGGCAATACGAGAAGATCTAGCGCTTGCAATCTCTTTTCTTTCCTTCTCTTTTTCAAACTCTTTCCTATCCTCTTCAAAAAGTGAAGGATAGAAGTCCCACAATTGTGCAGGAGTGAATGAATCATCCTTGCCGTTAAGGACAGCAGAAATACAATCCCTTATCTGAAGGGCCTGTATCTGAAGAGATATCGCTTCCTGTCGCACCATTTCTTTTTTCTTTCTTTCATGCGCTGAAATAATATCGTATAGCTCATCTAACGAATAATTCCAAAATGAAAAGGGGTCTACTCCAGCATCAAGCGCTGGATCATAGACCGCCTTGTATATGTAATCTGTAATCAGGATATCTTCTAGAGATTCTTCTTGGCTTCCGCCATTTCCTTTTCCATTTTCGTTTCGAGAGCCCCAGAGAAAAAACCCGATACCTGGAACAATGGAATAAGAACATCACTAAGGAACTCTGTCTGTGAGCCACCTTCATCGATGTATCTATCAAACATATCATTCACATCGCTTCTGTCGATGTTGCTGTTGAATTTCTGAAGACCACCATGGGTGATGTCTAACATAGTACATAATGGTGTCATGCCTGTTTCTGTATTGAGAAGATTTATAAGACTTCCACCATACATCTGTTCTAGTCTTGAGATTTCTCCTGTTGTCAGTTTTAATTTGTATTCTTCTTCACCGATTTTCCAAATAATGAACGGTTTTCTTTTTGCTTTTTCTGCCATTTATCTATATCTTCCTTTCTATTCTGCTACTGCTTCAGATGCAGTTTCCTCAGATTGCGCTACTGCTTCTCCTGGGTCAGTAATAGTGAGTTCAGACTGTAATGCGATTGCAACAGTGAATTCAATAGCATCATTGACACCACCGCCCGCTCTTTTAACAGTGACCTGTCCTGAGAATGTAGTTGTAGTGCCGTCCTTCAATGTTTCCTTGAACATTGCAGTAGCTCCTGTTTTTTCCAGTTCCCTCATTAATCTGTATGAAGATGTTGGTTTGCTGTTTTCATACTTGAATGTGTATTCAAGGTCTCCAGGGTCTCCGATACCAAACTCATAGACCTTAACTGCATCATCAAGTGAAGAGTTTTCAACTTTTTCTTTTTCAATACCCATATCAGGAATCTTCTTCAACCCTGGAAGTTCAGTAAAAGAAGTTCCCTTGTTTGTCTTGTCATATGATAATTTAGCGCCATTTGCTAGCATTATATAATTCCTCCTTATCATTTACATACCATGATAGATGTAATCACTATCATAATATGCTTCATAACTCATTTTCTTGTGTCTAAGTCCTGATGCATCATCAATATCTCTGCATGATACTCTCTTTAGCCCCATTGCTGATAATGCCTTATCAACTTTCAAGGCTGTATCCGATGTACTCTTAGTATCCCAGATTTCGATTCTGTAAAGGACATGTGATGTCTGCTCCTTGTCATCCGTCCATTCTGCCACGCTGTTATCTTCCTCAACATACTGAACGGCTGGAAGCTTTGCCCAGTCCTTAGGATAGATATCAGTGACTTCAAGGCCTTCATCTGTCAGAGCCTTATATACTTTATCTTTAATGTTGATCATATGCTTTTAATCCTTTTCAATTAACTGGCTGATTACAATACCAGCATCCTTCACTGCTTTCTTTTCAGTCTTCTTTGCTCCCTGGTACATGAATGGCTGTGCAGGCTGTCCATCCGACCTGTAATATCTCTTTCCATCAACCTCGATAACTACCCAATGATAGTTATTTATTGCTTCTTCTGATAACTTCTCTTCAGGAATCCACCAAGGTTCCATAGTATAAGAAGGATGTGCATATGGAGATATTCCAGCATGGTCTGCTGCACCTTTTCGACCTGTTCCGAATTCGACATATTGAGCATATGCCTTATTTGTATAAACATATCCCTTGTCGCCTTCAACTCTTGTCTTAATGGAATTTCTTAATTCACCATTATTTACAGGACATTCAAGAACGCAACCACTTCTGATTGTTTCCGCAGCCTTTCCAAGAACCTGTTCTGGATTCTCAAGAACGGCATCTATAGCACGAAGCTTTCTAAATAATTCATTAGCACCATTGAGGCTCATTTAATAATCTTCTCCAGTTCATAGAGATAGTGTCTGTTATATTCCTTCATGCTGATGATTCTATAATCCGGTTCATCGATTGAATGATTATAGACATTCACGCCCCACTTTTCAGTGAGTCTGAAATCATCATCCTTATTCTTAGGAAGAATCATATTAAGAATGTAGTTCAGTCTCTCTCCGTACATTTCAGCCTGTAATTTACCGGATGCAGGCCATACTTCAAGAAGCATTGATTTTCTCTTGGTCCACTTTTCAGTAGTGACACCTTCACCATCTTTTTCGATGACAGGCTCATATACAGAATAGTTCTTAAGCGCTGAAAGTCTCATTGGTTCCCCTCCGGCTTCTTTTCGTGAACGATTCCTCCTGCACGAATCAGTCTCAAGTTGTTGATAGCTGAGAGAATATCTTCATAAGTGGAAGACTGAAAAGTAGATGTGATGCCACCTTCTGAATGTGATGATTCTCCGACCATGCCCTCTCTGAAGTACATGGCACATGCTAGATCAGCCACACAGAAATCCATTGCAGTGATGTATACAGTGCGGTTTGTATGTGCAAGAGCACGCTGTTTTGCCATTTCAACATAGATTTTTGCACGCCCCTGACTCGTTCCTGTTCTTTCAGCAACAATCTCAACTAGATCCATAGATTACTCCTCCTGCATCTTAGTGAGAACTGCGACCAATTCCTTTTTAACAAGACTAGAATATCCGCTAACGCCCTTTTCCTTTGCAATAGTCTTTAACTGGTCAACAGTCATATCGTTGAGGTCCGTCACTTCATTGTTTTCTACAGGAGTATCTTCATCATTCTTCTTGTCTTCAATGACACGATATCCCTGTTCTGTATAACGCTGAAGGTCATCCTCATGGATGGCCCTTTCAACGTTGATTCTTTTTACAATGATCATTATGCATCAGCTGAGACGTTAGCAATGATTAGGTCAAGCATGTTGTCCTTTTCCCAGCAGTCATGATATCTTCTATAGTCAATCTGCCAAGCATTTGCATCCTGATTAGTATCAGGGTCAAATACTCTTGTCTTGTCCTGTTTAGTAACACCGATAACACTATTAATTGGCGCCATTAAGAAGTTTACATTCTTAGCAGTTTCGCCTTTTGTATATCCACCTGCGTCTTTTGTTGCTCCAGCATCAACCTTGATAGCTGAATACATTCTGTTCTTTGGTGTAGGAATGAATGTGATTTCATCAAGCTTATAGATGTCTAATGTGATATTTCCAATAGTTAATTTACCTGATGTAAGGTTGCTGTTTACCATCTTTTCCTTTAATAATCTTAAAGTGTCATATGTAATATGACAGATGATATCGCCCTGATATCCTTTATCACGGATAGTATCCGCTGCCTTTTCTAATTCAGAAAGAATATTCTGTTCAGTCAATACAGTTGTTAGGATGTTGGCTGATTTCTTTTCTGTAACATCAGAAACAACCTTAGAAATACGGTAAGCATCTACTTCAGGGGCAACATGTAAACGCTGGAATTCTCCCATGACAGTGCCAGCAGAAGCCACAAAGTTAGTTTCGTTTACATCCATTGCATCAAGAAGGAACTTTCTTCCACGGTCCTGTGTCATTTTGAATGTTTCATATTCAAGAGTAACAGCCCCCTGTTTATATCCTTCATCTCTGTTATAGTCTCCTAAGCCCACTAATGACATCTTAGGGATTTTTACCTCTGCACCACCGTCATACTTAATCTGTCCGGCATTGGCATCCATCCATGATGTAAGAGTGAGATGCTCCATCTGTTTATCTAGTTCAGTCTGAAAAATAGTTGAATACGCTAATGTGTTAATTGCCATGTTCTATACCTCTTTTCTAAAATTTAAGTGCATTCGCGAATGCCTTTCTTGCATTCTCTTCTTCAGCAGTCAATACATTGTTTTTTGCCTTATCTAAAGGTGCTTTCCCTTTTAATCGGTCATCAACAGACTGCTGAACCGCTCCCTTGAATGCTTTAGAGAGTCTCTTGACAGATTCATTTACGGAATCAGCATCAGTGTAGTCAATGAAGTCAGCCATGTCTGCTGGAACTCCTGCAGCATTAAGCTGTTCCTTGGCAACTGCAGTCAATTCTCTACGAGTAATTGCTGCTTCTCTATTGTCAAGTTCTTCTTTTCTCTTGTCTTCCTCATACTGCTTCTTTTCATCATCTGTCATCTTTTGAAGCCTTTCGGCTTCCGTATGATCCTTATCCCACTTCTTTCTTGCACGGGCAAGTCTCTTCTGGACGATTCTGTCCACATCGTCTTCTGTGAGGGTTGTTACTTTGCCTTTATCATCTTCCGGTTCACCTGACTGCGCATTATCGGGATTCCCTTCATCGCCTTTATCTTCTTCCCCCTCTTCCCCTTCTTCCGCAAAAAGCTGAAGGTTCAAAGGCATCATATTCTTAATGTATTCCATAACTTAATTCCTCCGTTTATAGTCCGTATGACTGTTATATCCATGCACCTTTTAATGTCATATGCACGTTATGGACAAACAGAAAAAAAAGAAGAACATCAACCGCTCTTCTGTCTGCTTCTGTATTTCATCAATGCTTTAGGTTTTCTTTCCTTGGGAGGCGGACAGTACTCTTCATATGTCTCATGTGAGAGTTTTCCGCATATCATGCACATATATGTCACCTTCTTAACAATGACGTGCCTACGGCTGTCAAAATGACTTTTACAGTCATACTCAAAGTACTGATGATGATGTGGTTTCAATCCTTCAGCCATATGGTTCTCCTTTCTTGAAATTGGGCAAAATAAAAACCGACTAGATAGTCGGCTTATACGAACGGTAATATGTCTTTCAAGTCTTTCATAAATCGCTTGGCTTTTTCAATAGTTGAATTATCAGTAAGGTATTCTATTCCTTTTGGTGTAATCTCACATTTATCAAGATTGTATATATCTATGTTTTCGTCTATATCCTTATCAATTACTATCCCACTGATATATCCCTCATTTAATAGATTCACAATGACATAAGTCCAGTACTTTCTGTTGATCTGCAGATATTTACTGTCATGTCTTATGAGTGATGCATCAATATC
>OLRI01002095.1_pt1 | contig 14817 bp, 15 predicted proteins | sample 1672871 | NCBI WGS metagenome assembly OLRI01 (sample SAMEA3136732, study PRJEB25190) | human gut metagenome
TATGGGTCCCGTGGCGTTAGGCTCTTTGGGCGTGGTGATCACCAGTGAGATCTGCCTCGATCTGCGCCGCCTGGGCGTTCCACAGTCTCGCCTGTGCATACTCCGTCTCGTCCTGGAGATTGATGTTGCTCCACTCCACCGACACGTCAGCCTGCGACCCGGCGAGCCGCAGAAACGCCGTTCCCACCCGGCGCAGCACCGGGTCTAACAGGCGGCGGTAATATTCCAGCTCTGAGGTGAGGATATCCGCCTGCTGACTGCTCATGCGCTCTGTGGATGACCAGTTCAGCCCCAGCAGAAACGGCGGAATGGACAGCTTGGCGATCAGCTGTTCCAACAGCTGGCGCACCGGCACTTCCGTGTCCAGCAGGGCATTGTCGGCGCCGATGACCCGGATGTCCACATCTCCGGCGCAGATAAAGTCCCGGATCTCTCCGGCTGCCCCGGCACGCATCCCCTCGCTCCACTCCTTGGCGATCTGCCTTGCACGCTCTCCGGCATAGGCTCTCTCGTTGGGGTCGTTGGACGGCTTATAGGTCACGGCATAGCGCACATTTCCCATCCGGTCGTAGTTCTGCCCGATGCAGGCATAGATGCGCAGCAAAATGTGACTTAGCGCCGGCAGCCCACGCAGAACGGAAACGCCGTACACACCGCCCGGCGGCGGATTCAGCGCCGTAAACAAAATTCGTTCCGGTCTGGCGATGCGGATGCTGTCCGACTCCTGCTCGCCACGCAGCCAGTACTGCCGTTCCAGGGGATGGCTGCCCGGTCGGATCTGCACCAGCTCTGCCGGCACAGTCTGCAAACCGCCCAGATAGCCGGTGCGGTTGTCGATGAGCATTTCCCCCAGGGCATTGCCGTAGGTGAGCAGGCTGTCCAGATAGGCGTCTGCAAAGGTCTGCAGCGACTGCCCGGTCAGCCCCACCGGAACGCTTCGGACAAACTCGTCCAGCTGTTCCTGCATCCGGCTGTCTCCGGCGACCAGCTGAAAGCTGCCGGTGAGCCGGACGATCTTTCCAATGGCGGCGTCGATCACCGGGACGGCACGGCGCAGCCCGGCATACAGCGCCGGTTCACAGGGATCCTGCGTCTCCGGCAGCGCATACTGGCTTTCTGCCCGTGCGGCGCTCTGCAAAATGCTGCCGCTTACGGGCGGTTTCTTTTTCCTCGGAAATAATCCCATACACATTTACCTTCTTCCTGCGGAAACCGCATAAAATCCGTCTGCCGGATTCCGGCAGACAACGGTGCGGACGAAATAGCGCATATCGTCCATGGCGTGGTCGTGTTCCTTGCGTGGGGCATCGCCGTGTGCCGAATCGTTCCAGCAGTACTGGGTGAATTCACGCCGGATATCCCGGCAGGATTCGCAGAACCTCAGCTTGTCCTGCATCAGCAGGCGGCTCACCTGCTGGATGCCGGCGTTTACGTCGTTGTCCGCCCGGAGTACCCGAAACCGACCGTGACTGTGGATGCAGGCGATAAAGCTTGCTGCGGAAGGGTCTACGATCACGGTCTCTACGGCATACCCGGCGGCAAGCTGTTCCAATGCGGCATAGTGTTCCTCATCGGTGCGCCGCTCGCCCTCGGCTCTTGCATCATAATAGTATTCCTCCAGCCGGTACCAGACCCCGTCACAGTGTCCCCACAGCCCGAAGGAGGACGGGTTCACTGTGCCGTAGTCACAGGAGATCCAGAACCGGTCACACGCCGGCGCTTTTGCCACCACATGGCGTTCCGGCGCAAACATGGGATATACCAGCCCGTCTGCCGCCGTCCATTTTCCCAGGACAAAGCGGTCATAGAACGCACCGCTGTACATCCGTTCATACCGCTGCCGCACACGCCGGGAAAGAGAGGGGTTGTCCGCCATGGTGAAGTGGACATACAGGGCGTGCTTTTCTCCGGTCTTTCGGATCCATTCCCGATAGAACCAGTGTCCGGGGTGGTCGGGGTTGCAGTTGAACCACAGCCGTGAGCCAGTCACGCTGCACCGTGCCAGCGCCTGTTCCACAAAGGAACGGGGCATCAGCGCCACCTCATCCAGAAACACGCCGCAGAGCGTCATGCCCTGGATCAGCGCTGCGGAGCTTTCGTCCCTGCCGCCGAAGAGATAAAACCGGTTCGTCCTGCCGCACAGGGTGATGTCCACATAGTTCCGGCTCACCCGTTCCAGACAGGTGAACCCCAGGTTTCCCAGCAGCCCCAGCAGCGGCGTCATCACGTTGCGTTTCAGCGCCGTGATGGTCTTGCCGCACAAGGCGAAGCTGCCGCCCTGGAAACTGGTCATCGCCCAGCTGATAAACCCGATGGACATGGAAAGCGTCTTTCCCGAGCGGACTGCCCCGTCACAGATGATGGCGTCATAGTCCCGATAGGGCTTGCGGCTCCACCAGGACATGGCGAGCTTCTGCTTGGGAGAAAAGGTCTTAAACTCCATCGCCGTTCACCGCCTCTCCGCCGGAAAGCGCCGCAAGCAGTGTCTGCGCCGCCGCCTTGCTGTCCGCATCGCCGCTGTACTCATAGAGCGACGCCAGCGCCTTCAGCCGGTCAAAAAAGTGGATCTCCATGCCGCCGCTCTTGTCCCGCTTGATCGAGGACACCGGAAACAGATCCAGCTGTGCCACCTCTGCCGCCGTGGGCAGCTCTTCGCCCAGCAGGAGCCGCACCGCATCATTGGTGCGTCCGAACGCCAGGCGCTCCAGTCCGGCACGCACCATCGCCATGGGGTCATCATGAAGAACACTTCGATAGTTTGTCACCATGCGCCGATAGCACTGCTGCCGCAGGATCGCTGCGCCGTCCGCTGCTGCTGTCTCCGGCGGATAGCCGGCACACCTCGCCGCCTCTGCCACATCCCCCAGTCTGGCGTAGTGACAGCAGAACAGGCTGCGTCTTTTGGTCTCTGCTGAATTTGACATATCTTTCCATTTCTCCTTTCGGTTTTCTGCGACAAGGATCGCATCTCATTGACGACCCCTCTCACTAATACCCCCGCAGAGGGCAAAAGTTGCACGCCGGCGTGCAACTATGAACTCGAATTTACACGATATCTTATGATTATTTACATTTAGAACGGCTTTTACCACGTTTTGGCTTGACAGATAGGTTCCGCCGTGCTATAATATATGCGTAATCAATATTATACGTCGTATAATATTGCAGGAGTAAAAAACAAGAGCCGATGCAGGCATCGACTCAAGGCGCTTTTGTACTATTTGAAAAGGCGAGTCAACTCCTCCGCCCTTCGGGCACCTCCTCTGGGAGAGGAGGCTAAATTGGCTCCTCTCATAGAGGAGCTGGCAGCCGCAGGCTGACTGAGGAGTCAATGTTCACCCCTGCGACAACCAAACACATCCGCCCCTGCAAAATCCCCTTTCCCAAAAACGACTCCTCTCTGAAAGAAGGTGAAACCATTGTCTGCATTTTCCATTGGAGCAACGCTGCTGGATGCTATGGTGCTGGCGCTGCTGACGAAGGAGGATACCTACGGCTATCAGATCACCAAGGACATCCAGGAACACTTTGCCGTATCCGAATCCACCTTGTATCCCGTGCTGCGGCGGCTGCAAAAAAACGGCAGTCTCACCACCTATGACCGACCGTATCAAGGCAGAAACCGCCGCTATTACCGCATCACCGTCTCCGGCAGAGCGCTGCTGGATCAGTACCGGAAAGACTGGCTCACCTATAAACAACAGGTGGACTTTTTCCTGGACGAGAAATAATTGTAGTGCGATGTAAATTCTAAAACTTTATAGATTAGGCTCCCTTGAAAAGGGAGCTGGCAGCCGTAGGCTGACTGAGGGATTTGACTGTGAAACCAGCAATTCAAGAAAAAATTTCACCAGAATCCCTCCACCAGCTTCGCTGGTTCCCCTCCCTTTTCAAGGGAGGCTTATTCCTATCGTTTTAACTGTTACATCGTAGTAAGGGGCGATGCAAACACCGCCCCGCATACACCCCCACAATCCCTCATCATCCAAAAAGCAATCTTCAAAAAGGAGCGATATTCCTATGACACCACAAGCATACTGCGCCCGTCTGGAACAGGCGCTTTCCTCCATGCCGCCGGCAGAGCGGCAGGAGATCATCCGCTATTATCTGGAATTCCTGGAGGACGCCAGCGAGGACGAACGCAGCGCCCTCGGCACGCCGGAAGAACTGGCGCAGCGCATTCTCCGGGAAAACGGCATCTTTCCGCCGGACACCGCTGCCGCACCGCCGAAGAAAAATTCCAACCGCATTGCAAAATGGATCATCCTGGCGTGTACCTGCTATATCTGGATTCCGCTGCTCACCACCTGGTACAGCCTGCTGCTTACGGCGCTGATCGTCCTGGCGGTGATTCCCATTGCCCTCTGCGCCGCACTGCTGGGCGGACTGTTCACCTTTGTCCTGGCTTTGTTCCAGGATGTGCCGTCTGCGCTGATGCAGCTGGGCATGGGGCTTGCCTGCGGCGGCGTCGCTGCCCTGGTCGCTTATCCCATCTGGATCGCCTGCAAAAGCATTGTAAAATTCGCCCTGTTCACCACAAAAAAGATGTGGCACTTCGTCACGAAGGGAGACGATACCCCATGAAAAAACGCTGTATTCTGATCGGCGCAGTCTATGGGCTGGTGCTGCTGGGCTGGGGCATCACCGGGACTTTTTCCCCTGCCGCCCCGACCCGTTCGGAGCAGTCGGACAATGCCGTACCTGTAGAGACCATCCAGCTGGAACAGCTCTGCATCTGTCCGGGAAACACCTTTTCCGTCCGGACGAGCCAGCCGCTTTCCGCATCCCGGAATGGCTCGGTGCTTTCCCTGCGGCGGCAATGGCAGCTGTTTCAGCGCCACAGCGAAAACGATATCACCATTACCCTGCCGGCGGCGCAGTTTGCACAGCTGGAGCAGGCAGTTAATACGACCAAAAGGAGTGACCAGAAATGAAAATGAAACCTTGGATCATCACCGGTGTCAGCCTGCTCTGTGCCGGAGCGATCTGCTGCGGCGCAGCCGTCCATGCCGGCGCACTGGATCAGAAACGCTACATGAAAATGCTGGATCTCACCGACTATACCGACACCCCGGACGGTGCTTTTTCCTCCGTGCTGATGGATATTGAAAGCGCCGATGTGACCGTGCAGAACGGCAGTGCGCTTTCCGTCGCCGCAAAGAATGTCCCGGAGGACAGCTACAGCGTCACCGTCGAAAATGACACTCTGCACATTCAGATGAGTTCCAACAACGAGCCGTGGTACAGCTTCACCCGTTTCGGATTCCACCCGTTTTCCGCTCCACGGGCGAAGATCACAGTGACCCTGCCGGATGCGGAATACCAGGCAGTGGCTGTGGCAAACAGTTCCGGAGACTGCACCGTTTCCGGCATCAGCGTCAGCACCCTGTCCCTGGATCTGGATTACGGCGACTGCTGGGTACAGAATGTGACGGCGGCGAGTCTGACTGCCGTCAACAAAGCCGGAGAACTGACGATCTCGGACAGCAGCGTCAGCGGCACGGCATCCCTGGTGCTGAATTACGGCGATCTCACAGCCAAAAACACCGAGGTGCAGAATCTGTGCAAGGTGAAAAACGATGCCGGGGACATCAATCTGACCGATTTTTCCTGCGGCAGCAGCGAAATGGAACTGGAATATGGCGATTTGAAACTGAAAAAATTCACCGAAACCGACAAGACCAAGTCTAGTGCATTCACCCTTTCCGATGGTGATGTGCGGTGCGAGACCAGCACGCTCTGGAACAGCAGCTTCGACATGGATTTCGGAGACATTCAGACCACAGACACGGCGCTGTACGGCAATACTGCCATTTCCATGGACTACGGCGATGTGCGGCTGAATCTCCACGGCAGCAACGCCGACTATAATGTGGGCTATTCCTACGCTGCCGGTTCGCTGAACGGCAGCAGCCCCAACCAGATCGCCATTACCGGTGACCAGACGCTGATGGATTCCAGCGTTACGTTTACGGAATGAGCTGAAACGCAAAAAACCGCATCGCCTCCGGAAAATTTCCCGGAAAGCGATGCGGTTTTCTATTTGTATTCGTTTCTGCTTACAGAACCACGCCGTTCTGTTCCAGCAGCGCCTGTGCCGTTGCCACAGAATCCACACCCTCGGCGTTCTTTACCGGGGCAAATTCCCTGGTGCGGTCTACCTCAAACGCCAGACAGCTGTCCTGCATATGCACCATATCCAGCACCAGCGTCTCGAACTTGTAGCCGTTGGGCGTGTCCGGCTTTACCAGCTCGCCCTGTTCGTTCAGATGTGCGATCTTCTTGTGTGCGATGTGCAGCGGAAAATCCGAACCCAGGGTGTGCATCAGCGCATCCACCCGGAACAGATAGTTCAGGATCACGCCGAACCGATAGGCGAGCGTGCCGTCCGGATTGCGGCGTGTGCGCATTTCCTCGGTCATCTCGTAGTATTCCACGATGGACGGCTTGTCGTCCTCCAGACATAGAACGCCTACACGCTCGTCCGGTGCCGCCTTGCTGACTACCTTTCCGCCGGACGCACAGCCCGACGCAATGGTCGCACCCAGGAATACCGGGTCAGCGATCTGCTGCAATACGTTGTCCACGGCGAATACGTTCAGCCACTCGATGCCGATCTCGTTGACCAGCTCCAGCAGACCGGCACGCTGCATGGAAGAGAACCAGCCGCCGTTGCCGTTGGGCGAGAGGACGATCTGATCCGGAGCGCTCATGAAGATCTTTCCGTTTTCGTCCACTGCCGGCTCGGTCTCCTGCCGGAAGAAATGCACATTGTCGGCGCTGTAGCCGAAATAGTCGTGTTCCTTCAGAAAAGCACGTGTTTCTGCGTCATTCTGCTCGCTGGTCATGATGAAAAGCGGCACATACGCCTGCGCCTCATCGGTCACCTTTTTCAGATTGTGGATCAGACACTCAAAGATATACAGATCCCGTGTCTTTCCCATGTTGTACATTCCCTTGGGATGGTCGAATCCCAGCCGGGAACCCTGACCGCCTGCCAGCAGAACGGCGCCCACTTTTGCCTCCCGGATCGCCCGGAGACCGATCTTCCGGTATTCTTCTGATTTTTCAGCGATCTGTTCCAGCGTCGCCGCACCCAGGGGCGCAAAGCTGCCACGCTTTTGTGCAGCGGCATCCCGGTTCTGAAATTGCGGACGCTCCAGCTGCAAGCCTTCGATCTGTTCCAGCAGGTGTGCCTGCTGTTCCGGCGTCAGCTGGTCGTAATAGCGGAGCAGGTGTTCCTGTCCATGCTCCGTCAGATATGCCAGTGCCTGTTCGTATGTCATATGCCATATACCTTTCTTGAAAAAACCGGTGCGTTACCCTCAGCGCCTGTTTCGCATCCCTTGCACCGGGCTTGTTGTTTTCTGGAAATGCCGTAATGTTCCGATGGCATTGCCGTACAAATGATAGTAACCGTATTATATCACAATCTTCGGAAAAAAACAAGTCTTTTTGTAAAAAAACGTACGATTTCGGAAGAAAATGAGGCATATGCGAAATCGTTCCCACAAAATCCTACATAATTTTAACACAAAGAAAATGTATGCTTAACGGGAATACGGCACAAGCCCCAGGATCTCGAACGCCTGGGAGCGCTGCCACAGGTCGGCAGTCACGTAGATGTCAAAGCCCTCACCCGGCTGGCACTGCAATTCCTGGGGCGAGATCTTCGGCAGCCCGAACCCGGCCAGCATATTGGCGATCATGCCGCCGTGGGTAATCATGGCGCAGTGCAGCAGATCTTCCCGCATCATATCGGTGATGATCTCCCGGAGCGCCTTGAAAATGCGCAGCTGTACCTCCTTGACGCTCTCACCCTGTGGCGGACGGCAGTCCATGCCGCCTTTGAGCCACTCCTTGAACTCCGGCTTTTCCACCAGTTCGTCGGCGGACTTTCCCTCAAATGCGCCGAAATCCATCTCGATCAGATTGTCCACAGTCTGGATCTGCACGTCCGGGAACAGGATCTCTGCGGTCTCGGTACAGCGCCGCAGAGGGCTGCTGTACACCCGTGCCACATTGGGATATTGGAACTCGTCCATTTTTCCTGCAAGCTCGGCTGCGCCCTTGTCGGAAAGCGGAAAATCGGTTCTGCCGATGTAAATGCCCTTGTCGTTTGCGGCAGTTCTGCCGTGCCGGATCACGCTGATGCGATAACCTTTCATAAAAAGAGAAACCTCCTGTGCAAAATTCTTGGGGAGACCAGTATCTCCGCAAAACCTGCCGGTTCTGTTGCGGAATAAGTCATAATTTCGTTGTAAAATAAACAATTATTTTCCGTTTACAAAAGAAACGGGTTGTATTATAATATAGGTTGAGGGCAACAACGCACAAAAACGGCATCCGTTTTTTGTGCAGTGTTGCCATATCTGCGCCGTTTCGGCGGATGCTGTTTCGCCGGAAGCGGCAGCAGATATACCTTTATTATATCATATTCCCCGAAGAAAAGAAAGATGTTTTTATGATTCGCTGGAAAAAAATTTTTGCCGCTCTGCCCCTGCTGCTGACGGCGTGCGCATCTCCCACAGAGCAGGCGCAGACAGAGACGGTCTGGGCGATGGATACGGCTTGTACCATTACCCTGCACGGCGGCGGCGTTTCTGAAACCGCATCCCTGCTGCGCACCCTGGATAAGATGCTGGACAACTACAGCACAGACAGCGCCGTTTCCCGGCTGAACCAGTCCGGGACGCTCTCCGGCGAGGAGGACGTTTCCCGTCTGGTGCAGGAGACGGCGGCGCTCCAGAGAACCTACGGGGACAGCGTGGATCTGACCGTGGGGCAGCTGACCCGGCTCTGGGGCATCACCACAGATACGCCCCACGTCCCGACCCGGGCGGAGCTGGCAGAAGTTCTGCCCACCATTTCCCCGGAACACGTGTCCGTCCAGGCGGACGGCACAGTTACTCTGACGGACGGCGCCCAGCTGGACTGCGGCGCTGTGGGAAAGGGCTACAGTCTGGATCGGGTCAAGGCGGCGCTGGACGAGTCCGGCACTGCCGCATGGGGTACGGTCTCTATGACCTCGTCCATTTTGTGCTACGGAGAAAAGCCGGACGGGGCAGCTTTTCAGATCCAGATCCGTGACCCGGACGGAGACGGCACATTGGGGACGGTGTCAACTGACAGTTGTTTCTTGTCCACCTCCGGCGGATACGAACGGTATTTTATTGCGGATGACGGCAAGAAATACTGCCACATCCTGGACCCGAAAACGGGAATGCCGGCGGAATCCGATCTGACCACGGTGACGGTGTTCTGCGACAGCGGACTGAAGTCGGACTTTCTCTCCACTCTCATCTGGATGGAGGGCAGCAAAAACCTGCCGGCGCATCTGAAAGCGAAGGACTACCAGATCGTCGCCCAGGACACCGCCGGAACGCTGTACGTCAGCGACGGGCTGGACTTCACACCCGACGCATAGCAAGCCGCATCACCCTTACAAGAGCCTTATTTATACAAGGCTCCCTTGAAAAGGGAGCTGGCAGCCGAGGGCTGACTGAGGGATTTTGCTGTGAAGTCTGCAATTCAAGGAAAGGCTTTACCGGAATCTTTCCAAATCATTCCCAACGCCTATCACAGAAACCATTTCATTTCTGTAGATATATCATGTAAAGCAACCCGAAAAAGCGAAAGGAGCTGTATTCTATGAAGAAACTGCATGGTGTGCGGCTGGCACACCATAAAAACACAGAGAACTGTGCCTCTGTTCCTCTGCCCCTGCCGAAACTGGTGCGTATTCCCATGAGTATGCACATCGGCGCACCCTGTACCCCTGCGGTAAAGCCGAGGGATACGGTGCTGGTGGGGCAGAAGATCGGGGACACGGATGCCTTTATGGCAGCACCCATCCACTCCGGCGTGTCCGGCACAGTAAAGGCAATCTCCACCTACCGGATGTCCAATGGCAGAACCTGCCCCATGGTGGAAATCGAAACGGACGGACAGCAGACCGTCTGCCCCGATGTCTGTCCGCCCACGGTGACTGATAAGGAGAGCTTTCTCAAGGCGGTGCGGGAGAGCGGTCTGGTGGGCATGGGCGGCGCAAGCTTTCCCACCCATGTCAAGCTGAATCCCAAGCAGAAGGTAGACACCCTGGTCATCAACGCCGCCGAATGCGAACCGTACATCACTTCCGACTACCGCCAGATGGTGGAAGCGCCGGATGAGGTGCTGGACGGCGTTCTCCAGGTGCTGCACTGGCTGGATATTCCAAAGGCAGTGATCGGCATCGAGACCAACAAGCCGGAGGCGATCCGCATTCTCACGGAAAAAGCCAAGGCACACCCGGAAATCCAGATCTTTTCCCTGCCCACTACCTACCCCCAGGGCGCAGAAAAGGTGCTGATCTATCACAGCCTGGGACGCACCGTCATGGAGGGTCAGCTGCCGGCAGACCAGGGCGTCATTGTGATGAACGTCTCTTCTGTGGCATTCCTCAGCCGCTATCTCAAGACGGGTATGCCTATGGTACAGCGCATGGTGACGGTAGACGGCGACGCTGTGGGAAAGCCGTGCAACGTGATCGTTCCCATGGGAACACCGGTGCAGGATGTGCTGGATTTCGCCCAGTGCGACATGGAGCGTGCGAAAAAGCTGCTGTACGGCGGCCCGATGATGGGCATTGCCATCCCGGACACTGCCGACCCGATCCTGAAGGCAAACAACGCCGTTCTGGCGCTGGAAAACTTCGTTTCGCCGGAACCGTCTGCCTGCATCCACTGCGGCAGATGCGTCCACGCCTGTCCCCTGCGGCTTATGCCCACGGAAATCGCCAAGGCGTACCGCCGGGAGGACAGCGAGGCGCTGGGCAAGCTGAAAGTGACCCTGTGCATGAACTGCGGCTGCTGCACCTACGCCTGTCCGGCAAAACGCCCCGTGGCAGAGACCAACCAGCTGGCAAAGGCGTTCTATATGTCCAGTATTAAAAAATAAAAACTCCTCAGTCAGCCTGCGGCTGCCAGCTCCTCTGGGAGAGGAGCCAATTTAGCCTCCTCTTTAGAGGTGATTCCCCACGGGGTGGGGAAATGTCACCGCAGGTGACAAAAGGGACCGCTCAGTACGAGGTGCCCGAAGGGCGGAGGAGTCAACCCCTTCTTAAAAAAGAAACCCCATCCCCACCCAACACCCGAAAAAATAAACTCATGGAGGATGATAAACCATGTCATTACTTACAATTTCTCCGTCACCCCACGTGCGCAGCAGCATGACCACGCAGAAGATCATGCTGCTGGTGGTGCTGGCACTTGTGCCGGCGATCGTGGCGGCGACTGTGGTCTTTGGACCACGTGCTTTGTTTATGGTGATATACTGTGCAGTTATCAGTATGTTCACCGAACTGGTCTGTCAGCGGCTCATGCAGAAAGAAGTGACCGTGACAGACGGCAGCGCTATGCTCACCGGCGTGCTGCTGGCGCTGAACCTGCCGGTAACCCTGCCCCTGTGGGAGGCTGCCATCGGCTGCGTCTTTGCCGTTGCTGTGGTAAAACAGCTGTTCGGCGGTCTGGGCTGCAACTTTGCGAACCCTGCCATCACCGGACGTGTGTTCCTGCTGCTGTCCTTCGGCGGCGATATGACCACCTGGGTCAAGCCGTTCTATTATCAGGGCAATAACTTTATCGTCAAGCTGCTCATGGATAACCCCAGAATTCCGGACGGCGTGACCGGCGCAACCCCGCTTGCATCCGGAAATGCAAACCTGCTGGATCTGTTCCTGGGCAACGTGGGCGGCTCTCTTGGTGAGACCTCGGCGCTGGCACTGCTCATCGGCGGCATTTTCCTGCTGGTCATGGGCATTATCTCCTGGCATACCCCTGCGGCATACCTGGGCGGTCTGGCTGTGCTGGAACTGTTCTATACGATTGCCACCGGCGGCGAAATGACCGATGTGCTGTACGCCCTGCTCAGCGGCGGCGTTATCCTGGGCGCATTCTTCATGGCGACCGACTATGTCACCTCCCCGGTCACCAAGACCGGCCAGCTGATCTTCGGCATCGGCTGCGGCCTGTTCACTGTATTCATCCGTTACTTCGGCTCCTATAACGAGGGCGTGTGCTACTCCATCATGGTCATGAACCTGTGCGTGGCCCTGATCGACAAGTATGCCCGTCCTGCTCGTTTTGGCGTCGTAAAGTCCGATAAGAAGGAGGCGGCCGCGAAATGAGCACCGAAGTCAAGACCAAGGAAAAGGTCGATATGGACCCTAAGTACATCATTAAACTGACCGTGACCCTGCTGATCACCTGCGTGGTGGTGGCGGCGGCTCTGGGCGGCGTCAACGCCATTACCGCGGATAAAATCGCCGCCATCAACTGGGAGAATACCCAAAAGGCCATGGAGGCCGTTGTGTCTGATCCCGACAACACCAGCTTCTCTGAAGAAGCTCTGGAAAACACCGAGGCCATGACCACCGCCGCGTCTTCCGCCGGCGCTACTCTGGACTCCGTGTATGAGGTCCTGGTGGGCGGCGAGAACGCCGGCTACGCCATCAAGGTGGTGGCCTCCGGCTCCCAGGGCAGCATTGAGATGATGGTGGGCGTGGACGCCGCCGGCGTTGTTACCGGCGTGTCCATCGTGGATAATGCCGAGACTGCCGGCATCGGCTCCAAGGTCATGAACAACGAGGCACTGGCCAACGGCACCGGCGTGCTGGACCAGTTTATCGGCAAGTCCGCCGCTGACGGCGCCCTGGCCGTCGGCACCAATGTGGATGCCATCACCGGCGCCACCGTGTCCACCAAGGGCGTCACCACCGGCGTCAACGCCGCGCTGGCCGTGGCCGGCGCCATCGGCTGAGAAGGGAGGATGCACGCTTTATGAATCTGAAAAAGCAATTTATGGAGGGCCTTCTGACCCAGAACCCCGTGCTGGTGCAGGTGCTGGGCATGTGCTCCACCATGGCCATCACCACTTCGTTCTTTAACGGCCTGGGCATGGGCGTGGCTGTTATCGTGATTTTGACGCTGTCCAACATCATCATCGCTGCCATCCGCAAAATCATTCCCGACAAGATCCGTATCGCCATGTTCATCGTGGTGATCGCCGGCTTCGTTACCTGCGTGGACCTGCTGATCCAGGCCTTTGTGCCGGCCCTGTCCTCGTCCCTGGGTGTGTTCATCCCGCTGATCGTGGTGAACTGCATCATCCTGGGCCGTGCCGAGGCTTTCTCCTACAAGAACGGCGTGGTTGCCTCCTTCTGGGACGGCATCTTCCAGGGCATCGGATATACTCTGGTGCTGCTGGTTATGTGCATCATCCGTGAGTTCCTGGGCGCCGGCACCTTCGGCGGCGGCATTATCGGCCCCGTCACCGCTGCCGGTACGCCGGGCGGCATTCAGATCCTGCCCTCCCAGTTCCCTGCCGGTATGCTGACCCTGCCTGTGGGCGGCTTCCTGGTACTGGCCTGCCTGATCGCCCTGATGCAGTGGGCGCTGGCACGGCCCAAGAAGAATAAGGAGGAGAGCAAATAATGGATCAGATCTACGAACTCCTGGCGATTACGCTGGGCGCCATTCTGGCGAACAACTTTATCTTCTCCCAGTTCTTGGGCTGCTGCCCCTTCCTGGGCGTGTCCAAGAAGGTGGACACCGCCACCGGCATGGGCCTGGCCGTGACCTTCGTCATGGGCCTTGCCTCCGCCGTGTGCTATGCGGTCAATGAATTCGTTCTGGTTCGCTTCGGCCTGGAGTATATGCAGACCGTGACCTTCATCCTGGTCATCGCGGCTCTGGTGCAGTTCATTGAGATGTTCCTGCAGAAGTCCGTGCCCTCCCTGTACACGGCACTGGGCATCTACCTGCCGCTGATCACCACCAACTGCGCCGTGCTGGGCGTGGTGCTGCTGAACGTGCAGAACAACTATAACTTCATCTCCTCCGTGGTCTACGGTGTCACCGGCGGTCTGGGCTTCCTGGTTGCCATCGTGCTGTTTGCCAGCATCCGGGAGCGCCTGGTGTTTGCCGACTATCCCAAGGCCTTCGAGGGCTTCCCCATCGCGTTGGTTACCGCCGGTCTGATGGCCCTGGCTTTCATGGGCTTCTCCGGCCTGAAGGTCTGGTAAGGAGGAACCGGGAATATGAATATTTTAGCTCCTGTTTTGGTCCTCGGCATCCTGGGCGGCGTATTCGGCCTGATTCTGGCCGTGGCCTCCAAGATTTTCGAGGTGAAAAAGGACCCCCGTGAGGAGGCCATTCTGGGTCACCTGGCCGGCGCCAACTGCGGCGGCTGCGGTTACCCCGGCTGCGCCGGCTGTGCTGCCGCCATTGTGGCCGGCGATGCTCCGGTGAACGCCTGCGCCCCCGCCGGCCCCGAGAACGCCGCCGCCATCGCCGCCATTATGGGCCAGGAGGCTCCCTCCGGCGAACGGAAGGTGGCCTTTGTCCGCTGCAACGGCGGCACCAACGCCGTCAAGCGCTTTGAGTATCGCGGCGTTCAGGACTGCATCTCCGCCACCAAAGTGGCCGGCAGCCCCCTGGAGTGCGCCTTCGGCTGCCTGGGCTTCGGCTCCTGCGTGAAGGCCTGCCAGTTCGGCGCCATGAGCATCGGCCCCAACGGCTCCGCCGTGGTGGACCCCGACAAGTGCACCGACTGCATGGCCTGCGCCGCTGCCTGCCCCCGTCACCTGATTGTGGAGGTCCCCGCTTCCAAGAAGGTCCACGTGGCCTGCGCCAACCAGGATAAGGGTAAGGCCGCCATGAGCGTGTGCACCCACTCCTGCATCGGCTGCGGCCTGTGCCAGAAGGAGTGCAAGAAGGACGCCATCCATGTGGTGAACGGCGTGGCCGTCATCGACTACGAAAAGTGCGTGAATTGCAA
>OLRI01002103.1_pt1 | contig 14758 bp, 15 predicted proteins | sample 1672871 | NCBI WGS metagenome assembly OLRI01 (sample SAMEA3136732, study PRJEB25190) | human gut metagenome
AAACCATGTCTTCTTTTATCCTCTTTTCAATTTGCGAAACTTATTGTACCTTATCGGAAACCAGCACACCATAAATTCCGGTAAACTTTCCTGCCAGCCCAACGCCGGCAACACTCACGCTGCCCAACTGACCAATCATGATCTGATCTACGATATTGAACGAAGATTGTAGCATGGATTGCAGAGCCACGGGAACAGCAAGGCTACATACACTTTTGAATAAGTTGTTGTTTTCTTTCATTAGATTACCTCCTAGAGGTTTGATACCATTATTGTAATGATATTTTGGTTCAACTTCAAAGGTTAAGTATGTAACCATGCACAAAATTTACCCCCTCTGCTTGTGCACTTTTACAAACAGAGGGGGGTATTCATCGTGTGCTGCCTCGTACCACCAGCGTGACTGGGAGCTTGATTTCCGTTTTGATTTCCTGCTTTTTCTTTAGCGCTCGGAGTTTCTCCAATGCTAACTTTGCCCGCAGTGCACTATCCTGTCTAACACTGGTCAACTGTGGCCATGCCATTTGACATATAGGGGTGTCATCAAAACCCGCAACAGAGATTTGTTCCGGTACTGATATGCCATGTTCCTGCAGAAAACAGATCAGATCAAACGCATAATAATCAGATACTGCAAAAACAGCCGTGGCTTCTTTGAACAAGGCCAACTCCTTTTGGTAAAACTCCCAACGCTCAGCCTTTTGCATAGGAATAAGAAGAAAGCGGACATTTGCATAACCAAATCCATCCCGAAATCCCTGATAGCGTTCCATATCTACACAAATATCATTGTCGGAAACGCAAATAACTCTTTGATGGCCGTGCTCCCGGAAATATTGTCCTACTTGATAACCTCCGTCATAATTATCGATGGTTATATTAGCAATTCTTTCCGGGTTTTCACAAAATCCATCATAGACCACAAATGGAATCCGCATATGATTACGAAGGTACATGTAGTCTTGATCGCAGAAACCAATTACCACAATTCCTTCCATATTCCACATTGAAGCAAACTTAAGGATTTCCTGAGCGGTTTTTGCTTTCTTTACCATCATGAACAGTCCATGTTTTTCGATTTCAGTAGACAGGTAATTCAAGCATGATGCAATGAAGAAATCATCCAGTGTATGACCTTCATATTTTACATGATCGTTAACAAATACACCAATAATCCCAGATGCGTTCTGCGCCAATAAGATACCGGCCATATTCGGAATGTACTGTCGCTCCTCCAACAATGCCATGACACGCTTCACAGTTTCATCAGAAATCTTCTTCGTTTTTCCGTGGATGACATTGGAAACTGTTGCGGTGCTGACACCTAATTCCTCTGCAATATCGCAAATCCTAACACGTTGTTCATCCATATTCATCGTCCCTTTTCTGCATTGTCTTGCTTTTTTGCCCTAATTATATTTATAAACAGTAAAAAAGTCAAAGGTTATCCGTATAACCCAGCATATCATACAGAAATAAGGCGTGAAACATCAGAAAGAAGATTAAACGCCGAAAAACGCTACAGTTTTAATCTCAGTGCAGGATGGAAGTTGCAGCGGTTTTTTCTTTTTATGGCAATTACTGCTCAAATGCAACCATCGTTTCCTTTGGCAGTTTCTCATTCTCACAGCCCAGAAGATACTCTATCGTCCTGTTTGCAAACCGATTTGTTATCATCGTATCCCAATCGGCAAGCCGGATGATCTCTGCTGCGCCGTTCTCAAAATCAAATATAATCTCGCCCCATTCGCCGTCACAATCTGCTTGGTATTCGTAGATTGCGGCGGCGATTTTCTTTTTGCGCTTGGTTTTGGATTTCTGTTTCAGCCGGACAGCATGCAGCGCACCCTCGGTAACCAGAAGCTCCGTTAGCTTGTCCACCGCTTTTCGGTAAGCTCTCTCTGCACCGCTGGCTGTACTGCCCTCAAACATAACCGCCAGTTCCTCGAAGGTGGGGCGTTCTTTCCATGAGCCGACACGCCCGCAGGTCATACAGATCGCCAGCCGTTTTTCGAGCAAGGTCTGCTCACGGAAGTTCAGCTTCTCAAATGCCCTCTGTACCTTTTCGGCCTGTATGCCGTTCCAAAGGATGCTGGTATAGTTCCAGCTATCGTCAAGAGCAACGTCTTCGCCCGTTTCCTCGCCGTCCTCGTCTGTTACATAGAACGGTTGCTGATTGCGGATGCCACGGACTACTTTCAGATATTCTTCCGCAAGGGCAAGATCGCAGTTGTACTTCTTGGAAAACTCATTAACTGCATCCTTGGTGTTATGGTACAGCCACGCCATTGAGCGCACCATTTTGTAATTGGTCAGCGAGGATATTGACCATTTTTCTTCGCCCATGCGAAAACGGAGCAGAGCATCCCGTATGAATGGAAAAATGTATGTAGCATACTCTGCACCCTTGGCAGGATCATAGTCCATTAGCTTTTGGAGCATTTGCTCCCGGCAGGAGAGCTTTATATCTATAAAACGGTCTGTATCGTACAGATCGCCGCCATCCACGCCGAGAAAGCCTTTGATGCGCTTGTTGAGCTGTGGCTCGTAGTGGTGCAGGAAGAACAAAAAATATAGCAAATTCTTTTTCCGCAAAGCAGACAGGATATATTCATTCAGACTTCCCACCTCTGGCGGCTCCGGTTCCAGTTGGAAGATGCGCTCTGCCACATAAGGAATGATACCGTCACCGTGCGGATTGACAGCATGTTTCGGTATGTATCCGTCCATATTCCATATAAAATCACTCAGCATAGCGCACCTCCCTTCAAGTGAATCAGTATGCCAACTATTAACTAATCTTAAATGCGATGAAATACACCGGGAAATCAAACCCGTCTCGTGTAAGGATCAAGGTTGCAACCCGAGCAGCCGCATTAGGATAAGGCAACACATTAAATGGTCTCCTTATTTGAAGCGGAAAATCGTACTGCTGCACATGATCTGAATATCTCTTCCAGAAGGATTCAAAATCCGCTGAGTTTACATACGCAACAACAAAGGTTGCTGTGCCCAGGGCATTGTAATTGACAATGGCTTTGTCAATATGAGCGTCAATGTACGCAGTTGATACACTGTCCAGCTTCAGTCCTTCAAATATGGCAATTTCCCGCCCAGCTTTGGTCAATAGTATATCAACCTCTGCAGCATCCTTTCCGCCTGCCGATATTCCATGCCTTGTTTGGTCTTTTACCTCGTTATACCCCTTAAAAGAAAGCATATCTCTAAAGTAGTCGTTTATGCTGTTTTCAGAACTCGATGCGTTGAACGAGGCGTTCAAGCAAACACGTTCACCCACCTGTATCAAATCATCGAGAACACTCTGAGCTGCTGCCATATCAGCATTTAATCGTTCCTCGTTGGATGGTGGGATCATTATGGAATCGGATGTACTGTCAGAAGCAAAATAATAGACTTTTCGAACGAGAAGTCCCGATTCGCTTGACCTGAGAGCCTTTCCTATCGCATCTTGCAGTGCGGAGTCGAAAGACCGTAGTAATGCTATATCAGATTCTGCTCCTTCAAATGTAAAATCCAGAGCATTCTTGTTCCAATTATCGCCTTTCATCCCGGCGTAGTAAGCCAGACCGACATCTTCATACTCATATTCGCACCGCTGAAAGGCTTGGGCTACATGAGCTTTTCCGAACTGCTGAAGAAATTGAACAACCCGCCTATCAAAATTTGCAGGTACAGTATATGTAAAATCAAATGCGCCCATCTTGCATTCCTCCGTCTATGTCGATTTTATGGTTTGGGCTTCTTTCTTCAAAGCAGCCTGTCCCATTTCCTTTTCATAATCACCCTTGGCATAAGCCACATTGCTCAATGCCCGGAGCATCTTATCTTTCGCCAGTTTCTTCATAACTTCCGCAAGATCAGCGTCCAGAGTACCACGCTTCACATAGCGGTTTATGGTATTCAGACGCTTCTCATATATTTGCTTCAGCGGATGATCGTCCGCAAGTTCCCGCTGTTCTCTGCCTTTCAGATTGCCGATCTGCCGACAGGTTCGGTGCAGCTTATCCCCCGGTGCAAGACCACCGCAATATTTGGTGTGCCTTGCGTTGGTAGTCAAAAACCATTTGCCACAGATCCTGCATTTCTTCGGTGCGTGACCTACACACAATCCCTCAAAGAGATCTGACCGGAACATCCCTACAAAGGATACATAGTGCATCCGCTTGACGAGCTTCGCCACATCCTCGCCGGGACGGATGGTGGAGAGATACTGAGAGGTCCCATTAGTATGGGACATCCATGTGTTGGCTTCGTCAAGTTTGAAATCCGGTGGGAAGTATCTGCCAAACAGTTCTGCCAGTCCATCCGGTGTACGGTTGCTTTCTGCCGCATCCAGTTCCAATGCAAACTGCGTCATGCTTGCTTTGAATTCTCGCAAGGAAAAAGCAAGCTGCGCAAGAACAGGCGTAATGCGTCCGAGCAGAACACCATGCTTGTATTCCTCCGTTTGTTCTGCTGTCAAAGTGCCAGTCATAAAAGCAATGCTGTATGCCTGGTACTTCTGGATGCCCTCTGGTGTGAATACCTTACATATATTCTGGATATAGAAATCTATATCCAGACAGTCAAACGGCGGCACAGTATGGAGCAGTTTCAAGATGCTTTCTGCCGCTTCTTTCGATGCAGGAAGCAAGGCAGGATCGGGCATACCGCTTGTCAGCGTTTTCATAAATCCGTTGATAGGCGCACACAGTTCATCCAGTTTATCTATAACTGCATCCGGGATATTCAGTACAGCACAGCCGAGTGTACCTGTGGGCATGGTTTGCCCTTCGTAGGTCACGGTATCCTGCCAGAAATCCAGAGAAAGTATATTGTGTTCCATTCTGCACCTCCTGTCCTGTTTTTTAATTTCTCTGATTATACCATGCAAATGTGATGAAATCTACATTACTCGGAAAGTTGTCCTGTTTTTTGAAATAGGGTTGTCCTCCGATTAGCCTGTTTTTTGAAAAATCCGGCATAACCATAGTAGGAAGAGCGAAGCACCTGCCAATCACGGCGGGTGCTTCGTGCTTTCCAGACTATTATGAACGGAGGTTTTTCTATGACAATCTATGAAACCATCAAGGCGGCTGTTCCCATAAAGCAAGCCGCCGAACACTATGGGCTGAAAGTCAATCGCAACGGTATGGCTTGCTGCTCGTTCCACAACGACAGGCATCCGAGTTTGAAGCTGAACGAGGACTATTTCTTCTGCTTCGGCTGCGGTGCCAAGGGGGATGTGATCGACCTTGTAGCAAGAATGTTCGATCTCAGCGGCTACGAGGCGGCGCAAAAGTTGGCAACTGACTTCGGTATCAGCACCGAGCCGAGACAGGCTGTAGGAGCTTCCTATAAGCCCAAACGCCCCCATATCCGTCAGTTCCGGGAGGATGAAATGCTGTGTTTCCGGGTGCTGATGGATTATCTGCATCTTTTGGAGGATTGGAAAGTGCGTTATGCACCCAAGACACCCGATGCTCTCAGGGCTCCCGCCGAAACCCAGCAAAGCGGTTTCGGTGGGAAAAGGACGAGCAGCGAAATGAGCGAACTCTCGCCGCAAGGCGGGAGTGAGGGATATGGAGCTTGTGAGGACGTGGATGACCGGTTTGTGGAAGCCTGTCAGATGCTCGATTATATCGAATATCTGACAGATATTTTGACAGTCGGTGATTTAGAAGAAAGGGTTGCTCTTGTGGACGAGCTGATGAAAGACGGAAAAATTGCCTTTCTGAAAGAGTACATCGCACGAAAGAAAAAGGAGGTGGTGCACCATGGCGAAGAACCGGAAAACGCCTGATATGAACTTGCCCATGTGGTTTGATGGGCAGAACATCAACGAAGCTCTGTTTTGTGAAGAATTTCTGCAAGAGCGCAGAGTCATCTTTGCAAACAGGGCTTTCTTTACGCCCGATGGACGGGTGACAGACGATATTTTCCTGCGGAGCGAGGTTTACGAAAAGCTGAAAAGCTACACCATCAGTAGCGTACCGCAGAAAATCAAAAATATCATGGAACTGCTGAAACTGGAAGCAATGGTAGAGGACTTCCCTCCGCAGCCAGACCGTATCCATGTTGCTAACGGAACGCTCCTGCTGGATGGGAGATTCACTGAGGGGAAAACAGAAATCGTGCAGAGTCGCTTGCCTGTTTCCTACAATCCGAATGCTCCCGTACCTCTGCTTTGGCTGAGCTTTCTGGATGGGCTGCTGTACCCGGAGGACATCCCCACCTTGCAGGAGTTCATCGGCTACTGCCTGATTCCCTCCAACAAAGGACAGCGCATGATGGTGATCAAGGGCAACGGCGGTGAGGGAAAATCCCAAATCGGCGCTGTGCTATCCACTATCTTCGGCACGAATATGAAAGACGGCAGCATCGGTAAGATTTCCGAAAACCGCTTTGCCCGTGCCGATCTGGAGCACATCCTGTTGTGTGTGGATGATGATATGCGAATGGAAGCCCTGCGCCAGACCAACTATGTCAAATCCATCGTGACCGCACAGGGCAAGATGGATTTGGAGCGCAAGGGAAAGCAAAGCTACCAGGGCTGGATGTTTGCCCGTTTGCTGGCGTTCAGCAACGGCGATCTTCAAGCCCTGTATGACCGCAGTGACGGCTTTTACCGCAGACAGCTTGTGCTGACCACCAAGGAAAAGCCTGCGGACAGAGCTGACGATCCCGACCTTGCAGAGAAGATGAAGGCCGAAGCCGAGGGTATCTTCCTCTGGGCTTTTGAGGGATTGCAGCGGCTCGTTGCCAACAACTTTAAGTTTACGGAGAGTGACCGCATCCGTGCAAACCGGGAAGCGGTCAAGCGTGACAATAACAACATTTTCGATTTCGTGGAGTCGGAGGGGTACATCCGACTGAGAGCGGATGCGTCCATCAGTTCCAAAGATTTTTATGAAATCTATGAAATGTGGTGCAGGGAAAATTCTTTGATACCGCTGAAAAACCGCAGCTTCAGCGACGCTATGGTTGCCAATGCCGGGAAGTACAATCTGGAGCATTGCAACAACATCACCAACTCTGCCGGTCGGCGGGTGTGGGGATTCATGGGAGTGGAAGCCATTGCACGACCTCATATAAATGGGTTTTACGGAGATTCGCCGTGTACGTACGTACAGGATGATATTCCGGAGGAATGGCGAAGGGCCGAGTAAAACTCATTGCTGGTACGTATGTACGCAGCAAAAGAGCGTAAAACGCTCGTTATCGAAACAGCACATTTCCCCTTGTCGGGGCTGTTTTGATGTCCACGGACTTTTGAAAAAAGGGTCTGTGGACACCGGCTGCAGGAGGCTGTTGACGCAGAACAGCTTCATGCAGACGGGCTGACCATGGGAAAAGTTGCAGACATTTTCGCCTTGGTCAGCAGAGGTCGCCGCAGCGACCGCACTCCCCCTCGGGAGAGCCCTCGGAGAGCCCACGGCACTTTGCAGCCAGTATGGATGAAAGTGTTATAGTGGATTATTACACTTTGAAAAAGTGCCTCTCCGTAGCTCCCCGCTGTCTGAAATTTCAAGGAAAGGACAAAAATCTATGGCAAGAAATGATGGAATAGACCGTACCGTAGCCCGGAATCAGGACTTACCGACACCAGACGATGTGGCAAAAATACAGGAACACAATGAGCGAGAAAAGGACAGTTACAGCAATCAAGACATTGTGCCGGAACGCACGACCCTGAATGTTCACTTCAAGGCTCCCACGGATGATTATGTGAAAATGTTTGAACAGATGGAACAGGACGGTGTGATCTCTACCAGAGGTCTGAAACCGGATGCCGTCAAATACGGCGAGTTGGTATTCGATGTGAACTCCGCTTACTTCTACAACCATGGCGGCTATGAATTTTCAAAACAGTTTTATGCCGATGCCTATAAAGCTGCCGTGGAGATTGTGGGTGGTGAGCAGTATATCCTCTCTGCTGTGATGCACGCCGATGAGCGCAACCGGGCAATGTCCGAAGCTCTTGGCGAGGATGTGTACCACTACCATCTTCATGTGGTTTATATCCCGGTGGTGGAAAAACAAATCCTCTGGTCGAAGCGGTGTAAGGATGAAGCCCTCCGTGGAACCGTAAAGGAAACAATCATGCAGGTCAGCCGCAGTAAGAAATGGGACTCCAAGCCGGTACTTGATGAAAACGGAAATCCCAAGCTCAACGAAAAAGGAAAAAAGATTTTGAAGTCATCCTACAGTGTGTTGCAGGATGACTTTTTCAATTTCATGCGAAGTGCCGGTTATACCGATGTGGAGCGTGGTGAGCGTGGAAGCACTGAGGAACATCTGACGGTGACGCAGTTCAAGGTACAGGCTGAACAACAGCGGCTGGAAGCTGTGACCGAACAAGTGGCACAGGCCGAGCAAAGTTTGGAGGATGTCCAAGCTGCCACGAAGAAGCAGAAAAAGAAACTGGAAGCTCTGCAAAAGGAAACCAAGACGGCACAGACCATTGCACTCACTGCACAGGAGATCGAGTCGATGGGTAAGAAAAATGCCCTCACTGGCAACATCACGCTGACACCGGACGAGTGCCGCACCTTGAAGGATTATGCAGTCAGCAGCTTTGCGGAAAAGGCTGAGAAGATCAAGTACAAGCAGAAATTCGAGCAAGCGGAGAAAAGCGCAAAGACATGGAAGCAGCGGTACGATGCGCTGCTTGAAAAATATCAAGAGCTAAAGAAGAAGGCCCAGCCCTATCTGGATGCACTGGAAATCGCATCCGAAAGGGTTCGGGCTTTTCTTGATGTTGTCCTCAGCAGAGGAAAGGAAACACAGGAACACAAGCAGTTTGCCCGTAAGCGTGGGCATGACATGGAACATTGATTTTGAGAAATATGGAGGATAAATGCCTATGGTAAAAGAGCAGGAGCAGTTTGTCGATAAGTGTGAAATTCCCGTATGGAGAAAATACACCTTGAGTGTGCAGGAAGCGGCCAAGTATTTCCACATTGGAGATAAGAAGCTGAGAAAGCTGATTGATGAAAACCCGGATGCGGATTTCATCCTGTGGAATGGCACCCGCCCGCAGATCAAGCGAAGGGTTTTCGAACGCTTCGTCGATGAAAAGTTATCTGCCATCTAAAAAGTTCAAATATTCTGTGTAGATTACGAGCCAAACTTATGATATTATTTTACTATCATAGTTTGGCTCGCTTCTACGACAGTTGAGTATAAGAAAGGAGAACTCAATGTCGGAAGTCAGACGAGACAATAAAGGTCGCAAGTTATGGACTGGAGAGAGCCAGCGAAAAGATGGAAAATATGAATACAAGTATCAGGATGCTTTCGGTTTTCGGCGAACTGTTTACAGCTGGAAGCTGACGCCCTCTGATACAATCCCGAAAGGCAAGCGGAATGATATTTCGCTGAGAGAAAAGGAAAAGCAGATTCAGAAGGAACTGGATGCAAACCTTGTTCCCAATGGTGGCAACCTGACCGTGTTGGAGCTTGTAGAAAAGTATGTCGGTCAGAAGCGTGGCGTTCGCCACAATACCATGGCGAACTACAGATTTGTCATCAACATTATCAAGAAGGAAGCCTTTGGGCAGAAACGGATTGATAAGGTGAAGAAGTCTGATGCCAAGGAATGGCTGATTAAGCTACAGGACGATGGACGGGGCTACAGCACCATTCATTCTGTCCGTGGCGTTGTCAGACCGGCTTTCCAGATGGCGGTAGACGATGATCTGCTGAATAAAAACCCCTTTGAATTTGAGCTTAATACCGTTGTGGTCAACGACAGCGTTACCCGTGAAGCGATCACACGGAAGCAGGAGCGAGCCTTTCTGGAGTTTGTCAAGAACGACAATCATTTCTGCAAGTATTATGACGGTATCTTCATCCTGTTCAAGACAGGACTCCGCATCTCTGAGTTTGTTGGATTGACTATTAAGAACCTTGATTTTGAAAACAACAAAATCATCGTCGATCATCAGCTCCAGAGAACACGGAACATGGAATATGTGATTGAAGATCCCAAAACGGGCTGCGGTACAAGAATGGTGCCTATGACACCAGAAGTGAAAGTGTGTTTTGAGCGAATCCTTGAACAGCGCAAAACGCCGAAGGTCGAACCGGTGGTACAGGGGTACAGCGGATTCCTGTTCCTGGATAAGAACGACAGACCTATGGTTGCACTGCATTGGGAGAAGTATTTTCAGCATATCTGCGAGAAGTACAATAAGATTTACAAAGAAGAGATGCCGAAAGTAACACCCCATGTGTGCAGACACACTTTTTGCTCCAACATGGCCAAGTCCGGTATGAACCCGAAGCACCTACAGTATATCATGGGTCACAGCGACATTGGTATTACGCTGAACACCTATACACACCTTGGGTTTGAGGATGCAGCAGAAGAAATGCAGGAACTGATTGAGACGGGTCTTGACGAAGTTAAGAAACCCGGCAAAAAACGGGTGTCGTAAATCTTTTTGATTTACGACGCCATTTACGACAAACGAAGGCAAAACCAAGCGAGGTTATGCTTAGTTATGCAACGATATGGAATTTCGTATCTGTCGTAGAAATGTCGGAAAGCGTTGTAAATACGGCAAAACTCAGCATAACTGAGTATAACCAAGCTTAATTAGGAGTTTAGATATATGGTAAAAATCCTGTTTATCTGCCATGGGAATATTTGCCGTAGTCCGATGGCGGAGTTTGTGTTTCGGGATATGGCGGCGAAGGCGGGGGTTGAGGTGGAGGTGGCTTCGGCGGCTACCAGTGCGGAGGAGATCGGGAACCCCGTATATCCGCCGGTGCGGAGGCTGCTCTTGGAGCATGGGCTCGACCCCTCGGGCAAGACGGCGAGGCAGCTCAGGCGCTCCGAGTACGGCGACTGGGACCTCATCGTCGGCATGGACAGCGCCAACATCCGCAACATGAACCGCATCTTCGGCGGCGACCCGGAGCGCAAGCTCATCCGCCTGCTCGACCTCACGCCCCTCAAGCGCGATGTCGCCGACCCCTGGTACACTCGCGACTTCGACGCCTGCTGGGACGACGTCACCCTCGGCTGCCGCGCCCTGCTCGAGCGCGTGCGAAGCATGTGACGGGGCTGTTTTCCTTGACGCGCGTGGGTATTGGTTATAGAATATAGTATCTCAAGTTGAGCGCATTGGAGGAAAAGCTTTGAAGAAGAGAAAACCCAGGGCGTTTATCCCCATATACGCCTTTGCGCTGGGCTGGATAGCCTGCGCGTTTTTCATCCCGATGTACACTCTCGGCGGGCTCGTGGGCAGCGTCGCCATTTCTGCTGCGGTGGCGGTCGTGGCCTGGTACACGGCCAAGATGATACTTGCCCGGAAGCCTGCCGAGCCTGAGCCGGAACCGGAGCCGGTCAAGAAGGAGGAGCCCGCTCTCAGTCCCGAGGTGCAGGCCATAATTGACGACGGCAAGCGCGCCATAAAGGAGATGGGCAGGCTCTACACCTCCATCAAAAATAACGATATTCGCCGCCGCATCAATGAACTCATGCGTATTTCGGATAAAATAGTCCAGGACGCCGTCAGCGACCCCTCGGACGTGCCGCAGATACGCAAGTTCCTCGACTACTACCTCCCCACCACGATAAAGCTGCTCAACGCCTACGACCGCATGAGCGACCAGGGCATCGAGGGCGAGAACCTCTCGAAGTCCATGTCCAGCATTGAGGACATGCTCGACACGGCGATAGATGCCTTCAAAAAGCAGCTCGACTCGCTCTTTGCCAACCAGGCGCTGGACATTGAGACGGACATCAGCGTCATGAACCAGATGCTGGCCCGCGAGGGCCTCTCCGACGACGACGCGGACGTGATAATCAAGACCGCGCGCTCCGGCAATTCGGATTGAGAAAGGACAGTTGTTAAAGATGGACGAAAACAAGGAATTCATCCCCTCCCTCACGCTCGACCCCAACGCGGCCTCCGCCGCCGCGGTGCAGATGCCGGAGGAGCCGGCCGCGCCCGTCATGGAGCAGAAGAAGGACGTGCCCGTTGAGAAGCTCGAGCTCGAGCGTCTCTCCCCTGCCGAGCAGGCCGCGGTCAAGGAGTTTGCAAAGCAGATAGACGTCACGAACTCCGAGCAGGTGCTCAACTACGGCTCCGCCGCGCAGAAGAACATTGCCGATTTCTCCGACGCCGCGCTCAGCAAGGTCCGCACCAAGGACCTCGGCGAGGTGGGCGACGAGCTCTCCGACCTCGTTGTGCAGCTGCAGGGCCTGGACTTTGACGAGAGCGAGAAGAAGGGCTTCCTCGGCTTCTTCAAGAAGCAGCGCCAGAGCATCGCCGCGCTCAAGGCCCAGTACGACAAGGCTGAGGTCAACGTGGACAAGATCTCCGCCGAGCTGGAGAAGCACGAGCGCACGCTGATGAAGGACATCGCGATGATGGACAAGATGTACGAGATGAACCAGCAGTACCACAAGGAGCTGACCATGTACATCATCGCCGGCAAGCTCCGCTGCAAGGAGCTGCGTGAGACGGAGCTGCCCCGCTTGCAGCAGGCGGCGCAGGAGTCCGGCAAGACCGAGGACGCCCAGGCCGCGAACGACTACGCCAACATGCTCGGCCGCTTTGAGAAGAAGCTGCACGACCTGGAGCTGACACGCATGGTCTCCGTCCAGATGTCGCCGCAGATAAGGATGATACAGTCCAACGACTCGGTCATGGCCGAGAAGATACGCTCCTCCATCGTGAACACCATCCCGCTCTGGAAGAGCCAGATGACCCTCGCGCTCACGCTGCACCACTCGCAGCAGGCCATGGAGGCCCAGCGCGACGTGAACGAGATGACGAACCGTCTGCTCCAGGCCAACGCCGAAAAGCTGCACCAGGGCAGCGTGGAGATAGCCAAGGAGTCCGAGCGCGGCATCGTGGACATCGAGACGCTGCAAAAGACCAACCAGGAGCTCATCAGCACGCTGGAGGAGGTCCGGCAGATACAGGCCGACGGCGCGAAGAAGCGCGCGGAGGCCGAGGTCGAGCTCGGCCGCATCGAGGGCGAGCTGAAGCAGAAGCTGCTTGAACTGAGAGGCTGATATGTACAACAGATCGCTGAAGCATCCGATAACCGCGCTCATCATCGCCATTCTCGCCTGCGGGTTCGCGCTGGTCATGAACACGCAGATGAAGCTCGGCGAGCGCGTTCAGGCTGTCGAAGACGGCTTTTTCACCTCCGTGGCCGGAGAGCGGAGCATATACTCCCGACTGGAGGAGAAGCTGGACGCGGCAAACGGGCTCTGGACCGTGCTCGAGGGCGTGGACGCCAATGCGGCGCAGTCGCTCTCCGACGCGCGCAGCGGCCTGCTCACGGCCTATGAGAGCCGCGACATCTCCGCGATGTACGACGCGAACTCCGAGCTGGACAAGGTCTATGCCGACGCGGTAAATGCCCTGGACGGCGCGGAGCTCGACGAGAGCATGCAGAACGCGCTCGACAGCTACACCACCAACTACGAGGGCGCGCAGAAGATGATAGAGCAGAACAGCTACAACAGCAGCGTGCTGGAGTTCATGCGCTCCACCTTCAACAAGTTCCCCACTTCGGAGCTTGCATCCTTCACCGGCGTTGAGCCGCCGGTGAGCTTTGAGTGACCAGGAGATTTGACGGATGAAACGTATCTTTTCCCTTGTATTTACCCTGCTGCTCCTGCCCGTCATGGCCCTCGGCACCCTTGCCGCGGACGTGCCGGAGCCGAGCGCGGACTTCTACGTCTACGACGGCGCGGGGACGCTGAGCGAGTCCACCAAGGACCTGATCCTCAACGCCAGCGGACCGCTGGAGCAGTACTGCGACGGGGCGCAGATAGTAGTCGTCACCATCGACTACCTGCCCTCGGGCTACGACTCCGAGCAGTACGCGAACCTGCTCTTCAACAGCTGGGGCGTCGGCAGCTCCAGCGCCAACAACGGCCTGCTTCTGCTGCACGTAGTCAAGGAGGATCGCGGCTGGTTGGCCGTCGGCGCGGGCATCTCGAATCAGATGACCAGCAGCTATGCAAACTCGCTCATGGACGAGTACTTCTGGCCGTATTCCGACGCCGGGGAGTACGACGAGGCGGTGGCGACGCTCTTCCCCCACCTTGTGGACTTTTTTGCCCAGCTCTACGGCACGAACCAGCTCTACGGCGGCACCGGCACCGTCTCCAACGGCGGCAGCGCGCCCGAGTACAACGGCGGCGGGTACTATAACGACGGCTACTACAACGACTACTACTATGACCGCGGGCCGAGCCTCGGCTCCATCGTCTCGGTGCTGTTTGTTGTCTTTATCATCGTGCTCGTGCTGGTGAATTCCACCGGGCGCAGGCGGTATTACCGCAGCTACGGCGTCTGGCCCACGTTCTTCTTCTGCGGCGGTCCCGGCCCGCGCGGGCCGAGGGGGCCGCGCCCGCCTCACGGACCCGGCCCCGGCGGTTTCGGCGGAGGCGGAGGCTTCCGCGGCGGCGGCTTCGGGGGAGGCGGCTTCTCCGGCGGCGGTGGCGGCGGCAGGCGCTGAGCCGCGGCTCGATATAATAAATCAAGGGAGGACCCCGATGGGGTCCTCCCTTTTCATCTGTTTATGACTCAGTGCTTTCTGCTGTACCAGGTGTCCTCCAGCGGGAGGGTGTTGCGGAACTTGTGGTCCATGGCGTAGTACGCGCCCTCGACCGCCGGGGCGGTGGGTATGGCGGAGATCTCGCCTATGCCCTTGGAGCCGTAGGCAAAGGGCAGCAGCTCGTCCTTCTCCACGTAGATGGCGTGGATGTCCGGTATCTGCG
>OLRI01002107.1_pt1 | contig 14748 bp, 15 predicted proteins | sample 1672871 | NCBI WGS metagenome assembly OLRI01 (sample SAMEA3136732, study PRJEB25190) | human gut metagenome
GCTTGGCGCTCAAGTATAATACCACACCCCCGCCTCCTTGTCAACACTTTTTGACAACTTTTTTCCAATTTCTTTGCAGAGCAAAGATTCTCCCTGTTTTTCACCCGTTTCAGGGCGTGCCTTTTTCTTGACAAGGCGGCGGGCAGAACGTATTATGGAGTTATCCCCCAGCATCCTGTGTAAGGTAGCTATACTTATTACATAAAGGAGAAGCGCCATGTCCTGTGTCAACATCCGCGGCTGCTGCATCGGTGAGGGCCGCCCCAAAGTTATTATTCCTATTGTAGAGCCCACGGAAACCGCCGTTCTGGAAAAGGCCGCCGAATTTTCCACATTGCGCGCCGATTGTGTGGAATGGCGTATCGATTGCTTTGAAGGTGCAAAAGACCTTCCGGCCATCGTACACTGCGCTGCGAAGCTCCGTGTTGCCTTGAAGGATCAGCTTCTTCTTTTCACCTTCCGCACAAAATCCGAAGGCGGCAAAGTCGCTCTGGCCCACGAAGAGTATCTTCATTTTATCCGCACCGTTTTTGCCACCGACTGCGCCGATCTGATCGACATTGAATTTTTCACTGCGGGCGCAGAGCTTCCCGCGCTGATCGAAGAGGCCCACACCGCCGGGGCTGCAGTGGTGTGTTCCAGCCACGACTTCCATAAAACGCCGCTGCGCGCCGAACTGGTGAGCCGCATGGTTGCCATGCAGCAGGCCGGGGCTGATCTGCCCAAACTGGCTGTGATGCCCCAGAGCCGTGCCGATGTGCTGGAGCTTCTGGCTGCCACCGCTGAAATGGCCGACCGGCATCCGGAGACTCCCATCATTACCATGAGCATGGGAGCTCTGGGCGCGGTGAGCCGCCTTTCCGGCGAAGCCCTTGGCTCCGCCATGACCTTTGCCAATCCCGGGCAGGCCAGTGCACCGGGGCAGGTATCGTTGGAGGTCGTAAACGAAGTATTGGATGCACTGCATTTATAAATCCAGAAAGGAGCTTTTATGAAAAAGAAGTATTCTGCTCTCCCAGAACTTCTTTTGCGAAGTATTTTTTACACGCTTATCAATTATGTGCTTCTCAGCATGGTGCTGTCTTTTCGGCTTCATTGGAGTTCCATTCTGTTTTCTGCTGCCATGCTGTGGTTTGCTTTGGATTATTCAAAGACCATCCAGCAGTTGACCGGCAAACGGCTTCTCGCAGACCTTTTGTGGCTTGGCTGCATTCTCATCAGCACATTTATTGCATTCTTTGTCGGGTACATTCAAGGCTCGTTCGCATCATTTTAACGAAAAAGACCGGAGCTGTAGGTCGCACTTACAGTTCCGGTCTTTCTTTTTATGTCACAAAGAGATGATTATGCCAGCTTGGCTTCCAGACGGGTGCGGATGGCCTTGATAAAGCCCTCGCTGTCCACAGCGGTGGGGGTGATGCCCTCAGCCAGACCGCACAGGTCTTTCGTCATGATGCCGTCGTTCAGGGTCTGCAGGCTGGCGGCTTCCAGTGCCTCGCCAAACTTCACCAGCTCCGGCAGGCCATCCAGTTCACCGCGCTTCTTGAACGCGCCAGACCACGCAAAGATGGTAGCCATGGGGTTAGTGGAGGTCTTTTCGCCCTTCAGGTACTTGTAGTAATGGCGGGTGACGGTGCCGTGGGCAGCCTCGAACTCATATTTGCCGTCCGGACTGACCAGCACGCTGGTCATCATAGCCAGAGAGCCAAAGGCAGTGGAGACCATATCGCTCATCACGTCACCGTCGTAGTTCTTGCAGGCCCAGACAAAGCCGCCCTCGCTGCGAATGACGCGGGCAACGATATCGTCAATGAGGCTGTAGAAGTAGGTGATGCCTGCAGCCTCGAACTTTGCCTTATACTCGGCATCGTACACCTCCTGGAAGATATCCTTGAAGGTGTGGTCATACTTCTTGGAGATGGTATCCTTTGCGCCGAACCACAGATCCTGCTTCACATCCAGTGCGTAGTTGAAGCAGCTGCGGGCAAAGCTGCGGATGGAATCATCCTTGTTGTACTGGCCCTGCAGAACGCCAGCGCCCTCAAAGTCAAAGACGGTGGCGCGCTGCTCAGAGCCATCGGCACCGGTGAACACCAGTTCAGCCTTGCCTGCACCCGGGATGCGGAACTCGGTGCACTTGTACACATCGCCGTAGGCGTGGCGGGCAATGGTGATGGGCTTTTTCCAGTTCTTGACCACCGGCTTGATGCTGTCGATCATGATGGGTGCGCGGAACACGGTGCCGTCCAGCACCGCGCGGATGGTGCCGTTGGGGCTTTTCCACATCTCATGCAGCTTATACTCGTCCATGCGCTGGGCATTGGGGGTGATGGTGGCGCACTTGACCGAAACGCCGTACTTCTTGTTGGCAAGGGCGGCATCCATGGTCACCTTGTCGGCGGTAGCGTCGCGGTTGGGCAGGCCCAGATCGTAATATTCGGTCTTGAGGTCCACAAACGGAAGGATCAGTTCGTCCTTGATCATCTTCCACAGAATGCGGGTCATTTCGTCGCCGTCCATCTCGACGAGGGGCGTGGTCATTTTGATCTTTTCCATAGCAGGGTTCCCTTTCCTCTCTTTGGATCGTTTCTCCAGCCGCGCTGCACTGCCAGATGCCGCGCGGGCAGTTCGGCAGAATGTTTATTTGCGGTAAGCGGCTGCCAGCTTTTCAAGGGCCGGCAGGCTGCGCTTGACCTTTTCGGTATCGATGCAGTAGGCAAGGCGCACATAGCCCTTGACACCGAAGCTGTCGCTGGGCACCAGCAGCAGGTCAAACTCCCGGGCCTTCATGCAGAAAGCGTTGGCATCCTCTTCCAGAGCCTTGGGGAAGATGTAGAAGGTACCGCCGGGGCGCTCCACCTCAAAGCCCAGCGCGGTGAGCTTATCGTACAGCAGGTTCATGTTGGTCTCATACACACTCAGATCACTGGTCACATCCTGACAGCGGCTTACGGCCCGCTGGATGATGCTGGGCGGGCAGTTGTGGCCGGTGAAGCGGGAGATCTGGGCCATCATGTCCACCAGCACATCCTCGCCCTCACAGCCCGGACGCACCGCCACATAGCCAAGGCGCTCGCCGGGCAGGCTCAGGCTCTTGGAATAGGAGAAGCAGGTGAGAGTGTGGGGGTAGAACGCCGCCGGGTAGGGCACCTTTTTGCCGTCGAACGCGATATCGCGGTAGGGCTCATCGCTGACGAGGAAGATATTGTGGCCGAACGCCTTGCTCTTCTCGGTCAGGATCTCTGCCATGCGGGTGAGCGTCCCGGCAGAGTAGACCACGCCGGTGGGGTTGTTGGGGGTGTTGATGAGCACACAGGTGGTCTTTTCGCCGATCATCTGCTCGAATGCGTCCAGATTGGGCTGGAAGGTCGGTGCCTGCGGCGGCACCACCTTGAGGACTGCCCCGGTGCCCGCCACATAGGGGCCGTACTCCGGGAAGTAGGGCGCAAAGGTGAGCACCTCGTCGCCGGGCTGCGTGACCGCACGGATGGCATGGGCAATGGCACCCGCCGCACCGGTGGTGGGGAAGATGTGCTTCTGCTCATAGGGCAGGCCAAAGGTCTTTGTCAGGTGCGCTGCCACATCGGTGCGGAAGCCCGGGTCGCCCTGACTGGGGCAGTAGCCGTGCAGGTTTACCGGCTCTTCGTTGGTCAGCAGATCCTGCATGGCGGCAGTGAACTCCTGCGGGCAGGGCACGCTGGGGTTGCCCAGCGAGTAATCGAACACGTTCTCATATCCGATCTCGGCAGCACGCTGCTTGCCGTACATGAAGGTCTCGCGGATGACGCTCTTATTGCCGAGCATCGCGCGGTAGGTCTCGTTCAGCATAATACTTTCCCCCGAGAGTTTATTTGTGGGCAGCCGTATAGCTCTGCTCCACCTTGATGATGCAGCTGTAGGCTGTATCCTGTTCCTTGATGAACTGTTCCAGCTGTTCCAGCAGCTCTACCTTATCCCCTGCATAGCCTGCCGGCAGCACCAGATCGAACAGCACGTTGGTGTGGGTCCTGCCCGGCACGATGCGCAGATCGTGCAGCGAAAGGGCCGGGTCGAGCTGGCGCAGCTTTTCGGTCAGGCGGGCGCGCAGCACGCCCACGGCAGCATCCGAGGTAACGATGGGGTCGTAGTGGATGGTAACCAAAAGCCGGTCATTCTTTAGAAAATCCCGTTCAATGTTGTCGATCAGGTCGTGTGCCTCCAGCGGGTCCTGCTCGGCAGGCAGTTCCACATGCAGGGAGGCGAACTGGTGTCCCGGGCCGTAGTCGTGCACCATCAAATCGTGCATTCCCAGCACGCCGGGATAGGAGAGCACCTTCTGCTCGATGTGGTCCACCAGATCCTCGCTGGGGCTTTCGCCCAGCAGCGGGCTGAGCGTATCCATCACAAGGCCCCAGCCGGAGATCAGGATGAACGCCGCCACGCCTACACCCATCAGGCCATCCAGCACATCCCAGCCGGTCACGCGGCACAGCACTGCGGCAATGAGCACCGCGCCGGTGCTCAGCACATCGTTGCGGCTGTCCGCAGCAGTGGCAATGAGGGTCTCGGAGCCGATGATGCGCCCGATGGTGCGGTTGAAGCCGCTCATCCACAGCTTGACGAGGATGGATGCGATCAGCACGGCCACCGTGAGCCAGCTGAACATCACCGGGGTGGGGTGCAGCACCTTGACCACAGATTCCTTCAGCAGCGAAAAGCCGATGCCGAGAATGGTCACGCTGACTACCAGCCCCGCCAGATATTCATACCGGGCATGGCCGAAGGGATGCTCTGCGTCCGGGGCCTTGCCGGCCAGCTTGAAGCCCACCAGACTGACCACGTTGGACGAGGCATCCGACAGGTTGTTCAGGGCATCTGCCATGATGGCAATGGAGCCGAACAGAGTGCCTACGGTCAGCTTGCCCAGACACAGCAGCAGGTTGCATGCCACGCCCACCCAGCAGGCAAGGTTGCCGTAGGCGGCGCGCACCTTAGGGTCCTGCGCATGGTCGGGCTGGCGGATGAAAAGACGGATCAAAAACTGAGTCATAACGGTCCTCCATGGGCAGCGCTGGACACCTGCATACCCTGTTATAGCTTATAGTATAGCATTTCGCTTTATCGTTTTAAAGTATTTTCCGAAAACTTTTGCCCGGTATAGAAAGACCCCGGCAGAGCGGGATGCCCTGCCGGGGAGCTTTATGGGAACGGTAAACCGGGATTCTCGGATGAATTACTTCTCAGAAGGCTTGCTCAGGTCCACGCTGCGGATGATCTTGCGCACCGGCAGGATGCTCTTGGCATTCATGGACAGCTCGTCCACGCCCATGCGCAGGAAGGTCTCGGTCAGGGCGGTGTCGGCACCCAGCTCACCGCAGATGCCCACCCAGATGCCGTGGCGGTGGCCCGCCTCAATGGTCATCTTGATGGCGCGCAGCACAGCGGGATGGTGCGGGTTGAAGAACGGCTCCAGCTTTGCATTCTGGCGGTCCAGCGCACAGGTGTACTGGGTCAGGTCGTTGGTGCCGATGGAGAAGAAGTCGCACTCGGCAGCCAGCTCGTCCGCAATCAGCACAGCGGCGGGGGTCTCGATCATGGTGCCTACCTCGATGTTCTGGCCCATCTTCACGCCCTCGGCGGTCAGTTCTGCACGGCACTCTTCCAGAACAGCCTTGGCATCCTGCAGCTCCCGCAGGCTGGTGATCATGGGGAACATGATGCTCATGTTGCCGTAGGCAGAAGCACGCAGCAGAGCGCGCAGCTGGGTCTTGAAGAAGTCCCTGCGGGTCAGACAGATGCGGATGGCGCGGTAGCCCAGAGCGGGGTTCTCCTCGTGATCCAGCTTCATGTAATCGACGGTCTTATCGGCACCGATGTCACAGGTACGGACGACCACCTTGCGGGGAGCCAGACTCTCCACCACCTGCTTGTAGGCCTCGAACTGGTAGTCCTCGGTGGGGAAGTCCTTGCAGTTCAGGTAGACGAACTCAGTGCGGAACAGGCCTACGCCGCCGGCATCGTTCTGCTGCACAGCACCCACATCGCTCATGCCGCCGATGTTGGCAAAGACATTGATGGTCTTGCCGTCCAGCGTGGTGTTGGGCTTGCCCTTCAGCTCCTGCAGCAGGGCCTGCTTCTTCTGATCTTCCTGCTGGCGCTTCTTCAGGCTCTTGAGCAGGTCGGGGGTGGGTTCAACGTAAACGCAGGCATTGTAGCCATCGATGACCGCCATCTTGCCGTCCCAGTCGTCCTGAATATCCTTGCACTGGATCAGGGCAGGGATGTTCATGCTGCGGGCCAGAATGGCGGTGTGGCTGTTGGAGCTGCCCTCACGGGTGATAAAGCCCAGCAGCAGGCTCTTATCCATGCGGACGGTCTCAGACGGGGCCAGATCCTCCGCGACCAGAATGCTGGGCTCGGTGCCCTGCAGGCTGGCGTTGTCCACCCCCTGCAGGATGTCCAGAATGGCCTGTGCGATATCGATGACATCTGCACTGCGGGCCTGCAGATACGGGTCATCCATGGCGGCGAACACCGCAGCCTGATTGTTGCCTGCCGTCTTGACGGCGTACTCGGCACACTTTTTCTGGCTGTTGATGATCTCCTTGATGGCATCCACAAAGTCGTCGTCTTCCAACATCATGGCGTGGATGTTGAACACCTCGGCGATGTCCTCGCCAGCCTCTGCCAGTGCCTTTTCATACAGCGCAGTCTGCTGCTCAATGGCCTTCTGCTGCGCTTCTTCAAAACGCGCCACTTCCGCTGCGGTATCCGCTACCTCTGCGGCAGAAATGGCAGTATCCTTTTTCTTGTAGATCTTGAGCTTGCCGATGGCGATGCCATTCAGGACGCTCTTACCGGTGCCTACCTGCATTGCACACTACTCCTTCTTCATCTGTGCCGGGGCCGCACTGCTCCGACAGTCCAAAAAAAGCCCCCGCAGCTCACCCGCGAGGGCCTTCCTCATCTTAACTGCGGAATCAGACGTTCTCGGTCAGGAACTTCTGGATGGCTGCTGCAGCAGCTTCCTCGTCGTCGCCCTCGACCTTGACGGTAACGGTCTCACCCTGCTTGACGCCCATGCCCATCAGAGCCATCAGCTTGCGCATATCGCAGCTCTTGCCGTCCTTTTCCAGGGTAGCGCTGCTGGCAAAGCCCTTGACGGTCTTGACGAGCAGGCCGGCGGGACGAGCGTGGATGCCGCATGCATCCTTAACAGTATACTGGAATTCCTTCATAATCATTTTCTCCTTACTTGATCCCGTGCGGCGCTTCTGCACTTGCACCAGACGCGGCCGAGCCGCGGCACGGTTGATACATCTATTATAAACCCTTGCCGGGAATTTTTCACCATTTCATATTGCTAATTTTTTATGCAAAATTTTGGTACAATTGAACATACAAATGTGACAAAAATGCACGTATTTCACTTTTTCTTCTGCTTGTGCGCAAATTTTAGGCAAATTGCGGCCTAATTTTGCATCAAAACCCGAAGCTGTTCCCGGTCGTTCCCGGCTTTGGCAGATCGTTCCGGTGCTTATTCTACCGGATATCCCTCGGCATCCAGCGGCAGTTCCGTATAAGGCACAGCCTGCGGCACGGCATCCGGCTCACCGGAGGTCTGCTGGGCGGTCAATTCCTCGTCATGGCGTTCGCCCCAATCGCCGCTGTAGTCCTCGCCGGAGGTCTGCTGTGCCGGTTCGCTGCCGGTCAGCTCTTCGTCGTGGCGCTCGCCCCAGTCGCCCTCGTAGTCCTCGCCGGAAGTCTGCTTTGCCTCAGCTTCCGCCATGGCGGCCTGCATGTCTTTCAGGCCCACCACAACGCCGGAGGGCCGTTCCAGCAGGTAAGCTCCCACGGCCTTTTTTCGGTACACCAACAGCACGCCGTAGCGGCTGGTCTCGCCGCTGCTTGCCGCCGGGATCAGCGCCGTCCATTTTTCCACGGTCTTTCCCTTGTAGCGTGCAAGGTCCATGCCGCTCTGCTGCACCACCCCGTTGAAGGCCGAAAAGCTGTCATCCCACTTGCGGGGGATCTTGACCTTGTCTGCCGTGATGGATGCGCCGTCCACATCCAGACCGTAGCCGGTGAACCATGTCTGGATGTCCTGTGCACTCTCAATTTTGTTCACCGCCGCCGAGACCGCAACGGTGCGGTTGCTGATGAACCGGCCCAGCAGAGCACTGCCCACCACCAGTGCGCAGCACATGGCACCCAGACCCAGTTTTTTCAGGCTCGTTTTGCTTAACGTGACTACAAACATATCCCCATGCCTCCCCAGCCTGTTTATTGCTCTGAGAACAATTTATTCAGAGTTCGGGCAGGTTATGACGATTTAAAATGCCCGCTGTATGATTCTTCCCGTGCAGAGCGCGGCCGTGTGGGGCAGGCCGGATGGCTTTTACAAAATTTTTCTCCGCCGGGTATGTTCTCTTTTGCGTGCCAAAAAGAGAACCAGAAAGGACGGCGGTGCCCGCAGGGCATGAAAGCCCCAGTGGGGCTTTTAAGCCGCAGACCGGTTTGCAAAGCAAATGCCGCGTGTTCAGCGCGGCAAGGTCTCCGCTACTTTCGAGGCGCGGGAGGCGGCGGGTTGCGGCTCCCTGCGTCTGCTTCGTGCCTTGCGTGGCACTCGCATCCTGCAGGCCGCTGCCCCAACAGCTCCTTCCTGTTTCGGCCGCTGGCCGCGGTCGTCGCCGTTGCAAACTAAGGGCTGCTCGCCCTTAATAATCCCAAAGCAGATGGGCTCCATACAAAAAATCCAAGTCGCTGCGCTAGAGGATTTTTTGTGTTGCGCCGATTTTAAGTCGCTTACGCGACGAAACGTAAAGGCAACAGCATGTTTTCATGCTGACGTGAATGCTCCCGCAGGGAGCCAGCATCAGCAAATGCCGTTTGCCGTTACGACCCTCCCTGTGAAAAAGTAAATCCGAAAAGCCCGCAGGCTTTTCGGATTTACTAATTATAAAATAATATTTCCTCTGCTATTGTCAGAGCGAAGCGGAGACAATTCTAAATCAAATTTTCCTCAATGCGCTTTTACAAAATCCTCCGGCGAGACTTCGCCGTTCTGGCGGAGCACCTGTTTCAGCACCTGCATCACGCCGTATTCCCGGTGGGACGGTGCCAGAAACGGCACCTGCGCCCGCAGCGGTCCGCTGCCGTTCTCCATCAAAAAGCCGTACTTCGCGGTGGTGAGCATCTCGGCATCGTTGTAGGTGTCACCAAAGGCCATCATGCTGTCGGCCGGAATGCTCAGCAGTGCACCCACCTTTGCCAGTGCTGCACCCTTGTGCACACCTGGGTTCATCACGTCCACCCAGTTTCTGCCTGCCACTGCCACCGAGAATGCACCGCCATTTCCGGTGTGGAATGCGCCGTAGATCCGGTCGAAGGCTTTCTGCGAGTCGTCGTTGGGCAGATAGACGGTAAACTTATCCGCCGCTGCTTCCACCGCAGTCAGATCATCCACGTATTCCACCCGGGTATAAAAATTCTTAAAAACTTTATCGTATTTCTCGTCCTGCTTTTCCGCGTAGGCTGCCTGCAGTCCGCACAAAAGGCCCACATCTCCGGCCTGCTTTGTGCTGCGGGCCAGCTGCCGCCAGCCCTCGGCAGGCATTTCGGACACAAACAGTTCTTTCCCCTTCCAGCGGGCAGCGCCGCCGTTGTCGCCAATGAGAATGATCTCCTCCAGCAGATCCGGGAACATCGTTTCCAGTGTGTACAGAGGCCGCCCGCTGGCGGCGGCAAACAAGATGCCCTGCCCGGCCAGTGCACGGATGGTCTCGGTAAACTTTGGCGGCAGCTGGCTGTACTCGTCCAGAAGGGTCGCGTCCATGTCCGATGCGATCAGGCGAATGCGGTCCATTGCAGTTTCCTCACTTATCCGATGTAGCTGATGTTCACGTCCATATCGCCCTTATAGCCGGGCAGGCGTGCCGTGCAGGTGCCCTGCCACAGGGCGCAGTCGATGGGGCTGCTGGCAACACCATAATGTGCGTTCCAGATGGTATATTTTTTCAGGCTGTTCAGATTGACACGCTTGCGGTACCACAGGGTAGAGGCATACACACCGGGTTTGTAGCCCTGTGCCTTGACCTCCTCACAGAAGGCGATGGCGCACTTGGTGCGGTCCTCCATACCCAGACCGTCGGCGCGGCCGGAACCATTGGAAGCGCCGGATGCTTCGGTGTCAAAGAAGATGGGGTAATCCAGCTTGCGTCCGTTCAGTACGTAGGCGCAGGCAAAGGCTTCCTCCTTGGCTTCCTCCTCGGTGGTGGCCTGACTGAAGAAATACACGCCCACCTTCAGGCCCGCATTCTTCACATTGGTGAAATGCTCCTCGAACATGGGGTCCAGCACCAACGTGCCGGAAGCACCATAGCCGCGGTAGCCGATGCGGACGATCACAAAGCTCACGCCTGCCTTTTTGAACTTGTTCCAGTCGATGTTCTTCTGATACTTGGAAACATCCACACCGAAGGTCTTGCCATTTTCCAGCACACCGTCCGCATTGAAGTAATAGAGTTTATTGTCGATGCACTGGATGCCGGTCACCGGCTTGTTGGTGGTCTGGCTGTAGTAGTAGGTCTTGCCGCCGGAGGTGCGCCAGCCGGAATAGACCGGCTCCGTATCGCTCTTGCCCAGCCAGCCGAACAGGAAATTGAGCAGCCAGCTGAAAAATCCGTTCTCATCGCTCAGGTCGATGCACTGGGCTTCGGCGGCATCCATGGCACCGGCATCCAGCGCGGCACGGATCTCTTCCGGTGTCAGCACCACGCTGTTTTCCGGCGTGTGCTGGTTCGTGCTGTTCTCCTCCGCTTCGGTGGCCTGTACAGGCGGTGCTTCCGGGTCCTGTGCAGCAAGCTCCGGGGTCTCCGTCTGCAGGGTGGGCATTGCCGTTTCCTGCTGTGCAGAAACAGTCTCGGTCACTGCCGCGGTACTTTCTTCCGGCTGTGCAGCCAGTGCCAGCGGTGCGCCCATTGAAAAGGTCATTGCCAATGCCAGAACTGCCGCTGCGCACCGCGTTTTGCCGCGGGTGCCGCGGGCAGTCAGTTTATTCCAGAACGTTTTTTTCATGCTGTGCTCCATACCTCATGTATTTTTATCGGGATGCCGCCCTTCGCAAAAAGGGCAGCGTTTCATCTTCTCAATACTCTTTCAGTATACACCCGCGGGCAAGCCCCCGTCAATTGCCGCACACTGCAAAGCGCAGCTCCGAAAAGCTGCCGCCCCGGTATCAGAAAATGCTCCAAAACAGATACGTCTCAGCCCGCAAAAACATTGCACAAAGCCAAAAATTGCAGATATTTCCAGCAAAATCAGCATTTTGTCTTGTTGTCTTGACATATGTATGGTATTATACTTGACATGCAGTTTTTGCATTGAATCCACCATCTTGAAACAGAAAGGCAGTTTCTCATGTCAAATGTGAAAGATTTCTTAAAACGCAAGGATATCGTCATCACCCCGCAGCGCTATCTCATTGAAGCGCTGGGTGCCATGGCGCAGGGCCTGTTTGCCAGCCTGCTGATCGGCACCATCATCAAGACGCTGGGCCAGCAGACCGGCCTTGACGTGCTGGTAGACCTTGGCGGCTATGCCACGGCCATGAGCGGCCCGGCCATGGCCTGCGCCATTGGCTGGGCGCTGCACTGCCCGCCGCTGGTGCTGTTCAGCCTGATTACCGTAGGCTACTCGGCCAATGCTCTGGGCGGCGCAGGCGGCCCGCTGGCCGTGCTCATCATTGCCATCGTGGCTTCCGAACTGGGCAAGGCCGTGAGCAAGGAGACCCGCGTGGACATCCTCGTGACCCCGCTGGTGACCATTTTTTCCGGCGTGGGCCTTTCCATGCTGATCGCCGCACCCATTGGCGCTGCCGCAAGTCAGGTGGGCACCCTGATCATGTGGGCCACCGAACAGGCTCCGCTGGTCATGGGCATTCTGGTATCCGTCATTGTGGGCGTGGCGCTGACCCTGCCCATTTCCTCTGCCGCCATCTGCGCCGCGCTGGGTCTGACCGGCCTTGCCGGCGGTGCCGCCGTGGCAGGCTGCTGCGCCCAGATGATCGGCTTTGCCGTGATGAGCTACAAGGAGAACGGCGTGGGCGGTCTGGTCAGTCAGGGCCTTGGCACCAGCATGCTGCAGATGGGCAACATCGTCAAGAACCCCCGTATCTGGATCGCGCCCACACTGGCCAGTGCCATCACCGGCCCGCTGGCCACCTGCGTGTTCCACTTTGAGATGAACGGTGCCGCTGTCTCTTCCGGCATGGGCACCTGCGGTCTGGTGGGCCAGATCGGCGTGTACACCGGCTGGGTCAGCGACATTGCCGCCGGCGTCAAGACCGCCATCACCCCGATGGACTGGGCTGCCATGGTGCTGCTGTGCTTTGTTCTGCCTGCCGTGCTGAGTGTGATCTTCTGCGAGATCGAGCGCAAGCTGGGCTGGATCAAAGAGGGCGACCTGAAGCTGAACTGATTTTTAAGCGGAAAAATCTTTTTGCTTTTTGATAGAGCAAATCCCGGCAGGCTGCGGTCTGCCGGGATTTGTCTTTTCACGGTTAAACACGTGACGACGCTCTGCACAGGAAGCGTTCAAACGATTCGTTTCCCGTCCAGCACTGCCTGCGTGAGGGTGTCGCCTTCATACACCAGCTTGAGGGAGAAATAAGGCCGTTCCTCATTCAGCAGCCGGAAGAAGATTTTGTCGCCCTCCCAGATGGGCAGTTCAGCCGCCTTATCCTTCGGCACCCATTCCAGCACGCCTTCCCTGCAGGCATCGCCCTGCACCATCTCGCCCGTCCATTCATCAGCGGTGTACAGGTGGATGAACTCGGTCATGTTGCCCCAAATAAAGGTCAGCAGACCCCGGGCGCGGAAGCGCTTCAGCGTCAGGCCGGTCTCCTCCTTCACTTCCCGCAGCAGGCAGTCCTCCGGGCTTTCAAACCGCTCAAACTTTCCGCCTACACCGATCCATTTGTCGTGGTTGTAGTCGTCCTGCTTTTTGATACGGTGCAGCATCAGGTAGGCATCGTCCCGTTCCAGATAGCACAGCGTGGTGCTGAAAATGGGAAATTCCGGGTTCATGAAGGCTCCTAGATTCATTGAGTTCTCCTTTTGATCTTGTTTTTGTGGAAAATGCCGTTTTTCGCTGCGGCCCCTCCCGTGAAAAAACACCCCCGGCAAAGCCCGCAGGCTTTGCCGGGGGTGCAAACCAAAAATAACTTTTTCCTCTGAATATGCCAGAGCAACGCGGCGGCAATTTAAAATCATTGCCCCTTCCGGCTTGCTCTTCCCTTGCCCGCATTGTTCAGCTTGCGCACAAGGTCGTTCTGATGCTTGCGCTGGCTGGGCGTGGGCTGCGGGTCTTTGGCCTCCTCAGCGCGGCGGCCGCTCTGGGCGGTGTCCGGATCGATGCGTTCCAGCGTCCACTCCTGATTGCCGCCGGCCACAAAGTTCCAGATCTGGGCCTGTGCGCCGTTGGCGGTGTTCATACCCACAAGGTCGATGTATTTATCCGCCAGCACATTGCGGATGCGGGTGCGCCCGCTGCGGGTGGGCTCCAGCGCCCAGCACTGACTCAGCCCGCTGGTGCGGTCCCACTGGTGCAGCCATGTGCCCTCCACCACACCGCCAAGGGCCAGATCCATCATCTTGCCGGTAAAGCGGTTGCAGATGCGCCAGCGGCCCTCGCCTGCATCCACGAACTGCCACTGCTGCCACGGATGGCCTGCATAGCTCCACAGCTGGATGGCCGCGCCGTTCTCGGTGTTGAAGTTCTTTACTTCCAGTACCTTTCCATTGGGGGCTTTGATGATATAAAATTCATTTTCCAGAATGACTGCCTGTGATGCCTTTGCCATAGAGCACGACTCCTTTCCAGTTTGGTAGCCCTATTATAGCGTATTTGTCCTTTGGCAGCAAGAATGCTTTTCCATAATCTTTTTACGTTTTATTGTGCATTTTGACATGATTCCCGCAACGATAACGTTTACGCGCAACAAAACCGTCTCTGCAGGGAATTTCTTTACACTCCGGCCTGTCTTGTGATACAATAAAGGCACACGCTTTTAGGGAGGGATTTGGAATGACCAACGAAACCTTGGAAACCATTAAAAGCCGCCGCAGCTGCCGTGCCTATAAGCCGGAGCAGATCACCGACGAAGAGCTGAATGCCGTGCTGGAAGCCGGCACCTACGCTGCCAGCGCCATGGGCCGCCAGAGCGCAAAGATCGTGGTGGTGCAGGACGCTGCCACCCGCGCCCAGCTCACCCGCATGAACGCCGCTGTCATGGGCAAGGACACCGACCCTATGTACGGCGCTCCCACCATTCTGGTGGTGCTGGCCGATGCCGGTTCCAAAAATGCCGTGCAGGACGGCAGCCTTGTCATGGGCAATCTGATGCTGGCCGCGGCCTCGCTGGGGCTGGGCAGCTGCTGGATCAACCGCGCAAAGGAAGAGTTTGAATCCGACGAGGGCAAGGCCCTGCTCCGGCAGTGGGGCATCGAGGGCGATTGGGTCGGCGTCGGCCACTGCATTCTGGGCTATCCTGCTGCAGACCCCAAGCCCGCCGCCCCCCGCAAGCCGGATTATATCGTAAAAGTATAAGGAGAACTATGAAGCCTGATTACAAGCTGGTCGCCAAGGCCAAATACATCCACGCCACCGCCGACCTTGCCAGTGAGCTCTGGCACGAGGTGTACAAGCGCTACTATCCCGCAAAGCAGCTGGACACCCTTGTGGAAGAGCTGCAGAGCGCAGACGCCATCG
>OLRI01002111.1_pt1 | contig 14732 bp, 12 predicted proteins | sample 1672871 | NCBI WGS metagenome assembly OLRI01 (sample SAMEA3136732, study PRJEB25190) | human gut metagenome
GGCACTTTGTCTGCTGCCGGTTCGTGTTGTGACGGCGGGAAAACAGTGCATGGACGCATAGGACAAAAGCTGTGGCACAGAGCCGTTTTGGAAGAACAGGAAGATGGAGGCAGTATGACGCAGGAAAAGCAGGTTCCGGAAACAGAGGTTTGCTATGGAAAGATTTACCGTCCGGAAAGAGCGGTAAAGATTATCAAAAAGGACGGGAGCAGAGGCAGAGGTGATTTTACACTGCGGCGACTATGAGGCGGACGAAGAACTCTGATAGAAAAATAACCGACTGCAGGCGTACAGAAAAGGTGCGCAGGCGAGACAGCAGGAGAAGAATATGAAAAGAATTGCAGCATTTGAAAAGGTGAGCTTTGCACAGTACGAAAAGGATTTCGCGGACGCGTTCCCAGGCCATGAAACGGCGGAAATCCGTGCAATTTATGATGATATTACGAAACCCAAACGGGCTACAGCGGGAAGCGCAGGCTATGACTTTTCTGCGCCGGTGGCGTTTGTGTTAAAGCCGGGCGAGACGATTAAAATCCCGACCGGAATCCGTGCGCGGATGGATGAGGACTGGGTTCTGTGCCTGTTTCCCAGAAGCGGACAGGGCTTTAAGTACCGTTTGCAGCTGAATAATACCGTCGGAATTATCGACAGTGATTATTATAACAGCGATAATGAGGGGCATATATTCTGCAAAATCACAAACGACACAAACGAAGATAAAACCGTTTCTGTAAATAAAGGTACAGGATTTTGTCAGGGGATATTTGTAGAATACGGAATTACTTTTGATGATGATGTTACCGACGAAAGAAATGGCGGTTTCGGAAGTACGGGAATGTAAAAAAATGAGTTCCATGTGAACTCATTTTTTAGTTTGTATCTATATGTTTTCTGTATTCATTAGGACTCATATGTACGATATGTCGAAATGTTTTACAAAAATATGTTGATGAATTATAACCGCATGAGGTAGCTATATCTGTTATGCTGTGTTTACTGTTTCTAAGAATTTCGCAGGCATTGTTTATACGCACTGTATTCAGATAATCCGAAACGGTTATGTTCATTTCTTGTTTAAACAGCTTACACAAATGCGGTTTTGAAATATGAACGGCGTCTGAAATATCGTCAAGGTTTTGAACTGTCTGATAATTCTTGTTTATGTATTCGAGAATTAAATCTATAGTTCTGTGTTTTTCTGAAACTTTTTTCTTTTCCGTATTTTTATAGCTTGAAAGAATGGTGAGCAGTTCGCAAATGTGAATATATGAGTAATTCGGATTTTGTTCCATACGTTGTATTATTTCTATTACAGAACTGAATTGTGCGGAATCCAAATGTATTTTCTGATTGTTAAACATATTGAGCAAGTTTTGGTATGCATCAGGCAACATATATTGTGAAAGATAATGTTCGGTAAAATGAAGAGCATATCTTTCGTGTTCCGTACCGCCGTTGTTTTTGTGGAGATCATCCGGCTTTAACAGAACAATTTCGTTTTTTGATACTGAAATAAGTTTGTCATCGGCAAGCAATGTTGTAGAACCTCTCAAAATGATAAATATTTCATATGAATGGTGATAGTGCAAATTAGATTGCCTGTCACCCTTTTTTCGTGTTTGACGATTGAGGTAAAACCAATCGTTTAAGGGATTATATCCGTTTGCCATATGTGACCGCTCCTTATCTGTTATAACGAGTACATAATATAACAGAAATTCGGTGATGTCAATACGGTATAAATCAAAAATAAAACCGATTGACAACAAGAAATAAATGTGATAAGTTATACACAAGGGATATTTATGAAAAACTAATGTATGTGAAAAAAACATATAAAGGAAGATGAATATGAAATTAAGAATTTTAGACAAAAATAATAATGAATTGTTTGTAAAACAAGGCTTGAAAATTGACTGTACATATGAGGGTGAGTATTCTGCAGGAGATAAAATTTATATTTCGGCAAATAACTGTTATTTCTTCAAAATACAGCTTGACAGTGCATTAAAAGAAACGGTTGTATATGCTCCGTCGGGTAGTTTTGAATATCGAATTCCGACAGAAGTGTTGGAACGTATATATGAAGAAGGTGCTTTTGCGGGAACGGAGCACAGAATACGTGTATCGGAGGCTACTGATGAAGAAGCGTACGACGAGAGGAATATTTCACTTAATCCGTATGACTTGCAAGGTCAAAAAAGATGTTATCCGCACGCATATGCGAATTATGTAACACGCGGTGAGCCTTGCTTTTTTGAAAGAAATGCGATTGACGGCGTACTTGAAAATAAGGGTCACGGAAATTTTCCGTATCATTCTTGGGCAGGCGGTGCAAGAGATGATTTGGAGTATTATCTTGATTTCGGTACAGAAGTTGAAGTTGAAAAATTAGTATTTTATTTAAGAGCTGATTTTCCGCACGATACATATTGGAAGAATATTGATATAGAATTTTCGGACGGTGAAATCGTTACCGCAAACTTCGAGGGTGTTGCAGATGGTCAGGAAGTTGTATTAAAAGAGAAAAAAATTACAAGAACAATTCACCTTACAAATTTCATACAAGCGGTATTCCCGCTTTCATGGGCGGCATTGTCGCAAATTGAGGTGTACGGCAGATACATAAAGGAAGATTTGAGCAAAATTGAAATAAGAAGTGCCTCAAATCCGAAAGATGTAAAAAATTACACAACCGAACGTTTAAGAGAAGAATTTCATATTGCAAAACTTTTCACAAAAGACAATATCAGAATGGTATACAGCCATATAGACAGAATTATCACTGCGGGGATTATGCCTGTTTACAGCGAATTGAAACTTGAGGCAGGCAAGGAGCTTGCGGCGGATTATTTCCTTCAAAGACGTGAAATGGGTTGCATTAATATCGGCGGAAAAGGTATAATTACCGTTGACGGAACGGAGTATGAAATGAATCCGCGTGACGGTATTTATATCGGTATGGGCAATAAAGATATTTTGTTTAAGTGCGTTGATATTGAAAATCCGCCTAAGTTTTATGTTTCGTCGTGTCCGGCACATACATCGTATCCTGTTGTGAAAATTGATATTACAAAGGCCAAGAAAGTTCCTTGCGGAAGTAAAGAGGATTGCAATAAGCGAGTGATAAACCAATATATTCACCCTGAAGTTATGCAGAGCTGTCAGCTGGCAATGGGACTTACAATGCTTGATGTCGGTTCAAACTGGAACACAATGCCGTGTCATACACATGACAGACGTATGGAGGTTTATTTGTATCTTGATATGGATGAAAATGACGCAGTATTTCATATGATGGGTGAGCCTGATGAAACACGTCACATCATTATGCACAATGAAGAGGCAGTTATTTCGCCGAGTTGGTCGATACATACAGGTGTCGGTACAAAGAATTACTCATTCATTTGGGCAATGTGCGGTGAAAATCAAGAATTTGACGATATGGACTTCATTGAAACAAAAGATTTGAAATAATTTACAAAAAGCTGGATGTAGAGTACATTCGGCTTTTTTTATTGACTTTTACAAAGTGAATTGATACAATTAAATAAAGAAAGAAAAGAGGGAAAATAAAGTGAAAAAAATATTATGTTTCGGTGATTCAAATACATGGGGACATAACCCCGTAGACTGTTCTAAACTTGAGAAACCGTGGACGGTTTGGTTAAAGGATATTGTACCTGAATATGAAATAGTATCTGACGGAGTATGCGGCAGAGCAACAACTCATTATTTGGAAAATGAAGATAAAACAAACGGTTTAAAAGATTTCAGAGAAAGATATTTAAGCGGTGAAAATGATTTTGATTTGATTATAATAATGCTCGGTACGAACGATGTGCTGAACAATATAGATTTTTCAAACCAAAAGACCGCCGATGTACTTAAAATATATGTAGAAGAATGCAGAGCGAAATTCGGTAATGACAAGCCGAAAATATTGCTTGTATCGCCGATTTTGATAAATGATAATTGTTTGACACATCCTATATTCAAGGATTTGTACAGTGAAAAATCAATCGAAAAATCAACGCACTTTTCGGAATATATATCAAAACTTGCAGATGAAGAAGATACATATTTTATGAATGCGGCGGATTACGCGAAAGCGTCTGAGATTGACGGAATACATATGGTTCCGGAGGAACATAAGAAACTTGCAAATGCGTTTGCGGATAAAATTAAAGAAATATTGTCATAAGGTGAAATAAATGCTAAGAATATCAGATATAAAATTAGGAACAGATGATACAGAATCAGATTTAAGAAAGAAAGTTTTAAAACTTTTGGGCGTGAAGAATGTTAAGTCTTTTGAAATATCAAAAAAGTCAATAGACGCACGAAAAAAGCCTGATATACATTATGTATATTCGGTCGATGTTGAAACCGATAACGAAGAATATTATGCGAAGAAAATAAAAAATTCACAAATTGTAAAGAAGAAAACTTATGAATTTCCGAAGTGCGGTAAATTTGACAAGCCTGTCGTGATAGTCGGCACAGGACCTGCGGGACTTATGTGCGGACTTACTTTGGCACAAAACGGATATAAGGTAATACTTCTGGAACGCGGAAAGTGCGTAGAAGAAAGAATGAAAGACGTTGAGGCATTTTGGGAGGCAGGCTTTTTAAATCCCGAATCAAATGTACAGTTCGGCGAAGGCGGTGCGGGAACTTTTTCTGACGGAAAACTTACAACGGGTATAAAAGATTTTCGTATAAGAAAGGTGCTTGAAGAATTTCATAAGCACGGTGCACCGAAAGAAATATTATATTATTCAAAACCGCACGTCGGAACCGATAATCTTTCTAAAATGGTTGCGTCAATCAGAAGTGAAATTCGTAAACTCGGCGGTGAAGTCAGATTTTCCAATAAACTTGTCAATGTAAAAACCGACAACGGTGAAATATGCGGTGCGGTTGTTGAAAGTGACAGCGGTGAATATGTGATTGAAACAAATAATATTGTGCTTGCAATCGGTCACAGTGCAAGAGATACTTTTCTTATGCTCCAAAATCGCAATATAGCAATGGAGCAAAAGAGTTTTTCAGTCGGTGCGAGAATAGAACATTCTCAAGAAATGATAAATAAAAGCCAGTACGGTAAAGTGTATAAAAAACTTCCGGCGGCGGATTATAAAATGGCGGTACATCTTGAAAGCGGCAGAGGTGTGTATACATTCTGTATGTGTCCGGGCGGCAGAGTTGTTGCGTCTGCGTCGGAGGACGGCGGTGTTGTGACAAACGGTATGAGCTATTTTGCACGTGACGGAAAAAACGCAAACAGCGCATTGCTTGTAAATGTAACACCGAGCGATTTTAAAACTGACGATCCGCTTGCGGGAATGTATTTTCAGCGTGAAATTGAGCAGAGAGCATTTGAAGTCGGCGGCAAGAATTATAATGCACCGTGTCAAAGAGTCGGTGACTTTCTCGGAGCGGAAAGTAACAGTGAATATACAGTCGAGCCGACATACAAGCCTAATGTGACGTGGGTAAATCTTGATGAAGTGTTCCCTAAATTCATAACTGATTCAATGCGTGAGGGAATAGTGCTTATGGATAACAAACTTCACGGATTTGCCGACATCGGTGCGGTTATAACAGGTCCTGAAACAAGGTCATCATCACCTGTAAGAATTATTCGTGACAAGAAAACAATGCAGTCAAATATAAAAGGACTGTATCCTTGCGGTGAAGGTGCGGGATATGCCGGCGGTATTATGTCAGCCGCAGTTGACGGAATAAAAGTAGCGGAAATGGTAGCAATTAATAACGGTAGGGGTAAAAATGAGCAGTAATAAAGTAAAGGGAATAATGTGTATAATTTCATCGGCGTTTTGCTTTGCGTTGATGAATATGTTCGTAAGAATGGCAGGAGATTTGCCGTCAATACAAAAAAGCTTTTTCAGAAATTTTATAGCGCTTATTATAGCGTTCATTGTGCTGATAAGAACGGACGAAAAATTCAAGTTCAATAAAAAGAATTTGCCTGAATTGTTGCTTAGGTCAATATTCGGTACAATGGGGATTTTGTGCAACTTCTATGCAATAGACCACCTTGTGCTGTCGGACGCGTCAATGCTAAATAAGCTGTCACCGTTTTTTGCGGTTATATGTTCGTATTTTGTACTTAAAGAAAAAGTAAAGCCGTTTCAGGCTTTAGCCGTAATAGTGGCATTTATTGGTGCGTTGTTTATAATAAAACCGCAGTCAATATCGGCAAGTTTGCCGAGCTTTGTGGGAATGCTCGGAGGATTTGGAGCAGGTGTGGCGTACACTATGGTCAGAAAATTAAGTCAGAAAGGCGAAAGAGGTCCGTTTATAGTATTCTTTTTCTCGGCATTTTCGTGTATTGTGACGTTGCCGTATTTGATAGTTGACTATTCACCTATGACGATAGCACAGCTTGTAATACTTATATGTGCCGGAATAGCGGCGGCAGGCGGACAATTTTCGATTACTGCCGCATATTCATACGCACCGGCAAGAGAAATATCGGTGTTCGATTATACGCAAATAATATTTGCGGCACTTATGGGATTTATAGCGTTCGGCGATATTCCGGATAAATTCAGTATTATCGGCTATGTAATAATATGCTCCGTGTCGGTAGCGATGTTTTTGTATAACAGAAAAGAGGGGTAAAAACTATGAAAAGAAAATTTTGTGCGGCAATTCTTTGTATGTGTTTGTCAACAAGTGCGGCGGCTTATGCGGCGGTTGGGGATATATCAAATACGTTGTATAACACAGATATTATAACTTATTTGGACGGTAAGCAAATAAAAGGTTATTTGCTTGACGGCAGAATGATGATTTGTTTAGAAGATTTGAGAGATTACGGTTATACGATTGAATATGATGACAGCATACGCACGTTGTTCGTGACGAAAGACGGAGATATTTCGGAGGACTTTAATCCGTATTTTGAACGAGGCACTATCGGCGGCATAGCAGGATATACATATGAAACGGATATTGTCGCATATGTAAACGGTGTTTATGTGGATACAGAAAATATCGGCGGACGACTTGTAGCGGTTGCAGAAGATTTGGCAAATGTGGCTGAAGAAGATAATCCGAACAAAGAATTCGGCACATCTAAATATTTTATGAGCCACAGCTATGATGATGCAACAAGAACATTAAATGTTTACAGCTTGTCGGGTTCGGGTTTAAATGCAAATCAAATGCTTGACAATCTGAATAATATGAAAACACCTTACGGACAGGAATTTTATGCGGCAAGAGTTCAAAAGGCTTATCCGATATATGACGGCGGATATTTGGTGTATGTAAATCAAAGCAGTTCTCACGGTTATAACAGTTCTTTGTATATGCTCAAAAACAGTGGGGAATATATTAACCTTAATAATGTGTTAAGACAATATAAACTCGTTACAGAGTGGGGAAAACTGAACATTGCAGATGAAGAAAACGGATTAAGTGTATCGAAAGACGGTACATCTGTATCTTTTTTGGATAATGACAATAATAAGCATTGTTTGGATTTAAAATCACTTGTTATATACTAAAAGATAAATAAAAGGGGGAGAAAAAATGAAAAAGAAGTTTGTTTTAGGTGTGTTATGTGTGTCAATGATTTTAGCGTCGGGAATAGGTGCTTCTGCGGAAGTAAGCGAAAGTCATTCACAATGGGCGGAGGAAAGTTTGATAAGTGCAGATGAAGCGGGATTATTGCCGAATTTCTTTGCGGACAGAGATTTAACCGCTAATATATCGCGTATTGATTTTTGTCATTTGGCATATAAAATGCTTGAACAAAAATCACTGATTAGTGATAATAACGTTAAGAGTTCGTTTGCTGATACAGATGATGCCGAAGTGGCTTTTCTTGCAAATTCGGGAATAATAAATGGACGTTCTGAAACGGAATTTGCACCGAATGACGATATTACGCGTGAGGAGGCGGCAGTAATACTGACGAATACAGCGGAATTTATGGGCGTAAAAGAGGACATAGCTTTATTTGATACTGTATTTTCTGATTATGACACAGTTTCGGATTGGGCAAAGGAATCTGTGCGTAAAATGGATTCTCTCGGAATAATGCGAGGAGTAGGTGATAACAATTTCTCGCCAAAATCAAATTATACAATGGAGCAGTCGGCAATAACAATGCTAAAGTTGTTTAATCTTGATGTGAGTGACTACGCAAGCAATGTGTATGAAGTAAAAATTAACGGTGATTTATCACTTTTTAGCGGTGAGGATAAGCAATGGATAAAAAATGACGGTAAAATAATATTTACATATGACGGTCCTGAGGAAGATATTGCTGATGATGAGAGGTCGTTTGTGTTCTTTGAAAAAAGCGGGAAATGGTATTTTTATATTCATAACAACAAAAGTGAAAATTACAGCAAGAATAATAAATGCACAGGTATATACAATGCCGAAACAGGAAATATGGACTATAAACTGATGGTTGATACGTTAGATACATGTCAAAGAGCAACTGATCGTATTGAGTTTGCAGATAATTATTATATGGTAACAACATTCGGTTCAGCTGGATCCGAACCTGCTTCTTTTATAACAAATATGAAACTTTACAGTTATGATGGTGAAATGCTTGCCTCATCTCACAATGATTCATACTTGGGTGGTGATTACCTTGATAAGAATGAATATCCTTGTAATAACCAACAAATAAGAGTTGATTTGGATAAGGCGAAATCGCCGTTGGGTGAGTATTTTGTACAGGGTGAGAATTTGATTAAGTCACCTCCGTATTACAGTCCAACATATAGTAAGGATTTCACATATTTTTATACCGATACGCTGAAAGGATATACACCGGTCAAATATAACGATGAATACATAATTTACAATCCCAACGGAGAAATAATTTATAAAAGTGATAAAAAATTATTTGTAATGCCATATAAAAATAAAATTTGTTTCGGTGAAACCGATGAATATAGTATTGAGGTATATGATATACAGACAAGAGAACATATTGATTCATTGAATTGGGATGAAAATCAGCAATATAAATCCGCTGATGACTATATTGAGGATTTATTGGCAGAAAATATAGACAGCGAGTGCGTATCTCCTAAGGGGAATTATACGGTCGATGGATTTAATATGCTGTTATATACATCTGTATATCCAAAGGAATTTATTGATTTTCTGGATACTGAGGGCTTTAGCGGATATACACCAGTGTACAAATACGAAAAAGGAAGTTCGAAATACTATATATACAATCCCGACGGTGAGGTATTCTTAGAATCTGATAGAAAAGTGTATCTTATCAAACGTGATAATAAAGTTTGTTACACTAAAGTAAATAAAGCGAATAAGGAAGTAGAAGTATATTCGCTGTCAGACAGAGAACTTATTTCAACATTTTCATATGATTTTTATACATATTATACTTACAATCAATATGATATAATGGGATAAATCATAGGACAATATTTAAGATAAAAAAGGAGATAATAATGAAACGAAAAATATTTATATTAGTCGCTTTATTTATGTTATTCGGTATTACTGCCACCGCAGAAAATGTCGGTGATGTTATAGGCGCGGTGTATCCGACAGATATAATAACGGATATATGTGGATATGAAATACCTGCGTACAATATAGGCGGCGAAACAGCAGTATTAGTATCAGCTTTGTCGAACTACGGTTTTGATGTAAAATTTGAAGACGGCATTGCCTATGCGGATTATGATTGGCAAAAAGAAAAAACACCTATTTTAGAACCGACAAAATCCGACATAAATGTTCTGTATACGGATATTAAGGTTAAAATAAACGGAATAGAAGTCCCGGCATTTAATATTGACGGTTCAATGGCTATACCGATTGAACGTACCTGTGAAATATATACGGAAGCAAATAAGGATAATGAAATTTCGGATTTCTTTCTGAATTATGTATGGTGTGAACCTGACAAAACACTGTCGCTGGATATCTCTGATGACAGAGTTTCATATCAGGACTTTATGATAGATCTCATCAAAGCAGCTCATATGGATTTTGACAGTAATTTTTATAACCACTATGTAAAAACTGATGATGAAGAAAACACAAATATTGCTTATCTTGAAAAATTCAGCGATATAAAAGATACAAAGTTAGAAAAGTACATAAATTTGCTTGTTAAGGCAGATCTTATAGACGAGTATAGTTATGAAAACGGAAGTAAATTACATCCATACAGAGGTGTCACTCGTACCGACGCAGCATTTTTCATTTCAAGAATTTTGGGATGTTCGTATGACTATGCGGAGGCTTTTGATTACTATATAAGTAAATACGGTCACTATAATCATATAGAGCAAATTTTTGAATCATACAAAGAAACAATACCGGATTATGTTCACTATGACATTCCCTCTTATGACGCATACAAGATTCAAGAATGGTCAAAACCGTATTTTGCATATTTATTGGATATAAATATATTGGCTTTTGATGACAATAATTATATAAAACCAAATGATTTTTTAACAAAAGACAGTGAAAATGAACTAATAACTTCAATGTTAAAATATATGGAAGAAGGTATAACAGATAAAGAAATCAGTTTTACAATAAACAGTAATCGAGTTGGTTTTAAAAAAGATTTTTATATGCTTCATACTCTAACTTCACCTGCACAAATAGTTAATGGTATTTTATATGTTCCGATATATTCAATTTTTAATAAAACATATCGTGAACATTATGTGGACAATATCACTGCTGATGCTTTGAAGCTGAATGTATCCAAAGAAAATGGTATTGTAATTAGCATAGGAGGAGATTTTACTTGTATTTTTAATAATCATTATTTGTTTATGGGCGATTGGGGTATCGTATACAATGTTTTTCCAGGTATTAATGCTTATGTTGAAAAGCGTTTTAGTCAACCGTCGGGAGGAACATATATTCCAAATTTAATTCGACTTGATTATCCTATTCGAAAGCTCTATGGTGAGCCCATGCTTCCGATATACGATTATAATACCGATTCTCAGATTGAAAATTCATTTGGAATTAACTTTGATACTGAAGCTAACATATATAATTTTAGGTATTTTAAAGCGCTTTATAACGGTTCATGATAATATATAAAAAAGCGGTTCCTCTGAACCGCTTTTTATGTTACTTTTTATTCGGATAAAATTTATACATATGATTTAAAGGACCGCTGCCGTTGCCTAAGTCGAGCATATCGGACAGAGCACCTGTGATATAATCCTTTGCCGATTTTACGGCGGTTTTCATATCCATGCCCTTAGCGAGATTAGCGGCAATGGCTGATGACAGAGTACAGCCTGTGCCGTGAGTGTTTGGATTATCAATTCTGACAGCCTCAAACCAAGTTTCGTTTCTGTCATACAACAAGTCGTTGCTTGTATTTGCAAGATGACCGCCTTTAAGCAGAACTGTTACGTTATACTTATTATAAATCACGTCTGCCGCACGCACCATATCGCTTTCGCTTCTTATATCAAAACCGCATAAAATTTGTGCCTCATGAAGATTAGGCGTGATAATATCGGCAATGGGGAACAATACGGAAGTAAGTGCGTCGATTGCATCGTCACGAAGCAATTTACAACCGCTTGTTGAAACCATAATCGTATCAAGTACAATGTTTTTTGCGTTGTAATACTTTAATCTGTCCGCAATAGTGTTTATAATTTCTGCCGAAGATACCATACCGATTTTTACTGCGTCGGGGAAAATATCTTCAAATACTGCGTCAATTTGTGAAGCGACAACGTCACAAGGAATATCGTATACACCGAAAACACCTGTTGTGTTTTGTGAAGTTACGGAATTTATAACGCTCATTCCGAAAACACCGTTAGCGGCAAATGATTTTAAATCCGCTTGTATTCCCGCACCGCCGCTTGAATCAGAGCCTGCAATAGTTAAAGCTGTTTTCATATTATTTCTCCAATCTTGTTATATAAATCTTTTGTCGCCGTTTCAATATCATCTTGTGCAAAAATACCCGAAACAACCGCCGCACCGACTATGCCTGTACCCTTTAATTGAAGTACATTATCACCGTCAATTCCGCCGATTGCGACAACGGGTATATTAACAGAGCTTGTTATGCTTTTCAAAGTCTGTATATCCATTTTCTTTGCGTCACCTTTTGTTGTTGTACCGAATATTGCACCGCTGCCAAGATAGTCAGCACCGTCTTTTTCGGCTTTTTGTGCTTGCTCGACAGTTTTTGCGGTAACACCGATTATTTTGTTTTTACCCAAGATTTTTCTTGCCTCGTGAGCGGGCATATCATTTTGCCCGATATGCACACCGTCTGCATTAACCGCTTTTGCCACGTCCACATTGTCGTTTATAATAAGCGGTACATTATATTTTTCGCACAATAATTTTATTTCTTTTGCAGAATTTATAAAATCGTCGGTTGACATATTTTTTTCACGTAGCTGAAGCAGTGTAACACCGCCTTTTAAGGCTTTTTCAACGTCATAATAAAGCGTTCTGCCGTCGAGCCACGTTCTGTCCGTAATGGCATAAAGTCTTAGTGTTTTTTTATCTATATTCAATTTCAATCCCCTCCAAATCAGGATTTGTCATTTCATCAAAAAAGTTGTTTTTGTATGTTGCGATACCTATATTTTCTTTGTATGCTTTTTTTCCACAACTTGCATATAAACCGAATGCAACAGATACCGCATAAAAAAGATTATTCGGATTTGCGGCGGCAAATGCACCGATAACAGATGAAAGCATACAGCCGGAGCCTGTAATTTTTTTCATCATTGCGTGCCCGCCTGAAATAACGGCGGTATTTTTGCCGTCCGTAACAATATCCGATATACCGCTTACACCTATAATTGCGTTGGTCTTAAGCGAAAGCTTTTTTGCAAGCTCAACAGTATCGTCCAAACTGTCGATATTAACGGCGTCCACCCCTGACATATTTTTGATGTTAAGGCAAATACTTTTAAGTTCCGACGCATTAAGTCTTATAATATCGGGTTTTACTTCCGTAATTATTTTATGAACGGCACTTGTTCTGAATTTGGAAATGCCGACTCCGACAGGATCAAGAACGATAGGTATTTCTCTTGACTTTGCTGTTTTACCGGATATAAGCATAGAATTTAATCGACTTTCGGAAATTGTTCCGCAGTTTAAAACAAGTCCGTCGGAAATTTGCGTTACTTCACCGACTTCCTTAGGCTCATCAGCCATAATCGGTGACGCACCGATTGTCAATGTTATATTTGCACAATCCGTTGCGGCAACGTAGTTGGTTATGTTATGAACAAGCGGATGTTTTGAATAAACATTTTGTATAATGTCTTTTATCATTGTTCATCTCCGAAAAATTTATCAAGTGCGTGTGTTTGCTTTAATGCGGTAACAAGGAAAATTGCTATAACAGTACCGCCTGCCGAACTTATTATAAACGGAAGTACATATGCGAAAAGTGCAGCCTCTTTACCCATAACGTAAACGGCGATAGGATAAGCGGCAAGTGCACCGATTATACCCGTTCCGAACAATTCACCGATATAAGCAAGCGGCAATTTCTTTGAAAATTTATAGCACAATCCACCGATAAGCGCACCGCACATACTTCCCAGAAATGCAAGAAGTGTACCCATACCCGTTGCAAGACGAAGAAGTGATGTGATAAATGCCATAATCACTCCGTAAAACGGCCCTAAAAATACTGACGCAATTATGTTTATAAGATGTTGCACCGGAAAACATTTTGACGCGCCGACAGGAAAGTTTAACGGCGAGCATACAACTCCTACAGCTATAAGTACGCCTGCTATTGCTAATTTTCTTGTTGTAATTTTATTCATTTGTAAAAATCTCCTTTGATTAAATTCTTCTAATATTTATTATAGCATACGCAATATTTTTAGTCAATAAACCGTGGACGAATGAAATATTATGAAAAAATATTATAAAAACTCTTGTGCAAATGCAAAAAATTTGTTATAATGTGTTATACATAGATTGACGAGAGGAGAATAGAATAGTGGAAAAGGAAGGTAGATACGGAGAATTCGGCGGACAGTATGCCGCTGAAACTCTTATGAATGCACTTATTAATTTGGAGGAGGCATTTAACAAGTACAAAGATGACGAGGATTTTAACCGTGAGCTTAATTATTATCACAAGCAATATATAGGCAGACCGTCAATTTTGTATTATGCCGAAAAAATGACAAAGGATCTTGGCGGTGCGAAGATTTATTTGAAACGTGAAGATTTAAACCATACAGGTGCACATAAAATTAATAACGTAATAGGTCAATGCTTGCTCGCGAAGAGGATGGGCAAGAAAAAAGTCATTGCCGAAACAGGGGCGGGACAGCACGGTGTTGCAACTGCGACATTTGCGGCTGTTTTGGGACTTGAATGTGATGTATATATGGGTGAGGAAGATACAAAAAGACAGGCACTTAATGTATTTCGTATGAATTTGCTTGGTGCTACGGTTCATCCTATTACATCGGGAACAGGAACACTAAAAGATGCTACAAATGAAGCTATGCGTGCTTGGACAGCGAATGCCGAAGATACATTTTATGTATTGGGTTCAGCGGTAGGTCCACACCCTTATCCGCTTATTGTAAAGCATTTTCAGAGTGTAATAAGCAAAGAAACAAGAAAACAACTTCTTGAAATGGAAGGTAAACTTCCTGATGCAGTTATGGCTTGTGTGGGCGGCGGCTCAAACGCAATCGGTATGT
>OLRI01002114.1_pt1 | contig 14699 bp, 13 predicted proteins | sample 1672871 | NCBI WGS metagenome assembly OLRI01 (sample SAMEA3136732, study PRJEB25190) | human gut metagenome
GGATGAAAATATTGTCCTTGCTGATGCCAAGGTTCTCTGCGATCTTCGCCTGTGCTTTCAGATGCTTGTATTCACCATGGACAGGCACTGCATACTTCGGATGGATCAGGGTATAGATCAGCTTGATCTCTTCCTGGCAGGCATGTCCGGATACATGGGCATCCTGGAAAATAACTTCCGCCCCTTTGGAAGAAAGTTCGTTGATCACACGGGAAACAGACTTCTCATTTCCCGGAATCGGATTAGAACTGAAGATAATCGTATCGTTTGGCTGTATCGTCACTTTTCTGTGCACGTCCGCCGCCATTCTCGACAGAGCCGCCATAGACTCTCCCTGACTTCCGGTTGTGATAAGAACCATTTTCTCCGGCGGATAATTCTTCATCTGATCGATCTCGATCAATGTGTTTTCCGGCACATCCAAATATCCCAATTCTGACGCTGTCGCAATGATATTCACCATGCTGCGCCCTTCCACAACTACTTTTCTTCCATACTTATATGCCGAATTGATAATCTGCTGCACACGATCCACGTTAGAAGCAAACGTAGCGATGATCAGCCTTGTATTCTGATGTTCCGCAAAAATATGATCAAACGTAATACCGACCGTCTTTTCCGACTGGGTAAATCCTCGCCGCTCCGCATTCGTACTGTCTGACATCAGAGCAAGCACACCCTTTTTTCCGATCTCCGCAAACCGCTGTAGATCGATCGCATCTCCGAACACCGGCGTATAATCGACTTTAAAATCTCCTGTATGGATTACGACACCGGCAGGCGAATAGATCGCAAGGGCAGACGCATCCTGAATACTGTGGTTCGTTTTAATAAATTCAATCCTGAATTTTCCAAGATTGATTGACTGTCCGTGGCGGACAACTTTTCGCTTCGTCGTCCGAAGAAGATTATGCTCCTTTAGTTTGTTTTCAATAATGCCCATCGTAAGTTTCGTCGTATAGATCGGCAGATTGATCTCTTTGAGCACATACGGAAGCGCGCCGATATGATCCTCATGTCCGTGAGTTATAAGGTACGCCCTTACCTTATCGCGATTGCGCTCCAGATATGTCACATCCGGGATGACAAGATCAATTCCGTACATGTCCTCCCGCGGGAATATCGAACCGCAATCAATAACCACGATGTCGTTTCCGTACTCGATGGCCGTCATATTCTTTCCGATCTCATCAACGCCACCCAGCGGAATAACCCGCAGCTTTGTATTATTCTGTTTTTTTGCCACTAATAAAGTTACCTCCGTTTCAAAAAACATGTTCCGAACAATTATTCACGGAATATTATACCTTGAAACGGTGTTTTAGACAAGCATTTTCCGCAGAGGACGGCTTTGTGCGGTGCATACGCCTTTAAGGCCTGCGGGAAGCTGTTTTGCGAAGCTGTCATAAGCTTCCCCATACTTTCCCATGCGGCAGCGTATGCCGCGCAGCCCGGTATACTCAAGTTTCGGCAGCCTGTCCTTCTCTTTGGCCGCATTTTTGTACGCCCCGCCGGCGGGGGTGCACAAGAATATAAGATGCATTGCAAATCTGCCGCACCACCAAAAGCCAAGTTTTCCTTCCGTGCGCTCCGTGCTTTTAATTTCGTAAATATCCGCGCCGTATCTTGCCGCCTCCCGGTATGCAATATTTTAAACATACCTCATGCGGGAAAAGAAAACCGCAAGGCGTTTTTTATTGCTGCCGATATTGCTGTCGATATCGGAATCCAAAAACAATTGATGCCGTCCTTGTTCTTAAATCTGATACCCGCAGCTTCATCAAGCACAACGCAAGCCCGCAAACCGACAAGTCCGACAGACTTCCTGCGCATATTGTAAAACGAGTTCGCTGCCGTTGTCTGCCCGCCCGAAACAAGAATACTGTCAGGCAATATTTCCTTATATAAATGCGCCTTACCTGTGCTTCTCGGTGCGAGTTCGCATAAATTGAAATTGTTTTTGACAAGGGGCAACATTATTGTTATAAATAGCCGCTTTACGAATTCCGATAACCCCTCGGGATCTGAAAAATTCATATCATAAAGGCTGTTTCCAATCAGATGATTCATTATTTTTCCCATCTGCCGGGAAAGGATTTCGTTATGTTTTCTAACCCTAAAAAGAAAGATCATTCGCTTTTCTCCCAATAGGGATAGTCCGAAAGCACAAACTCTTCCGCGGCATTTTTCTCTGCCGGCAGGTTAACATAGAGCATATTGCCGCTTGGCGGCATTTTTACGGCAATCACAACCGTAAATTTTCCGTTGCCTTCATCCCGGACGCAGTCCACACAGCTGTTGTAAGAGGCTTCACCCGTGCGCTTCTTACAAACCACATAGACATTGCCTTTATATTCAATAAGTTCTTTATCGGCAACAGCACGATTCAACGTTTTATCGGTAAATTCCTTCGAAAAAACCTTTAAGAATTGTTTGCGAACACTTTCGATTGTGTTTATATAATCATACGGAGGAAACATAGGGACATAATTCTTCCGCTTGTACCGTACGGGCTTTGCGCTGCACGGATATTCGCCTGCAAAGTTTAAGCTCAGCCAAAGGCTTCTCGCTTTATCCGCCATTTTCCTCGCATCTGCGTAGTACAGGATTGTTCCGTCCTCAGGATAAAGCTCATACCCGTTTACGCCGCGAAGACTTTCAATTACGGCAAGCTTATCATTTGCATAATTATTCCAAATCGCAATAGCTTCCTCGGAAACACTTTTGGCATATGAAGCTATTGAATAATTGTCGCGTGCCGTAATAAATTTGACATCTTTGTTCGAAATAAGCCGTCCGACTTCTATTCTTCCTTTATAGGAATCGGATGAATAACCGTATGTATCGTTATCGATTATAAAAAATGTGAGCTCTCCGCCATCGGTTTTATCAACATAAAATGCCACATGGCTTTCCGAAAAGCTTGCCGTAACCGTACCGACCCAGCTTTTCGGAAGCGTAACCTCATAGGTTCCGTCGGTAAATTTTACTGAGTTTATTTTTGCTGTTGTTATAAGCTTGCGAAGCTCTTGAGTAAATGTTGAAAATTTTTTCGGGAAACTGTTGGTTCCGTTGGCATTCACCTCCGTACCGTTCGCCAATACGGCTTTAAAGCTCATACCGGTGCCGTCAAGCACCTGAGAATCGTAACCGTGAAAGCCCGCCCATTCCGCTATTTTGTAGTTACCGAATACTGCGCACAGCTTTTGAAAAACGCTCTCATCTGCGTCAATTGCGCGAATGACATTGCGGCATTCCACATTCCCGGAGGTCTTAGCATCCCACATTTCCGTGCTGATGTAATACTCCAAATGAACGCCGTTCTCCGTTTTGTATCCCTCATAAACACGGTGCTGCGCCGTCATATCGGTTTGCACCAGCTTAAAGCTTTTGAAATCCATAGGAGCTCCTCCGTAATAATTATTACTACAATTATTATGTTTTGAAACACAAACGGAAACAGATATTAAAAAGGCGAGTGACCAGATAAAACATAAAAGCAGCTTTTCATTTATTCTTCCTTTCCGAAAGGCACCGGAGGTAATTCGGTGCCTTTCGGAAAGGAGGCTTGCACAGCAAGCCTCCTTTTACATATACTAATTCATCTTCGGAAAGCCGAGGTTATATACGCCGCAAGCGTAGAGTTTGCCGTCCTTAAACCAAACATGCATAACCCGTGCCTTACTCTCGGCAGCATACCATGAATAAACCTGCGCCTCTCTCTGGGCATCGTAACGGTATTCCGAAGGATCTGCGCCGATATACGCAACAACATCCGCATAGGTAAGGTTTGCCTGCTCTGTTGCAAAGAAATAGTTCAATCCTCCGAAATATTCCTTAAAGGTTTTCTTCAGAACCGCTTCGCTCACCCGAACATTGCTCATAGGCTGTGCTTGTGTTGATTCGAAGTTAAGGCTGTATGGATTATCAGTATTCACCGTATCACCTCCGCCGTTGTCCGTAAATCAGGCTTTTTCCAGAAGAATCATTCCGAGTCCGTACAGAAGACAGCCGTCCTCAGTGACGGGAATCTCCGCGAAGGAATCAACCTTCTCGCCGAGAACCTCACCCTCGATTTTTGTGTCATAATAGAACTTTCCGTTTTCTTCCTTCCATACCGTGCTTTCAACGGCGGCATAGCCGTCCTCGCGGACGACAGCCCCATGTTTGGCTGCCTCCTCGCGCATCTCCTCCGGCACGAACATGAGGGTGTTGAGTGTGCCGTCCTCGGCAAACTCCGTCCGATACTGCATCAATTCGGCGCTGCCCTCAAATCTCTCATCCGTCGGCGGGTTATCGGGTGTAAAAACCTTCTCTCCGTCCGGTGTCGGCACACGAACTTCCTTGACTTTCCAGATTCCGCAAATGTCCATCCTTGTTTCCTCCTTCTCATTAAATCATCAAGCCCACGGATCGGCTGACTTCGGTGTACGCACGCCTGTCAGCAGATACTGCTCCCACAGGAACCACTTTCCGTCACTGCCACGCTGACGCATCTTTATGGGATGCGGAGCATCCGCACCGCCGCAGGGAATAAACAGCTTCATATAGCCATGCTCCTCGCCGGAGACATGATTGCTCTCAATAATTATCGTATACGGCTCGGTAGGTGTATAGTTATTGTCAGGCGTAGAGCCGGCAAAATAGGTGAACGGCAGATAGGTCTTGCCGTCGCGGAAACGGTCGTTCAGGAAGGAAATATCCTGCCCGTTCAGCGGACGGGGACCGCGCAGCCAGTTCAGCATTTCTGTGCCGATGTTCTTATCCGCCGCATATGCGCAGAGAGCAAGAACCGTAAGCGCCGCAGTTTTGAACGGCGTATCGAGGCTTGCCTCGGGCAATGCCTGCATTTGGGCCAAACTCTCCGGCAGCGAAGCGAAGGTAAAGGTTTCTCTCTTGTTGCCGACGGACTGTGCGGCGGTATTTACCGCCTGCTTAGCTGTGCTTTTCAGCTTGTCAAAAATACTCATTCTGATAACCTCCATTTATTTTGGGCAGTACCGTACTGTCTGCGGACATCACGCAGAACCGTCAGACAGTGCCGGACTGCCGAGTTACATATTTACATATTCACCTATACGGCTTTTTTCTTCTTTTTCATAAGCATGACAATTGCCGTTGTCACTCCTGCGCCGATCAGAATTGACGCTCCGGCAATAATGACCGGTAAAATCCAAGCATTCTTTTTGCCGTCTCCGTCGGAACCCTTTTGATCGTCCGTCCACTCGGGATTCGGGCCTCCCTTCGGAATAACGGTATTTTCATTCCGCTTCTTTCCGCAAACGGTACACTCCTCATGCTTTGTCCCTTCCGCACTGTCTGTTGCCAGAATATCAGCCTTCCACGCGAAGTTGTGTACTGCCTTATCTATGCGCTCAGAGCAGGTGTTATCACGACAGGCATGCCAGTGTTCCTCCTCATCGAAGATCCACTTTGTCGTATCTGCTTGATGTGTATGGGATTTGTCGGCATCAACGAAGTGTGCTTCCAGCCTCACCTCGTTGCCCGGCATGGTAAAGGTCACGCTTGCCAGCGAGGCGTCTTGAAGCTCAATGCCGTCTGCCGTCCAGCCGCTGAAGCGCTGCCCGTCCGGAGCCGTGTCGGCGATAACAACGACTTTCTCTCCCTCCGCAACCTGTGTCAGCGGATTGCCGTCAGAATCCATCGCCTTGCCTCCGATAACGGTCAACGGAATATAGTTGACAATCGCGGGGATGGTTTCTGTTTGCATGATCTTGTTGCATTGGCTGCATTGAGTATGCTGCTTGCCCTCAATCCCAACATCCGCCTCTGTATCGATTATCCATACACTTTCTATGTGTTCTTCATATATCTTGTTGTCACAAACAGTGCATTTTTTATAGTGCTTGCCTTGAGATTCATCATTTGTCCATTCACTATAGGTATGCTCCTGTATTTCCACCGCTCCGCAAGAGCAGATATGCTGATGATTGTGCGCCGATGCTTGAGACGGAGTCCATTTCCCGAAGCTATGGTTCCCGACGGTAACGGTACAGGTTCCTACAAGCGAGTTGTTGTTGTTTGCTTTTGCGGTTATTGTAGCATTTCCTGCGCCGACAGCGGTAACCAAGCCGGTTTTTTCATCGACCTTCACAACCTTGGGATTGCTGCTGCTGTACTTTATGGTGAATGTACCGACAGCGTTAACGGGCGTTATTGCTGCATTCAGCTTCCAAACGTTTCCGACGTGCATCGAGAGCGACTTTGTGCTGACGGCAACGCCGGTTGGCTTTACCACGGGGCTTTCCTTTACTGTAAGCATGAACTTAGCACGGTAGCCAGCGGAAGGTTTCTCGCCGGGCTTGAGAATACAGAGCACCACAGCGACAGGGTCAACGGTCTTCTTCTTCGCGATAACCTTTCCGCCCTCTATCTTGGCATACTCGTTCTCAAAATCGTAAATATAAGTGGTGTAGCCGAGGTTGTCCTTGGCCTTCTTTCCGACTCCCCATACCAGCGAATATCCCGAGACATCGTGCGGAAGGATCGACGGAAGGTCGGTCGGAAGAGTATATGCCTCGCCCTCTTCAAGAGTAACATCGCTGAAATCCGGATTATAGCTAAGAATGGGAGAGTTTGGTCCCATGTCCGTGGGCGTATATACAACGACCTGCGCACCGCCGTAGGTGTTCTGCATAGGGCCGGAAGGTCCGGGATAGTACAGTGCGAACGACCCGTAGCCCACCTTCTTTCCCTTGATCGTTACGGTGGTAAAGCCGTTGAGACTCGTCACCTTGTTCTTCGGAGAAACGATCTCGAAAAACTGAGTGTCGTACGACGACGGCGACTTGACTTCAAAATAAGTGAATTGGTTTGCCGTGGCAGGGTTCAGCCTCACCCTGAGATTAACGGTCTGACCGGGTTTTATAAACACCGTGCCGTTTTCAACCCCGTCAAAGGTGATGCCTCCCAGCCGCGTAATCTCTTCAATCAGAAGCTCCCGGGATTGGATAATGAAGCCCGGTTTCTTTACATCGGTTTCGGCAAGACGGTAGTAGAAGTACAGCCTGTCGCCGGTATAGTACCCGTTTCCCGTAGCCGAGGTCAGCTTCTTGCTCCAGTCAATCTTGCTGAGGTCGGTGTACTTGGTTTTGCTTACAACGTAATCGTACTTCGTGCTGTCGAAGTTTGTGATTCTGTATCCGTCGTAATAGTTTTTTGACTTTGTCGCAACAACATCAAGCGGCGCAGGTGTTCCGGGATTGTAAGCCTTTTTGACGTAGAGAGCCTTTCCGTGAATACTTCCGTAGTACTTGGTGCCGTCCTTGCCGTAAACCGACAGGTACATGTACTTATTGACGTATTCAGGCTTGTTCAGCTTGATTGACGGACCGTTTTCGCCTTTGATATCCTTGCCGACGCCGGTTTTAGGATCGTTATACTTCCACTGATACACAACTCCGTTCAGGTCGGTAACGTTCGGCAGTGTAGCCGTGATGGTGCCGCCGTAGAACGCGTCGGTTTTGGAATACTCGACCGGTCCTTTGAGCAGAACGCCCTCCTCAGGCACAACCGCTGTCAGCACAGTGGTTATGTAGCTGAGTTCGTCCCAATAGATCGTGGTTCCGGGGTTCCTGTAGTACCACACGACATAGAGCGTGTATACCCCCGTCTTCGGCACCTTGAATGTGCTGTTGCCTCTGGATTCGTATAGTAACTTGGTTCCGTCGTATACATATACCATGGAATTCTGCTTGACCCGTCCCTCTTTTTCAAGCTGGAGGAACCAGTCGGGCAGCGAGACACTGACGCTGAAGGTATACGGCTTGCCAGCATAGAGCGGAACCATTCCGTCGCTGCTTATCTCGGCACCGTTTATCTTGATGTCCATATCTTTTTTCTTTGGCATGGAGCCGCTTCGCGACATTCTGATCTTATACGGACTATCTTTTGAGCTTCGTGCCGAATAAAAAGTATCCACGAGCCACGCCTTGTGAATCTTGCCGTATACGTTCATTTCCGTCCACAGTAACCGTGCTTCCTTGGTGGGATGTGTACCGAATTCGCCCCACAGCTCATGCCTCTCGAACTGGACCTGCAGATACCTCGCATTCAGAAGGCGGAGTCTTTCCCTGTTGACGCTCCAGGAATACGCGACGGTTTTGGTGTTGAAGACCTTGATGTCTATATAACCCATCGTATCAAACGTCAGGTCGCTTGACAGCATCACATGGGAGACCTCTTTCTTCTTGTTCCCCATCCGCATTTCGATGTTGCTCCAGTCGCTGATGGTTATCGTTTTGGCATAAAGTCCGTAGGTTGCGCCGTCTTTGCCGGATCCGGTCGTATCGACACGGAGAATACCGTATCCGGTAACGGTCAGGTTTCCGCTTTCCGATGAGGTCGTGTTTGGTTTTGAAAGGTCAACCGCCGCTCCTGCCGCTCCTATGTACTTATAATTCGAGCCGAGCGTAAGCGTCAGCGTATTCTTCGAGCCGGTATCAATGGTCAGGTCCACTCCGGGCGCATATATCGCACCCATTTTGACATCGCCCGACTCGATACTCAGGGTCAGCTTTTGTCCCTCAAGCCCGCCGAGGGAAAGAACCTTTTTCTCGTCTTTTGTCCAGTAGTAAAGCGTCCCCTTGTAATAGCCCATGATCTCTTTCGCCTTGGGGTACTTTTCCATATAGTACCGCAGCGAATAGAGCTCTTTTACCTCTATGTATTCCGTCGGAAGGTTTTCGAAAACGACTTTGACCTCTCCGCTCTTAATATCGGCAACTCCGCGCGGATAATTCGGTGCCGTAGCTGCAACCTTAACCGCCGGAAAAGCGGCAAAGGTCATAAGAAACATAATCAGCGCCAAAACAATGCATAACTGTTTTTTCATTGATTCTACCACCTTTCAATATTAGTTCTCAACTGCGCTCATCGCGGATGTTTGTCTTTTGCAACTTTTGCCGCAACAATTACCCCGCCGCTGCCCAGCGCCGCACCACCCACTGCAATCAGTGCGATTACCAATGGCGAAACACCGGCTTTATCGTTATTGTCTTGCGGCGATTTTTCGGAAGCCTCCGAAGCATCGACGGTGTTGTGCTCTTCCGGTTTACCGATATTTCCCCCTGAATCTGCGGTGCCGTCCGTTGATGGCATCTGCGAGTAAGCAGGAGCTCCTTCCGTATCGGAAGCCGTAGGGGAATTATCGGGCAATTCGGAGCCCTCAATTACGGTGACCGGAATGACGTTTGAATATGCCTTGCCTCCGAGATTGGTTTCCACGCAACAGACATAATATCGTGTGCCGAGCATTGTGGTGTCGCAAACGAGTATCGGGTATTCCTCCGGTTGCCCATCTTGTGCGCCGATAGCAACAATATCCTTAAGTGCGCCGGTATCGGTTTCATACCATGTATAAGATTTTATGTCGTCTCCCTCAAATGCCTCAGCATCGCATAAGAGCTTCAAAATCTTATCCTTTTTTATTGTAACCGCTGCCGGAACCTTTAAGCGCGGCGGCAGGCTTTGCCCACCGACCGAGATATGCGCCCTTTGCGAGGTTACACTTCCCGTTTTATTTGATATGACGCAATAAATCTCCGCACCGTCAAGCGCACTTCCGATACCGTTGATGAAAAAGACGTTTCCGCTATCGTTACGGCCATAGCCGTCACCGACAACCCCGACCTGCCACGGATGGTTTCCATCAAAGGATTCGGCTGTATTATAGGCAGTGCCCTTGTAAACGATAAACCATTCATAGACAAGTCCGTCTCCTGTTGCCTCCACGCTCCAGTTTGCCGACGCATGTTCCGGAAATATCATATTCTGCGGCTGATGAATGATTTCAATCTTATCCGTTGCAAGTACAGAAGCCGGCAAAAGAAACGACAAAACAAGGATTAACAGAATAATAGCTGCTCTTCTCATAGGCCCCTCATTTCTGTGCGGTACATTAGAATTTACCTCCTCCGCCGCCGTGGGTCGATCCCGAGGAAGAAGTATGCGTGCTGCTTCCTCCGGAACTGCTGCTCTTAGGCTTAGCCGTACGCGATACTGTGTTGTACAGGAACAGATCCCTGCTCTCGGTAACGTTCAGGCTGCCGTCCTTCATATAGCTGTCTGCTGCTGCCTGAAACCGTACCGTTTTAAGCTTGGCCTTCATCTTGCCGACCGCAACGAATGACAGCATGAAGCCTATCACTATTGAAAGCGGTATCCAAAACAGTGAAAGCGGCTCCTTCGGAAGATTGTTCACATCATAGGGCTTTCCGGTTTTTGCCTGAACGATAAAGTCTTCGCAAAGCCCGACAAAAGTGTCGAAGGCTGCGGCAAAATCGCCTGCTGACAGATTATCCTTCATTTTTTTCCCGATATATTTGATGCCTTCGTCCGTAAACGCTGTGATGCCGTAGCCATGAGTGGATATGTACCAATCATTGTCTTCCGTGCTGATAAGCAACAAAAGACCGTCCCTGTTTTCCCCGTAACCGAAGCTGCAATAATCATAAATATCGTCGGCATAGTCGCGCGGGGTCTTTCCGTCCAGCGTGCTTGTCGTCAGAATGGCTATATCCATTTTTTGCTTTTTGCTCAGCTCGTTGAGTTTGTCGGCAAGCGCCGCTTCTTCTCTGTCGGAGAGAAGCCCCGCCTGATCCAAAACACGCTCATACTTATCAGCAAAACCGTCCGTCTGCTCTGCAAAAACCGGAGCTGCCATACAGAGGCACAGAACAACGGAAAACAGAAGCACCATTATTTTCTTTTTCATTCCGTCTTCCTCCTTAAAACAATCCGATCAGGTGCAAAAGCCATGCGCCGCCGTAGGTTACGGCCGTAAAAACAGCTGCCAGCAGCAGTGTCCAGCGGGAGGCTGCCGCTTTGTCCACAGGCAGATCGCCGACAAATTTACCGGTCTGTCCGTTCATGGCGAATGTGTATTTGCCGCCGTTCCATGTGGTATTCAGAAGCCATACGGGATAAAGCGCATACCGGGCTTTGCCGCCGCGGAACTGAACGCTGCTGTTTTCCGTTGTAACGGTGGTATATCCCTTAACCGTTTCGGAGAAGGCCTCCTCTGTGGAACGCTTGACGCGCTGATTGGCACGGTCAATGCTGGCCTCGGCGGTCACATCGTACCTGTCCGCCAAATATCCGGCAAGATAAGCCGTTTGGAAATCCACCGCCTCCGAAAAGTCGTACGGCTCTATGGATTCCATCAGATCATCCGCCATTTTCGAGGATCCGTCCACCGGCACATGTTCAAAACCGACACTGCCGCCGCGGTGCACCATATAATGGCTTGTCTGGGTATAGTTGTACTCGCTGTCACTCCAAGTGCGGACATTGGTGGCGCGGTATCGTACCTGTGCATCCACATCGGTATCGAAAAGCCAAAACGGAACATAGATACCCTTAATCTCGTCGATATGGTTTTGATCCTTGAAAATTTTAGGCAGCAGCCGCTTTCCCGTCAAATGCCGCATCAGTCCGGCCTTCGCCGCCTTTTTATCCAGCTTGAACGGGATTACGAGATCGGGCTTGAGTGCGCCGGCAAACTGACCCATCATCACAACGGGATTGCCGCAGAACGGACACGATGTGGCAGCCGTATTGGCATCGCCGACGATCTCGCCGCCGCAGGACTTGCACACATAAGAGCGCAGGTCGGAGGCTTCGCCCTCCTGCCATTCGCGTCCCGCCGCAGTCTCCCATTCCATTTTGTCCGACTGTTCACCACGGAGCTCGGCGTCATAGCCCTTGAGCGCATCCATCTCGAACTCGGTGTCGCAATAAGGACACTTCATCTTTTGGAGCGTACTGTCAAAGGCTATCGCACCGCCGCAGCAGGGACATTTGTATTCCTGTAAGGTTTGCATGAATAAACTCCTCTCTTAAAGAATATTGCCCGCTGAAAGCAGTAAGTGCTGCGTTTGCTTTTCGACTCCGCTAGGCAAAGTTGCCCCGGCAGGCTTTCGTGTTTGAATCGGTTGGTTGCAGCTTCGCAGACTGCACACATCGGTCGGTCATTATAGGTTCCCATTGTTTACCGACGGCATCAGTATTGCTGACGGATTTTTGCTTTCGTAAGGCAACGGAAAGCATTAATCAGCTCATCGCCTGCATATACCGGGGCACATATTGAACTGCCGTCTGCGAAATCGAACGAAGTACGGTATGCGGTTTCGTCAAGAGTGAATATGCCGTCATCCGGCGGCTTCTTATACTGCCTGACCATTGTAACCAACTGCTGCTGCTTTACAATGCGGAGTATTTCTTCCGCGTCACACTCATCGACCGGCTGTTTTTCCGCTTCCGTGTGAGTGCCGCTGCCGTCAATCACGGCATCAAACGATAAATACCATGAAATTCCGTTCTTTTCAAGGGTAAACGAATAGGAAGAGGAATAATTCATGCTGCTGCTGCAGATAAAGACAGCCGTGACTTCAACGTTCTCTGCCGCCTCGCAGTGTCTGTCTGCAAGAGTAAAGAGATAATCGAGCGCTTTATTGCTGATTGCAGTCTCTTTATTAACCTCGGTTCCGTCGGAGAAGGTCATCCCGAAGCTGCGCATAGGTGCATCGGGTATTTGAAAAATACGTATCGGATTACGGTGTTTTCGCAGCCGCTTTATCTCCCCTTCATCGCGGATTATTGCAAGAAATTCATTTGCCTCTTCAGACGGTATCGGAAATGAGGAAAACGAAGCGTAACGCTCCTTCTGATTTCCCACACGGCAATCCGCCGAGAATAACCAGCAGGCTTTCTCCTTGCGCAGAGCGAAAGAATATACCGGGTTGCTTTCCGTTGCGTAATATGCGGCATGTATGAAAACTATATCATCGACGGTAAACTCATTGTTTCCGCTGCAACCGAAAATTCCGGAAAACAGTAAGAAAACCGACAGCATAATCACCACCTTGTAAACGATACTGTTTTTCATGTTATTATCGGAAGGGTTTTCCGCACTCCGGACAGAACTTCGGAGGCTTTGCCTGATTCTCCGGAGCGTAGCCGCAGGACGCACAGCGCACCGGCTTCGGAACCGGTCTGAGCCCTCCGCAGTTCTCGCAGAATTTTTTGCCGTAGCTTTCAGTGCCGCATGAGGGACATTTCCACGCCTCGCCGCCCATTGGCTGAGGGGCGGGCACCGATTCCTCCTGCCGGGGGTGCAGGGTTTCAATCCTGTTCATCATGCCGTCGCCGTCAAAAACACGATGCTCCTCATCACGGCGCTGCAGAATGTCCGACAGCTTATGCATTTTCTGCTCATATTCCCGATACAGATCGGTATAAGGGCTGTTGGGACGATTGCCGTCGCTAAGCTCCAGTTCAATCGAGGTAAACCACGGTGAATCTACCAGAATCTCCACATTGAACGCATAGTCGCACTCGTAACGCGGCGGATCATAGCTCTTCCTGTTGCCGTCAGAATCCTCATAGAAAATCTCCTCTTTGTTCTCCCTGATCTCGGTGTTTACCGATGTCACCTGCGAAAAGTGAATCAGGTCGGGATTGCCGCTGCGCCAGTCGGACAGCCCCGTGACGATAAACTCCTCGCTCCATGGATTGATGTGCACATTTTTGCTTCCTTCAAATGTTATATACGGAGAGAATTCCGCAAGCTTCCGTTCATTCTCCGCACGGTAGGCAAGCTGGTTTTTGATATCCTCCACGGTAGAGTGTCGGCGATTACTGAAAAACGGAGATAGCTTTCTTGCGCAATCCTTGCAGAGATTACCGTCCTCCAGCTTGCAGTTTCCTAAAAATCCTATTTTCTCGCCGCAGATATCACAGTATTTTTTGTCAAACAATCCCATGTATAAAATCCTCCTTTGATGCTTCGCCGTCTGCACGACCCATGCTGCATTGCCGATCCGCAGGCTGCAGCCGCCCTGATCCGTATGATTGTCCGCTGTCTTTATTCGGAAAATATGTCTTGCGCGGAGCCGCATAAGCAGGCTTTTAACTGCTCAAGCAGCATATCTTCGCCTCTGCCGTCGTATTTCGCCGATATCCTGCCGCCGTCCGCCGTTTTCCAACATACCGACAGGCTGCTGCCTGTTTCATCATATATCACTTTATTTCGGTGTCTTACGGGGGGCGGCCTGTGACTGCCGTCCTTAAGGCATTGCCCGATATGACAGCATTGTTCGTCAGTCAGCAGTACATCCTCGGCTGTAATCCGCCTCTCACTCTCCGGATCTATATACCATCCGGAGAGTGATAAGCGATTCTCGCTATGCGTCACATCAAACGCAAAGCACTCGTATTCGTTTGACGAGCTCTGCCCCCAGTTCAGACTGCTGAGCACAGCGTCCTCCGGGATGCGCGCAGGAGCATTCTCCGTCTTTGTGCGTCCGCCACCGTACGTTATTTTGCCTATGGTAAAACTCCTATAGAGGAATGTGCACACCGATCCGACAACCCCCGGAAGCAAAATCGGCAACAGAACCGTGATCAACATCTTCCCGGCCTTATTTATTTACTGTCATTATCGTCAAATATATCTCCGCATTCGGGACAGAACTTCGGCGGATGTGTCGGGTCTTCCGGCTTCCAGCCGCATTTATCGCAGCGGTAGACAGGTGCGCCCTCGGGCTTTTTTGCACCGCAGTTTTGGCAGAACTTACCTTGATTTACAGTGCCGCAGGAGCAGGTCCAGCCAGCTGCATCAGCTGGTTTCGGCTTGCCGCACTCAGGGCAGAATTTGCCGGCAGCCTCGGCGCCGCAGG
>OLRI01002126.1_pt1 | contig 14616 bp, 17 predicted proteins | sample 1672871 | NCBI WGS metagenome assembly OLRI01 (sample SAMEA3136732, study PRJEB25190) | human gut metagenome
CTCACTTCCAAGACCTGATACCTGCATCATCATATGATCATTTTCATCTGTAGCACAGACAATGGCAACCTTGTGATGAGATACTCCTCTATATGCAGCCTGTTTACCTCTTTTCTTTGAGTATCTAGGCATATTTTGAGGACGTGTTCCCTTTAGGTTTATACTTTTATACTGTGTATCTATTTCAACTTCACCAGATAATTTCTGATGACCCATGATTTCAGATGCTGCATGATAAAGTTTATGACGCATATAGAAGCAGGTCGTCTTGCTTGTCTCCAAGACTTGAGCCTCACCCTCTAGAGGCATTTTATATAGTTCCAGTTCAATGAAGTGAAGCCACTGGTCCAAAGTAAAATGAGACCAGTAGAATAAGGTGTTGGTTCTATCACTAAAAGACTTGTGACAGTCAAGACAGATATATCTCTGATGTCCGTTCTTATCTTTTCCATTCTTCTTGAAATGGACTGAACCACATATAGGGCATGCCTTATGAGATGGATCAATGTCTTCATCATCCTGTTCATATAATGATTCGATAAGCTTATTTACATAATCCTTATCCTTAGATCTTAAATAGTTTTTTACCTGGTTTTCCGTTATCATAGCACTCACCTGACCTTTTAAGATCATTTTACAACTGTTCGAGAAATGATGATTTGAGTTAGGTGGCTATAAAGTAGAAAAATAGGCGTTAAGTTAAATTTAATGATCTAGTAGCAACATTTTTCATAAACTTAGCGATGATCTTTATGAATATGATGTAGTTACTGTTCATGATTCTCATGGTAGAACAGATACAAATAGTTTGAAGAAAACATTAATAAGATATAGTGTACAGGGCTGGAGACTAAAGACAGCTTTCACAAATGAAATAGGCAGTAATATGGTAGGTGGTGCTATTGTAGGTGTTGGTATAGGAGGCAATAGCACAAGTGATGAAGTTGTGCTTATTTTTGAAAGAAAAATAAGAAATGCGAAGAAATAAGAATAGACCGAGCAAGTTGCTCGGTCTATTTAGTCTACATATTTCTCTAAGAAATGAGTAATATTGCTTTGAACAAGTTTCTTCTCTTTATGATAAGATTCACCATGTGCGGCATCATTCACAATAAGTAATTTCTTTTCTGCCTGACAAGCATTATAGAGTTCCAATGCCATGTAAGTAGGCACAAAGTGATCCTGGTTACCATGTATAAATAATGTAGGTGTTTTAGACTTCTTGACTTGATTGACTGCACTGGCTTGTTTGAAGTTATACCCTACTGTCTTTTTAGATAATAATGTAGCACTAGGAAGTAATAAGAATGGTGGACATCCTTTATTCTTTAAGTAGTATTTGAATTCATCATAAGCACTCGTATAGCTGCAATCAGCGACAATAGCTTTCACATTATCAGATAATTCTTCACCACTTACCATGAGGACTGTTGCCCCACCCATGGATATACCATGTAAGACAATGCTCATAGGTTCATTATGGAAGTACTCTTCCATTTTTTTAATCCATTCTAATATATCTAAACGGTCCAGCCATCCAAAACCAATATAATGTCCTTCTGACTGTCCATGTGCTCTATTATCTGGAAGAAGGATATTATAACCAAGTTCATGATAGAAACGAATATAATATGCAAACTCACGATAATGGTAAGAATGGAATCCATGAACACAGATCACTAATTTATTAGAATCAGGATAAGGAAGGAACTGCCCTTCTAGCTTTAATCCATCATAAGAAGTGATTTCCATATCAATAAATGTCTGATGATCTAGCCATTGTTTATCATCTTCACTCATTGGATGTTTTAATCCTACTTTTTCTTTTTTGCGTCTTGTACATACTTTTTCTATCGCAATGCGCCCTGCTGCAAGATAAGTGGCAGATGCCGCAGCGGCTGCACCTATTGTACCAATAACTACATTCTTCTTTTTCACGACAAAAATGCCTCCTTTTATTCATTATATAAGATATTCTATGAAGAATTCATGTACAAACAATTAAGTTTGAATAAATAATTGACAGATATATGAATTTGTAAATAGAAAAGGGTATCTTATAAAGCGATAAATATATGTTTTTAAGAAAGTTTTTGTGTTAGAATAATAACCGATATGAGGTGATTTTAATGACACAGGTTATAGGACCAGAACAGATGGATTTATTAGTAAGTGCAGTAAGAGATGGGAAGATTGTTGCATTTCCTACGGAAACTGTTTATGGCGTTGCCTGCTTATTTGATGATTTGAAGGGTCTTGATAGAATTATGGAAATCAAGAAACGTAACCCGAATAAAGCAGTGACTCTTATGTTGTCAAAAAAAGATGATGTAAAGAAGTATGGCTTAGTAGACGAGGGTACCCAGAGAGTGATTGATAAGTTTATGCCAGGTAGAATGACAATCGTATTAAAAAGACTGGATAGTGTGGATTCGAGACATGTTAGTGGAAAAGATACAATAGGTATTAGAATCCCAGACAGTTCTTTCGTTTTGTCACTCATTGATCAGACAGGGCCTTTATCAGTAACAAGTGCTAATTTATCTGGTCAAGGGAATACAACAAACGAAAAAGAAGTACTTGCACAGCTTGATGGACAGATTGATATGGTTGTCAGAGGACAGACTGCTTCGGCAACTGCATCTACAGTCGTGGATTTAAGTCAAGGTGATGTGAGAATACTAAGAGAAGGTTTAATTACCAAAGAAGAAATCGAGGAGGTATATTATGAAAATTGCAGTCGCTTGTGATCATGGTGGATTACGTTTAAAGAATGTTCTTATTGATGAAATGAAGAAACAGGGTTATGAAGTTGTAGACTATGGTACTTATACTGAAGACTCTTGTGATTATCCTGATTATGCATCTAAGGCAGCTAAAGCTGTTGCATCAGGAGAATGTGAGAAAGGTGTCGTTGTTTGTGGAACAGGCATCGGTGTATCAATTACATGTAATAAGGTAGATGGTATCCGCTGCGCATTATGTCATGATGTATTTAGTGCGAAAGCGACAAGAGCTCATAATGATACTAACATGATTGCAATGGGACAGAGAGTTATTGGAGAAGGACTCGCTGTTGAAATTCTTAATGCATGGCTACATACTGATTTTGAAGGTGGAAGACATGTTAAGAGAATTGAAAAAATGATGGCTTTAGAAAAGGAGTAAGTATTGTGAGAGATACAGAAGTATTTGCGAGTGTTGAGCGAGAATTGAATAGACAAAGAAACAATATTGAATTAATTGCTTCCGAAAACTTTGTATCTAAAGAAATTATGGAGCTTGCAGGCTCAGTTCTAACAAATAAATATGCTGAAGGATATCCAGCTAAGAGATATTATGGTGGATGTCAGTTTGTGGATGAAGTAGAAACATTGGCACAGGAAAGACTTAAGAAGTTATTTGGCTGTGAGTATGCAAATGTTCAGCCTCATTCTGGTGCACAGGCGAATACAGCTGTTTATTTTGCTTTATTACAGCCAGGTGATAAAGTACTAGGTATGTCTTTAAATGATGGTGGGCATTTAACTCATGGACATCCATTAAACTACTCTGGTAAGACTTATGAATTCCATGCTTATGGTGTTGATAAGGAAACAGAAAGAATCGATTATGATGAATATAAGAGAATGTGTGAAGAAATCAAACCTAAGTTAGTTGTTGCAGGGGCAAGTGCTTATGCAAGAACGATTGATTTCAAATTCATGGCGGAAGTAGCACATAGCGTTGGTGCTATCTTTATGGTAGATATGGCACATATCGCTGGTTTAGTTGCTGCAGGAGATCATCCATCTCCATTCCCTTATGCAGATATCGTGACTACTACAACTCATAAGACTTTAAGAGGTCCTAGAGGTGGTGTCATCATGTGTAAGGAAAAGTATACAAAAGATATTGATAGAGCTGTTTTCCCTGGTATGCAGGGTGGACCTCTTATGCATATTATTGCCGCTAAAGCAGCTTGCTTCTATGAAGCATTACAGCCTGAATTCAAGGAATATAGTCATCAGATCATTAAGAATGCGAAAGCTTTAGAAGAATCTTTAAAGGAAGAAGGATTCCGTCTTGTAACGGGTGGTACTGATAATCACCTATTACTTATTGATGTAAAGAGCAGCTGTGGTATTACAGGTAAGAAGGCTCAGAGATTACTTGATGAAATTAATATTACAGCTAATAAGAATGCGATTCCTTTCGATACAGAAAAACCTTTCAAGGCTTCTGGAATCCGTGTTGGTACACCAGCAATGACCACAAAAGGATTCAAGGAAGATGACTTCAGAGAAGTTGGAAAGATTATTGCCTATCGTTTAAAGAATGAAGAAACTGATGAAGTAAAGAATGAATGTCTTGCAAGAGTAAAGAAGTTAACTGATAAAGTGACTATGTATGACGATATTAAATACTAGGAGGCCATAAGATGGTTAAAGTACTCAATCATGCATTAATTAAACATAAACTCTCAATTATGAGAGAAGAAAAGACATCAAATTATATTTTCAAGCAGAATCTTGATGAAATCGCAATGTTGATGGCTTATGAAGTCACAAAAGATTATCCTTTAAAAGAAAAGGAAATTGAAACACCTATTTGTAAGACAACTGGTTATGAACTAGATAGAGATATTATTCTTGTACCTATCTTACGTGCTGGTGTGGGTCTTGTGGATGGCTTCAGAAGAATCATGCCAACTGCGAAAGTAGGTCATATTGGTATGTATAGAGATGAAAAGACATTGATTCCTCATGAATATTATGCTAAATTTCCTAAGGGATTAGAGAGCGCAAAGGTTATTGTTCTTGATCCTATGCTTGCTACTGGTGGTTCAGCGGATATGGCTATCCAGAATATTAAAGATCGTGGTGCGAAGGATATTGAACTTGTCTGCCTTGTAGGTGCACCTGAAGGTGTGAAATACATTGAAGAACATCATCCAGATGTTAAGCTTACTTTAGCTGCATTAGATGAAAAACTAAATGACAAGGGATATATTGTGCCAGGTTTAGGAGATGCGGGAGACCGCTTATTTGGTACTAATTAATGGGATTTGATGAATATGAAGTAAGAAGAACTTCTGTTAAAGTATTTCTTGCAGGATTGATTCTTGCGGTACTACTTTCCATCATTCTTCATTCAATCAGCTACTGCTTAGGTTTTGTATTAGGTTATTTCATTGATTTATTAATTTTACAGATCAATATGAAGATGACTGATACAATACTTTCTATCCAGACTGCAGGTAAGACAATTGCGGTTATGTTATTTATGGCTAAATTGTTTATTTTTGCAGTAGGTTTTGCAATAGCTGGATTCTTTCCAGAAATAGTAAACATGTATACAGTATTTCTGGGCTATCTAGTAGTAAAGATTTCTATTTATATACATGCATATGGAGAAAGGAGGCGTATGAGATAATGAAAATCACTATTCAGCCAGAACTGATATCATCATTGATTGTGACTGTGCTACTTTCTATTTTCTTTGTTTATGCAGGTAAAAAAATAAGAGAAGCAGATCCAACTAAGAGACCAAAAGGTGTGGTCCTTCTTGTTGAAACCGCCATTAAGATGGTTTATGACTACATGGGAACAATCATGCCTAAGAAATATGCGAAGAACTACTATCCTTATTTCTCTATGTTATTTGCATGGCTGTTGGTATCTAACTTATTTGGATTAACAGGTTTTGATGCGCCAACTACTAACTACTCAATCACGTTATCCTTAACATTAATTACATGGGTATTAATTCAGATCAATGCGATTAAGTATCAGGGTGTTGGCAGTTATATTAAGGGAACTTTGATTCCCCCAACAAACCTATTTGGTTTGGTTTCACCATTGATTTCTATATCAATGCGTATTTTCTGTAACTTATTGAGTGGTACATTTATTATGGCCTTAGTATATCAGGCAACATCATTCTTAAGTTACAAGTTGATTCCGTTCAACTTTTTAGGACCAGTGGTAGCACCACTATTACATTGTTATTTCGATGTATTCTCTGGATGTGTACAAGCACTGGTATTCGTTACACTATCTTCAATTCTGATTTCTAATGAAAATCCAGATGAAGAATAAATGAAAAAATGTCAATAGGAGGAAATTGATTATGACAAGAGGTTTAATTGCAATCGCTGCTGGTATTGCAGTACTTGCAGGTTTAGGTACAGGTATTGGTGAAGGTTTAGTTGCCGCTCATGCAGTATCTGCAATTGGAAGAAATCCTGAGGCTGAAAGCAAGATCCGTACTACTATGATCTTAGGTATCGCCTTAACAGAAACAGTAGCCCTCTATGGTTTACTTATTTCTTTCATCTTATTATTCGTATTCAAATAAAAAATAGTTTAAGGAGGAAAAAACTATGCCAGATATAGCCGCAAAGTTATTTCCAAACCCTACCACTATGATTGTTCAGTTATGTTCCACTGCAATCATGCTTCTTCTGTTCAAGAAATATTTATGGAATTATGTATTAGAATTCTTCCAGAAGAGAGCTGATTTTATAGAAGGTAATATCAATGATGCGAAGGCTAAGAATGAAAAAGCATCTGAATATCTTCTAGAAAGTGAAAAACAGGCTAAAGAAGCTGCAAAACAGTATAAAGAAATCATAGATCAGGCTAAGGAAGATGCCGTAAAGGCTAAGAGTAAAATCATGGATGAAGCTAACAAGCAGGCTCAAGAAAAGATTGAACAGGCTCGCCATGAAATTGAATCTGAAAAGCTTGCAGCACAGGATGAAATGAAGAAAGAAATTGTGGATGTTGCTGTTGAAGTGGCTACTAAAGTCATGGATCAGAATATGAATACTGAAGCCAATAAAGCTTTAGTAGATGATTTCGTAAAACAGGTTGTTAACTAATGGATGCAAATGTTGCAGAACGTTATGCTGAAAGCTTATATCAGTTAGCGTTAGAAGATCATGCGCTAGAAGATTATCTAGCAGACATGAAACTAGTTGATACAGTTTTAGAAAGTAATCCAGAATTTGAAAAATTCTTCTCTCATGTGCTTGTAGATGATGAAGCAAAGTGTGCATTACTCGATAAAGGTTTTGGCACTTCAGTAAATCATTATGTATTGAATTTTCTTAAACTGCTTGTAAAGAAAAGAAGAACAAGATATATTGCGCCTATTACAAAAAGCTTTATTAAGATGAGTAATAAGCATCTTGGTATCGAGGAAGGCGTTATCTTCACACCTTTCGCATTAAGCGATGAACAGGTTAAGACAATTGAAGAAGCGATTTCTCAGAAAGAAAACAAAACAATTACTTTAAGAACTGTTGAAGATAAGACACTTATTGGTGGTGTTAAGGTTCAGATTGAGAACCGTGTCTATGATGGCTCATTAAAGAACAAAGTCAGCAAGCTCAAGACTGAGCTGTTGAGAAAGTAGGTGACGCAAGTGGCATTAAGACCCGATGAAATCAGTGCTTTAATCAAAGAGCAGATTAAGCATTATGATGATGTCATGGAACAGAAAGACGTCGGAACAGTTATGACTGTTGGTGACGGTGTCAGTGTTGTTCATGGTTTAGACAATGCAATGCTAGGTGAATTGATCCTTTTCCCAGGTGATGTTTATGGTATGGTCATGAACCTAGATGAAGATAGTGTTGGTGTTACTTTATTAGGTAATGCGGACGAAATTAAAGAAGGCGACGAAGTAAGACGTACAGGTAAGATTATTGAAGTACCTGTAGGTGATGCAATGCTTGGTCGTGTCGTTAACCCTTTAGGACAGCCTATTGATGGTCAGGGTGAAATTATCACTACAAAGACTAGACCAATCGAAAGAGTAGCTCCTGGTGTTATGACAAGAAAATCAGTAGATCAGCCAGTACAGACTGGTATCACTACTATTGATGCAATTATTCCAGTTGGTAGAGGTCAGCGTGAGTTAATCATCGGTGACAGACAGACTGGTAAAACAGCTATCGCTGTTGATACAATCATCAACCAGAAAGGTCAGGATATGTACTGTATCTATGTCGCAATTGGTCAGAAGAACTCTACAGTTGCACAGGTTGTTGAAAAATTAAAGAAGGCAGGCGCAATGGATTATACTGTTGTTGTTTCTGCATCAGCTTCTGAACTTGCTCCAGTTCAGTATATTGCTCCTTATGCAGGTTGTGCTATTGCTGAAGAATGGCTTGACCAAGGTAAGGATGTATTAATCGTTTATGATGATTTAAGTAAGCATGCCGTAGCTTATCGTACAGTGTCTCTATTATTAAAGAGACCACCAGGACGTGAAGCTTATCCAGGTGATGTATTCTACTTACATTCAAGACTATTAGAAAGATCTTGTCGTTTAAATGAAGAAAATGGCGGAGGTTCTATCACTGCCCTTCCAATCATTGAAACACAGGCAGGGGATATCTCAGCATATATCCCTACTAACGTTATTTCTATTACTGATGGTCAGATCTTCTTACAGCAGGAATTATTCAATGCTGGTTTCAGACCTGCCATTGATACAGGTTTATCTGTATCACGTGTAGGTTCTACAGCACAGATCAAGGCTATGAAGCAGGTTTCTAGAAACTTGAAGTATGAATTAGCACAGTATGAAGAAATGCAGTCATTCGCACAGTTTGGTTCTGACTTAGATGCAGCAACTAAGAATGCGATTGAACATGGTGAACGTGTACGTGAAGTATTAAAACAGGCACAGTATGCACCTAGAGATGTTATTGATCAGATCATTACTCTATTTGCACTTGAAAATGGATTCGTTAAGAATGTTAAAGTGGAAAAGGTACAGGAATACATGGATGGTTTAGTAGAGAAGTTTGCTGTTGCACATAGTGATCTTCTTGATGAAATCAGAGAAAAGAAAGTATTATCTGATGAATTAACTGCTAAGTTGAAGGAAGCTGTTAAGGCTTATACAACTCAGTTCGAAAACTTACAGAAAGCTGAGGCTTAATTATGGCTGGGCAGATGCAAGCCATCAAGCGTCGTATCAAATCAATTGAATCTACTAAGAAAATCACAAGAGCTATGGAACTTGTTGCTAGCTCTAAGCTTTCTAAGACTAGAAATCAGTTGAATGACATGAAGCCTTATTATACACAGGTAAAGGATACTTGTGCACAGATCTTATCTTCTGCAGGAAATGATATTGATTCTCCTTATTTGGTATTAAATGATAAGGGTGAAGATGTTTATATCGTTATCACTTCTACTTTAGGATTATGTGGTGGATATAACTCTAATATCTTTAAGCAGGTTGAAGCATCAGTGAATGATGCCAAGAAGATTATTGCGATTGGTAATAAAGGCTTAAATCAGTTTAAGAAACATTTTAAAGGTGAAGTAGATGGTACTTATGTAGACCTTAATACGACCCTTGATTTTAGAAGTGTTGTGAGATTAGTGGCGTCACTTCTAGAAGGCTATAAGAAAAAAGAAATTAAGTCTATTCATATTGTATATACAGAATATGTGAATGATTTAACTTTCGTACCTAGAGATGTGACTCTTCTTCCACTTAAGGCAGAAGATCTTGTCTCTGATAAGAAGTTCCATAAAGATACATTGTTTGAACCAAGTCCTGAATCAGTACTTGGAAGCTTAATTCCGATGTATTTACAGGCCGTTATCTATGGTTACTTGATTGAATCAGTGACTGCAGAAAATGCGTCTAGAAGAACATCTATGAAGAATGCAACAGACAATGCAAATGAATTAACAGATGAGTTGTTATTAAAATACAACCAGGCACGTCAGAGCGCGATTACGAGTGAAGTGAGTGAAATCGTTGCTGGTGCCAATGCACAATAAGAAGGAGGTGCCATATGTCTTTGAATGTTGGTAAGATTATCAAGGCTCAGGGTCCAGTTGTCGATGTACAGTTCGCTGCGGATAAAGATCTTCCAGATCTAAATACAGCTATCAAAATTGATAACCATGGTGAAGAGTTAACTGTAGAAGTTGCTCAGCATATTGGTGATGATATTGTAAGATGTATCGCAATGGGTCCTACTGATGGTCTAACAAGAGGTATGGATGCTGTGGATACTAATGCACCTATTAGTGTTCCAGTAGGTAATAAAACACTTGGTAGAATGTTCAACGTATTAGGACATTCTATTGATGGTAAAGATGAATTGACTGAAGAAAAACATATGCCAATTCATAGATCAGCACCTACATTTGCTGATCAGAGAACAGAAACTGAAATTCTTGAAACAGGTATTAAAGTCGTTGACTTGATCTGTCCATTCATCAAGGGTGGTAAGATTGGATTGTTTGGTGGTGCCGGTGTAGGTAAGACAGTTCTTATCCAGGAATTCATCAACAACATCGCAACTGAACATAACGGTTTATCAGTATTCGCCGGTGTTGGTGAACGTTCTCGTGAAGGTAATGATTTGTACTATGAAATGAAAGAAAGTGGTGTATTAGATAAGACAACACTAGTGTTTGGTCAGATGAATGAACCACCTGGATCAAGACTTAGAGTTGCATTATCAGCACTTACTATGGCGGAATATTTCCGTGATGAACAGGGACAGGATGTCTTACTATTCATCGATAATATCTTCCGTTTCACTCAGGCTGGTTCAGAAGTATCTGCCCTACTTGGACGTGTTCCATCTCAGGCAGGTTATCAGCCAACTCTTGCAACTGAAATGGGTCAGTTACAGGAACGTATTACTTCAACTAAACAGGGTTCTATTACATCAGTACAGGCTGTTTATGTACCTGCCGATGATATGACTGACCCTGCTCCAGCAACTACATTCACACACCTTGATGCAAGAGTTGTACTTGATCGTAGTATTGCAGCATTAGGTATTTACCCTGCAGTAGATCCACTAAACTCTTCTTCTAGAGGTCTTGATCCAAACGTTGTTGGTAAAGAACATTATGAAGTGGCTCATGGAGTAACTCAGATGTTACAGAAATATCAGGAATTACAGGATATTATCGCAATTCTTGGTATGGATGAATTGAGTGAAGAAGATAAACTTATCGTTGCACGTGCAAGAAGAATTAGAAACTTCTTATCACAGCCATTTACTGTAGCTGAACAGTTCACAGGTTTAGATGGTAAGTATGTACATGTTGATGATACAGTAAAAGGATTTAAAGAAATTCTAGAAGGCAAATATGACGATTTACCAGAGCAGGCTTTCCATAATGTAGGTACTATTGAAGAAGCAGTAAAGAAAGCTGAAACTTTAAGTGAGTAAATTTCATTTACATATCGTCACTCCTAAAGGTACCTACAGGGATGTAGACGTAGATATTCTGAACATCAGAACAACTGATGGTCAGATGGGTATACTTGCTCATCATATGCCATTGGCGAGTGGTGTGGAAATCGCCGAAATGAATTATAGGATTGATAAAGACAGATATGAATTCGCTGTTGGTGGTGGATTTGTTTATGTAGATGGTGATAATACTGTTACACTTATTGTGAATGATATTGAATCACCAGAAGAAATCGACTTACGTAGAGCTGAAGAAGCAAAGGCAAGAGCTGAAGAGAGATTAAAATCTAAGAATTCAAATATCGATTATCAGCGTGCTGAAATTGCGTTAAAGAAGGCTATTACACGTATTCATGTCAAAAACAATTACTAAGATCCAGGGTTAATTCCCTGGATTTTCTTTTGGAGATAGTATGAAAGATGATTATGTAAGAGTGAAAGATTATATTCCTGATATATATGAGGATCTGCGTTATGCAACAGAACGTAACTTTACTCATACTAAAGTATACGATTTTGATGAAGCGTATTTAAGATTAGGTACAACACTTAAACTTAAGAAGGTTCAGGAAGAATTAAAAGGATTAGGTTATAGCTTAAAAATCTGGGATGCTTATAGACCATTTACTGCACAACAGTATTTCTGGGAATTGATTCATGATGATGAGTTTGTTGCTGATCCGACAAATGGTCCTAAAACACATAACTTTGGAAATGTCGTAGATGTCACTTTAGTAAAGAGCGATGGAAGTGAAATAGATATGCCTACAGAGTTTGATGACTTTACTAGTAAAGCAAGTAGAGATTATTCATGGTTAACAGGAAGTCCTCTTAAACATGTTCTATTATTAGAAGAAACGATGGAGAAGTATGGCTTTATAGGATACGAGGGTGAATGGTGGCATTATACAGATGAAGAGTCCTATGAGTATATAGAATTCAATCCAAAGGAAAGACACAGCTAATGATGCTGTGCCTTTTTGATTATGATATAAATGATAATTGTAAGAAGTATTCCAATACATGCACCTGTAGAATCTATGAGAACATCTTTAAAACTGGCACTGCGCCCTCCTACAAAGAATTGGTGAATCTCATCTGAACAGGCATAAAGAAAACTGATCAGTAGAGATAGACATGCTTTGAAACGTATAGGATATTTTTTATATGTAAACAAAAGTGACATTGTGAGAATACTTAAGATGAAATACGCAAACATATGCGCACATTTACGAATAATGAATTCTAGGAAACCAAAAGCTGCAGGTGATAATGCAGCCACTAAATCATGCCCTGTAAGACTCTTTGAAATATGTCCTAATAGATATAAGACAGAATGAGAAGAAGATGCACTTGCTGGACCTGTTTGGCTAGAGAAAAAGAATATAAGTCCCATCCAGGCAATGATGAGTAGAGTGAGTAGAATACGTAATACTTTTTTCTTCATTATTTTTCTTTCCTTTCTTAGGGTATCAATATACATCATAAAAATATAAAACTCAAATTATTAAGTGATTATTAATATAATATCATTTTGGTGCAATTCTATGGTCTATCAGTTCAGAGAAAATTGGTGAAATATTTACTAAAAATTGATGATTTTTAATATAAATGTTAGAATAATTTTAAATGGAGGGAATTTTTAATGAATGTTATTTTAATACTTGCTTGTATTGCTGCATTCTACAATATCGAATGGACGAGTTATAATACTGATTATCTCTCTGTACAGCATACAAAAAATTTAAAGGGAATATTTACACTAATAGTAGTATTCCATCATCTTGCAATTTTTGCTGGTGTGGGAGATGTATATAATATATTTATTAATGCTGGGTATATTGCGGTAGGCGGATTCTTATTTATTTCTGGATATGGATTAATGTATCAATATATGCGTAAAGGTAGGAAATATATAAGGACTTTTCCTAAAAGAAGAATACTCACAATTATTATCCCTGCAATTGTAATGGCGATTGTATATTTTATAGTAAAGAAGGTATTGTATGGATATAATTTTAATACTCTTTTGTTTGATTTTAGAAGAGGTGCATCTGTCATTAGCAACGGCTGGTATGTAACTGCAATTATTTATTACTATATTGCTTTTTTTGTTTCTATGATTCTATCAGAACTCATCAAGAAACAAAGATTTATGAGTATATTTATTTTTGTTGCAACGTTTATATATATGGTTGTATGTAGAAAACTTAATTTTGATGACCATTGGTTTAGTGCAGCATTTGCTTTTTATTTTGGCGTTTTATGGGCTATGTTTAAATCTAAAATCGATTCAAATTTAAAAAAATCAATACCTGTTATTATTGGATGTATCATTGGATTTTATTATTTATTCAATGTAATTATTCATTTTAGATATGGTTGGATGGAGTTCAAATGCTTAATGTATCTTGCAATAATTGTGATACTGGGAATGAAAATGAAATTACAAAGTCCATTTATGGAGTGGGTAGGTGATCATTCTTTTGAAATTTATCTAGTACATGGATTGTTTTTTGATTTATTAAGAAATAATTATATCAATGTAGAAAATGCTTTTTCGTTTATGCTTACATTGTTTATCCTTACATTTTTATCTTCGTATGTACTTCATAAAATATTTACATATGTGACCAAAAAAATAGTAAATTGCTGAGAAGAGTTAATTAGTCACTCTTCTTTTTGACATGATACAATTATGATGAAATTACGTTCTATGAAGAAATCGGGTGAGAAATATGAATAGAATACTAGGAGAAGATGAAGAAGCAATATTGAATTTAATAAATCTAAAAGAAAACGGCTATGAGTGTATAGGAATGATCACATGTCAGGAAACTATTGATTTAGTTGATTATAATAATATAGATTTGGCGATATTAGATATCATGCTATCGGAAATGAATAGTTTTGAGAGATACTAGAATACTTAAAACCATTAGTTATTCCTGTTATCTTTTTGATGGCTAAATCTGCAATGAAGGATCGTATGAGAGGTCTTTATTTAGATGCTGAAGACTATATGATTAAACTATTTTAAATTATAGAATTAATCGTAAGAGTAGAAACAGCATTAAGACGATATGATAAGATATCTTGTTATTTATCTGTATTTGATATTGTGGGGGATACATCTCATAGAGTAGTAAAGAAAAAATAATCAGATTATTAATCTGACTATGAAAGAATGAGTAACTAAATAGACTTAGGGCGTGCTAAACTTTAAAAATGTCAGGGGTGTGAAATCCTGGCATTACTTTTAATCTATTAGATTTTTAGAGGCAGATAAAATGGTACTCATAAGGAGGACAACAACCTGAAAGTTGTGATACCCACCTTGTGGGTATCATTTTTTGTTGTGTAATTCTCTGAAAAGAGAATTA
>OLRI01002133.1_pt1 | contig 14571 bp, 10 predicted proteins | sample 1672871 | NCBI WGS metagenome assembly OLRI01 (sample SAMEA3136732, study PRJEB25190) | human gut metagenome
TACGTTGCTGCCCGGAGCTCTATTATATCCACGAATCGCTCCGCTGCAAAGCAGTCAGTGATCTTTCCCTTCTGAAAGACCAGAAGCAGGTCACAGATTCCGACTCTGTAACGATCACAGTGACAAACAGAGGACAGACAAGCAGCAACACCTATACAGGAAAAGATTCCCTGATTGAAAATGCTTCTTACTCTTATTATATTTTAAGTGAAACACCGTCTTATTACAAAGAACTTACTGTAAATGCAGATGGCAGCTATTCTTTCTCAGCAATGAAAGGTGCCCAGACAAAGAACGTTACTATTGATGCTACATTAAAAACAGAAACAAATTACGGTGATTATGAGCTTGATCTTAACAATGAGGCTTTTGCAGCAGTAATTGATACAAATACAGATAAAATCTATGGTGTAACCGTAAATACTACAGACGGAACCAACTATGGCCTGCGTCATCTGGAGAATATCTGGCGTGGAAGTATGCTTGCCTGGGGAACCGGATATACAACAGAAGTTCACGGATGCCCTGTTTCTTCTGCACATTATAAATCAATCATGGGAAAAACAATTGACAGCGTTACTTATTACACAGATAAGGGCATGATCACTTTTGATGTTCCGGATGTAAAGGTGCAGACAACTACAGGAATCAAGGCAACAGTAGCAGATATTATGAATACAGACTCATCTGCAGCAGTTACCTTTGACCAGGCTCTGCCGGCAGACTTCAAGGCACAGTATACTGTAGACAAAACAGCGGTTTCCTGCACAGACGGAAAACTTGCAGTTGGAGCTCTTGCACTGGGAACACATAAGGTTGAAATTGCAGATGCCAGCGGAAAATATGCAGCCATTGTAACTGAATTTACAGTAAATACAGACAAAATGCCGGCTTCTTATGACAGTAACGAGACAAAACTGGTTGCAGCAAAAGGCATTACAGCAGAAGAGTTCTCTGCATACATTAAGAGCATCAGCAAAGTAAAAGTTGATGATACAGAATATGCCGCAACAGGAAGAGGAAGCAAGGTCATTGTAAAAGAAGATGGAACTCTTGATCTCACAGATCTTCAGGTAACAGATGCAACTGTATTTGAAATAACTGCTGTAGGATATAAGAATAATCTTACTTTTACTTACAAAGAAGCAGAAAATACATTTGAATTAAATACTTCTTCCAAGACTCTTTATACAAAAGGCAGCACAAAAACCACTCTCAAAGTTACAACAAACCTTACAGATAAAATCACATGGAAATCCAGCAATACAAAAGTGGCTTCTGTAAACAGCAAAGGTGTTGTAACTGCTAAGGCAAAAGGAACAGCAGTGATCACAGCATCCTGCGGAGAATACCAAGTAACATGCAAGATAACAGTTAAAAATCCATCCCTGAAACTTAGCAAATCTTCAGCAACTGTAAAAGTTGGAAAAACAACAAACATTTCTGCAAAGGCAACTCCATCAGGAAAGGTTACTTACAAGTCAAGCAACACCAAGATTGCAACAGTAAGCTCCAAAGGCGTTGTAAAAGGAAAGAAAAAAGGTACTGCCAAAATCACAGTAACCTGCAATGGTGTTAAGAAGGTATTTACAGTAAAAGTAAAATAAACGATAACAGGTAAATAATTCACACAATAAATGACCTCGGATTTTGTTCCGGGGTCATCTTAATGAGAAAAAAACAACATTAGCAGAATCTGTTATATATAGATTTTTGTATACGAAAATGATACACTTTTAAAGTTAGTTATGATTAAGTTTTGCTTCATTTAAAAACAGATATCATATCCGGCAAAAATAAAATGAAGGAGAGGAAACAACGTGAATAATCAAAACTTTTATCTGCGTCTGATCGCACTTTTGCTGATCATCATGGCGGTATTTTTCTATAACGGAACAGTAAAAGATAAGGAACAGGCCCAGGATATTGCAGACCTGACTGCAAAAACAGAGAGTCTGGAGAAACAGCAGGACCAGATCCTTACAGCATTAAAGGAAACTTATGAGGAACAGAAAACAGCAGCAGAAAGTAATGCTTCTTCTGATGTATCTTCGGAAGCTGATAATAAATCTGAAAAGGATTCTGCAGAGGATAAAGAAAATGCAGATCAGGCAGATTCTGAAGATGCCGATGATTCTGATAATGTATATAAGAACGGTACTTTTGAAGGTTCAGGAACCGGATACGGTGGAACGATCACTGTTCAGGTGACTCTGGAAGATGATACCATTACAGCAGTCAGTGTAGTCAGTGCACCGGGTGAGGACAGTGCTTATCTGTCACAGGGCGAGAATGTCATAAACAGTGTCATTAGCGAGCAGAGCACAGATGTTGACACTATTTCCGGAGCAACTTTCAGTTCTACCGGTATCTTAGAAGCAGTAAATGACGCATTATCAAAGGCGGAAAACGCATGAAAAAGAAACAACGAAAGGTACGGCTGATCCGTGCCGCCATACAGCTTATATTTTTTATAGCAGCGCCCTCCCTTTTTTCCACAGCATTTGCAGGAGTCAAATCCATCTTTCTTGCAATCGGAGGACAGCAGAGCGTAACCTGGAACTCTTTTCTGGATATTACGGCGTTACTGTTAATTATTACCATTCTGTTCGGGCGTCATTTCTGCGGTTATGCCTGTGCGTTTGGCTCACTGGGAGATGCTCTGTATGAGCTTACCGCGTTTATCCGTGCGAAATGCTTTGGAAAAAAGAAAAAACATGGATATCCGGAGGAATGGGTACACAGATTGCAGAAAGTAAAATATGTACTCCTTGCGTTCCTGCTTCTTTCCTGCATGACAGGATTCTATTCTAAATTACAGGGAATGAGTCCATGGGATGTATTCTCCATGCTTACAACAGGCAGACTGCCGAAATCTACCTACATTGTGGGAACAGTTCTGCTGATCCTGATCATGGCCGGAATGTGTACACAGGAGCGTTTCTTCTGCCAGTTTCTCTGTCCTATGGGAGCAGTATTTGCAATCATGCCGATCATCCCGGGAGCACTTTTCAAACGAAATCGTCCAAACTGTGCGCCAAAGTGCACTCTCTGTAAGAAGAGATGCCCCGCACACCTGGATATTGACGGTGATACTGCACATTCAGGGGAATGCATCTGCTGTCACGCCTGCACTGCAGTCTGCCCAAGGAAAAATATTCATACAGGCACTATTATTGATAAAAATTAGCAACTGCTAACTTATTGAAAAAAATTGATTAGTAAGAACTAACTATATTGGTAGACATACTATCCGTACAGTGATATAGTCTATAGAGTTAGTTGATGATAACAATAAGAGGATAAGGAATCAGAAATATATGACAAACAAACGCTCTTTTGTACTGGGACTTTTCATTACGGCCTCTCTTTTATGTACATCCCGGACTGCATGGGGAAACTCTGAAATAAACACATACACCAAAACAGACTTTGCTATGGACACCGTAGTATCAGAGACTCTTTACACAACAGGTGAGGACATCACAGCAGACGTAATCTCTGCATTAAAAGATGTGGAAGAAAACGGGATCTCCTGGACAAAAGAAAGTTCTCAGATATATCAGATCAATCAAAATGCCGGGAATACAACAACGGTATCTGATGAAACTGCCACCTGTTTAAAACAGGTACTGGATTTGTCGAAAGCTTCTGGCGGAGCCATGGATCCTACTATGGGAAGAGTGATCCGCCTGTGGGACATTGACGGAGAAAATCCGCACATTCCTTCAGATGATGAATTAAATTCCCTGCTTGAAAATGTAGGATATGACAAGGTGACTCTGGATGGAAATAAAGTTACCATGCCGGAGGGAGTAACCCTTGATCTGGGGGCTGCAGGTAAGGGAATCGGCTGCGATGCAGCACAGAAGATTCTTGATGCAGATAAAAATGTATCAGGCATGATCCTGAATCTGGGCGGCAGCAGTGTTATGAGCTATGGAAGCAAACCCGACGGCTCTGCCTGGCAGGTAGCTGTCACTGATCCGCGGGATACAGAAGGTGATTACCTGGGAGTAGTTACTCTGAATGGTACTGAATTTTTATCTACTTCCGGAGATTACGAAAAATACTTTATAGAAGATGGTGTTCGATATCATCATATACTGGATCCTGCTACAGGATATCCTGCAAGAAGCGGTCTCACATCTGTGACGGTTGTGTGTGATGATGGTCTGAACGCAGACGGACTTTCCACTGCATGCTTTGTACTGGGAAAAGAAAAGGCAGAAGAACTTTTGAAGAAATACAATGCAGACGGACTGTTCGTAGATGATTCTGATCATGTCTGGATGACGGAAGGCATGAAAGAAAGATTTCAATTACTGAAAGATACTTATTCCATCGGTGAATAGGTTTATCTTATATAAAGATTTCTGAACTGTCAAAAATTTCAGTTTTCCGGACAGTTTGGAAATATATTTATTGTTACTGTTCACTCCGTTCACAGTAACATAGCCAAAATTCATTCCAGATTGCCTGCGGCAATGGAATTTTGGCTTGTATGTCTCGGGATTTTGGCATATTCATGCCAAAACACCTCGCGGGATAGTGGTGTGTGAACAGTAACTATTTATTAACTCATATTCAGGAGGATTTAAAGGTATGCGTAAGGGAAATTTAATCAAAATGGCAGCTCCTGCAATTTTAAGTGCAGCAATGATGGTTTCAGGATTACCGGTTATGGCTGCGGATTTTACATCTGATATTGCTGTGGAGACTGAGGCACAGACAGATGAGTTTGATGCAGCAGATGACACCGCTGATGCTTTTGCAGGCGATGAGGAAACACCTTTTGTTGACGACCAGACAGCAGCAGAAGATGAGTTTGCTGCAACAGCAGAAACAGGCTACAAATATGTCTATGCAGGTCTGACATGGGCACAGTACTGGGCATCTGAGGGAGTTTATAATGCTGCAAACACAGCTTCCAATGGAACAAAAGACAGCCATGATGAACTTGACAAAGGCGGTTTCGACACAGTAACCAGAGCTACTGTAAACCATGGCCTGCACAGAGGAAGCTACCAGTGTGAAGCAATCATGTATGACAAAAACGGCGGTTCTTATGAGATTTCCTACTGGACCTCAGCTAATGATGCAGTTCTTACAGACGGAACAACTGTAAAGCTGAATCAGCCTGAGAGAGGACAGATCACAAAAGCTGACGGAAGTGTTGTAGAATTCGACCATTACAACGTAGTAGGCCTGAAATATGTACCTGTCGCAGTAAAAGCAGAAGATTATGAAGCCTTCAAATCCCAGTTCAAGGTTGTGGAAGACGGAAGCACAGTTGCCGGAGGATTTGGAGAAAACAATTTGCAGTCCTATAGTGCAGTTGCGGATGTTACCGCTGAAACAAACGGCTTAAAAGAAGCTGTAAAAGGTTCCGATGGAACATTCACATTTAAGGCAAGAACAAACGGTACAGGTTCCGGACTTAAAGATCAGGCACTCCAGACAGCATCCAATGTTACCGCAACAGTAAAAGAAGCAAGTGGAAGTTACGGCGAATTCTTAAGAGTAGATATTACAGGTGACGGATATGGTGCTCTTGGTGCTAAAATGTATGCTGTAAAATGGGATTACTACGGAAATGGTAATAAAGTTCTGGCATCTTACGGAACAAAATTTGCAGCAGATAACTGGATGCACAAGGCAATGGGAATCCAGCTTGGTCTGACAGATTCCTATCGCTGCCAGCTTCCAAAAGGAACAGATGGAACCGGCAAATGGAAAATAACCGTATATGCAATGGGATATGCAGATACTGTATTTGAAGTTAATGCAACAGATGCAAACATCGTAAAACCGGAAGCAGGAGAAGCAGATACAACAGCATTAAAAGCAGCAGTAGAAAAAGCAGAGGCCTTAAAAAAAGCAGATTACACAGCAGATTCCTGGAAGGCAATGCAGTTAGAACTTCAGGAAGCAAAGGATCTTCTTGCAAAAGAAAAGCCAACTCAGGCAGAGGTTGATGAAGCTACAACTCATCTGAACGCAGCAGTAGAGGCTCTTGTTAAAGCAGATACGAAGGTAACAGTAACTCTCAACAAGAAAACAGCCACTGTTTACAAAGGAAAAACAACTACACTGAAGGCAACTGTAACAGGAGCAGATGCACCAAAAGTTACATTTACTTCCAGTAACCCAAAAGTTGCAGCCGTAAATAAAACAACCGGTAAAGTTACTGCAAAAGCAAAAGGTAGTGCAGTCATCACAGCTAAATGCGGAGATGTAAAGGTAACCTGCAAAGTAACAGTTAAAAATCCAACTCTTACACTGAGCAAAACATCTGTATCTGTAAAAGTCGGCAAAACAACTAAGATTACAGCAAAAGCAGCTCCATCAGGAAAAGTTACATACAAATCCGGCAACAAGAAAATTGCTACAGTATCATCCAAGGGTACAATTAAAGGTATTAAAAAAGGTACTGCCAAGATCACAGTAACATGCAATGGCGTAACCAAAACAGTTAAAGTAACTGTAAAATAATCTGACCTGACTGAAGTCAGGCGGATATTTGCAATCGGATTCGCAGACAAGAGGAAAGAAATCCTGTATCCCACCAGAAAGGGCAGGATTTCTTTTCAACTGTAAAACTTTATACAGTTATTACGGTAATCACCAGAATATGATTTCCTGAAACTATTGAAGAAGGAGGAATTTATGGACAAAAATAATGAGCAGAAAAATAATAAGACTCCGGAAATGAAACCCAAACAGGACAGTTTCCGTCCATGGTTAAAGCTTATTCCTGCGGCAGCAGTTTTTGCAGCAGTCTGTGTAACCTGTTATCAGGCAAATAAAAGTCCTGTGGAAATCGCATCAGTTTCCGATAATAATATTATGTCTACTGGCGAGATTAAAGAATTGATTTCACAAGGAACTGCAGGTAAGGATTTTGATTCAGAAGACTCTTCTGAAACCAATGGAACCTCAATTTCAAAAACATCAAAAAAAACAAGTAAGATTAAAACAGGAACAAAGAAAAATTCATCTACAGGTTCCTCTGCAAATGGAGGTACAGCAGGGGGTGGTGCAGGAAGCACAGTCACACCAACTACAGAAGTTCCTGCTGGTGGATATGCAGACGGTACCTATACAGGCTCCGGAACTGGTTTCGGAGGAACGATCACTGTTCAGGTAACTGTCACTGACCATAAAATTGCAGCTATCAATATTGTAGATGCATCAAATGAAACAGCCTCCTATTTTGCAAATGCACAGGGTGTGATCAGCAAAATTCTTGCAAGCCAGTCTCCGAACGTAGATGCAGTCAGTGGTGCCACTTATTCTTCAAACGGAATTATTACTGCGGTTCAGAATGCATTGTCACAGGCAATTCCATCAGGAAATCAGGCAGTTGTTACGCCAACTCCCACTCCATCACCGAAACCGACAAAGAAACCTTCTCCAATACCGAAGCCGGGAGACGAACAGATTTACAAAGACGGAACCTATACAGGAACCGGTAAAGGATACAGTGGGACAATTACGTTGACAGCTAAGATTAAAAAAGGTGTGATCAAGTCTCTGGAAGCAGAGCATACAGATACGCCTATGTTCTTTAAGAAAGCATGGGACATCCTGGAAAATGAGATCATTCAGAATCAGTCTGTCGATGGCATTGATACTGTCAGTGGTGCAACCTACTCTTCAAAGGGTATCATAAACGCAATGAAAGATATTCAGAAGCAGGCAGAAAAAGGCACCACAAAAGTGACACCAACTCCAACACCAGAAGTAACAGTTACGCCAATTCCTGAGGCAACCCCAATCCCGACACCGGAAGAAACTCCGACTCCAGAAGTCACTCCAACACCAGAGGAAACACCAGCTCCCACACCAACACCGGAAGAGACTCCGGAGCCTACGCCGGAACCTACAGGACCATATATTGACGGAACTTATACAGGCTCAAGCTACGGATACAGTGGAAGAGTAAATGTAACCGTAACGATTCAGGGCGGTCAGATTGCATCTATTGAACAGAGTAACAGTGATTCACCTGAGTACTTTGATTATGCATGGGAAACTATTTATCCTCAGATTATGGGAAATCAGTCAGCAGACGGAATTGATGCTGCAAGCGGTGCCACTTATTCCTCAGAGGGAATCCTTGGAGCAATTCAGAAAGCTCTTGCCCAGGCATTGGCATAAAATTATTGTAAGAGAAAAAATCATATGCTCTGGCTATTTCTAACTTATAACGTAAAAATGGAGGACAACAATATGATTAAAACAACTGTAAAAGTAGACGGTATGATGTGCGGAATGTGCGAATCTCACGTAAACGATGCAGTGAGAAAAGTCTTTCAGGTAGATAAAGTTACTTCTTCCCACAGCAAAGGGGAAACTGTAATCATTTCAGAGAAACCTGTAGACGAAGCAAAGCTAAAAACAGCCATCAGCGCAACAGGATATGAAGTAAAAGGTATCAGTTCAGAACTTTATGAAAAAAAGAAAGGTCTGTTTTCATTTCTTCATAAATAATGAGCATGTTCAGTAAATATCATTAAATCATAAACCTATTAAAAAAACAGGCAGAAACTTTGCAGATTATACTGCAGTTTTTGCCTGGCTTTCTCTGTGCCAACAAATTGATTTCTCGACAAATCTCGAATAATGGCGTTAAAAAGTCTGAAAAATTCCAAAAAATCAGTTGCTTAATTTATACAAAACATGGTAGACTATTTGTAGTTAAGAAGTGACAGAAATTTACAATTACTTAACCGAATCAGGTGAGACAAATGACTCTATCTGCCTGATTAATCAGGAGATGAAAGAATGAAAAGAAAAATAGAGCTTGTCTGCTGGATTTTATTTACCTTATGTTCCGGTATTTGCTTCTTTATCAATTTTATGAGCAAACCTCCTGTAGACGATACACATAAATTTACCTTATATATGATCGGTGCTGCAACAGTATCTTTACTTTATCTGGGAACTATGTTTATCCTTGGACTGAGAAACAGTTATCTGTATGATAAATTGAATAAACTTGCTGAAGAAAAAGGCGAGACGGAAAATGCCAAATCTGCACAGATTTCCAAACCATCCGTATCAGGATATACAATCCCTGATATGAAAACCCTTGTCAGTGCTCTGATCTCTGATAAGAAACTTACAGAGGAAGAGAAAGAATATTTATTAGAATATATTAAGAAGAAATGATGTGATGTTTAAATGGAACTGTTAGTTTGTATGTCCATTGCAGGAAGTATTCCTGTTGTGATCTGTTTACTTTTGTATATAATCCAGCGTGGAAACTATAATTACATTCTCGGAAGAAGATTACTACTGACAGGTGTGTTCTTTTATCTGGTACCTGTGCAGTTGGTTAAATATTTGCTTCCAAAAGATGCACTTCCAGAAACAATGTTAATTGGTAGAAAAGCTGATTCCTATATGTCAGGTTCTCTGGCTTTCTGGAGTGAAAAGCAGGGTGAGTACATATGGATACCTCAATGGTTTAATCTATTTGCCAGAATCTGGTTAACAGGAATTATTATCTTTGCAATCTATGAGATTGTTAAATACTGGAGAGGTGCACATTCTATACGGAACTATATCTTTGAAAAGATTGAAAATCCAGAAGATAATCTCACCTATTATCTGATTCCAGATGAGATCTGTGGTCCATGTACCATTGGATTTTTCCGTCAGAAGATTGTGTTTCCAGAGAGTTTTCCTCTGCATCCTGATTTTATTATGGTATATAAGCATGAACATACACATTTGAAAAATCATGACAATTTAGTAAAACTTTTATGCCTTTTCGTTCTGTGCCTGCACTGGATGAATCCTGTGGCATATCTTTTACTTTTCCTTTACATAGATACAGCAGAAATAGTCAGTGACAGTGTAGCCGTCGATGGCTGTACAAAAGAAAAACGTCAAGACTATGCAAGTTTGCTGGTATTAGAAGCCGCAACTTCTGATATTCGCCCAGCCGTGTGGAAAAATAACCTTTCCGGACATAAAAACAATAAAGAAGGAAAGGATTTTAAAACAATAAAAAGGAGGATTAACTACATGATGAAGGAAAAGAGAAAAGGGATGTTACAGAGAGGAATTATGGTGGCAGTGTCGGCGTTGACAGTTGTGGCGAGCGCTGGGACGGTAATGGCGTATCAGCCAGTACAATCGTCGGATGAAAGTTTTGAAGAATTCGTTTCTGATGATTCAATATATGATTTTGGATTTGATGATGTAAATGAAAGTATAATAAAATCTATTGATTTTTCTCAAGGTGATACGGTATATGTTGATGCAGATGGAAATCAGATAGTAGCACAAAAATCATCAGACACCTATGCATTATGTACACATAGTATGGTTCCGGCAACTTTTTATACACATTCCAAAAATTCTTCTGGCGGATGTACTGTTAAAATATATAAATGCCAAAGATGCGAAAAATGTGGATATAGCGCTAATGCTAAATACGATAATACTGTTACATATGCAAAATGCCCTCATTAATTAAATACTTGTTTATGTAATATAAAAAATCTTCAGATATTTGAGAGTTATTTTAGATATCTGAAGATTTTTTTACTTTAATTATTTTGAAATCTTAAACTAAAATATAAATCTATATTTTTTCTGAAATACTTTCTCAATATCCCACCAATTTCCCTCTTGCATTTTTATAAAAGTTAGAATATACTAACTAACAGAGTTAGATATAGTAAACTCTCGTGTGAATTAAATCATTTGAACTCCATCCGAAGACTGCTGAATTCTTCGGAACACCGGATCACATCTGTACTTGCTGAAACCACAGTTATGCTGAAAAACCGTACCTCAGATATGATCCACCCGGTACATCCCAGTTGCGGTGTACCAGGAGTCCAAATGCAAAACCAGAAAGGGGATTTATCATGTACTTAGAAATTGAGAAAGTAATTGGAAGAGAAATTCTGGATTCCAGAGGAAATCCGACAGTAGAAGCAGAAGTATATCTGATGGATGGCACTGTAGCAAGAGGAACAGCTCCAAGCGGTGCATCTACAGGAGAATTCGAAGCTCTGGAATTAAGAGATGGAGATAAAGCTCGTTACCTTGGAAAAGGCGTACAGAAAGCAGTAGAGAATATCAACACAACAATCAACGAAGCAATCGAAGGTCTCGATGCAAGCGACATCTATGCAGTAGACGCAGCTATGATCGCAGCAGACGGAACAAAAGATAAATCCAAACTTGGAGCAAATGCAATCCTTGCAGTATCTATCGCATGCTGCAGAGCAGCGGCAGCTTCTCTTGAAATTCCGTTGTATCGTTTCCTTGGCGGAGTATCCGGAAATCGTCTCCCTGTACCAATGATGAACATTGTAAACGGCGGATGCCATGCATTATCATCCGGGCTGGATGTACAGGAATTTATGATCATGCCAGTTGGGGCACCTTCCTTTAAAGAATGCTTAAGATGGTGTGCAGAAGTATTCCATGCACTTGCTTCTATCCTGAAAGAACGCGGACTTGCTACATCAGTAGGTGATGAGGGTGGTTTCGCACCTGCACTGAAATCCGATGAAGAAGCAATCGAGACAATCCTTGAAGCAGTTAAGAAAGCCGGATATGAACCAGGCAAAGACTTCAGGATTGCCATGGATGCTGCTTCCTCTGAATGGAAGAGTGAAAAAGGCAAAGGATATTACAAACTTCCAAAAGCCGGCACAGAGTATACATCCGAAGAGCTTATTGAGCACTGGGCCAAATTATGCGAAAAATATCCGATCATCTCTATCGAAGACGGTCTGGATGAAGAAGACTGGGAAGGATGGCAGAAACTTACAGCCAGACTTGGTGACAAAGTACAGCTTGTCGGTGACGACCTGTTTGTTACAAATACAGAAAGACTTGCAAAAGGTATCAGCCTTGGTGCAGGTAATGCGATTCTGATCAAATTAAACCAGATCGGTTCCGTATCCGAAACACTGGAAGCAATCAAGATGGCCCACAAAGCAGGCTACACCGCAATTTCTTCTCATCGTTCCGGCGAGACAGCAGATACAACAATCGCAGACCTTGCAGTAGCACTGAACACCTGCCAGATTAAGACCGGAGCTCCCAGCAGATCCGAACGTGTTGCAAAATACAACCAGCTTCTCCGTATCGAAGAAGAGCTCGGCGCAAGCGCAGTATATCCGGGAATGAAAGCTTTTAATGTAAAACAGGACTAAACAGAACTATAGCAATCCTCGTGAATAATTCATACCATAAATAAAATCAACCTGTAAAATGCAAAATGCATTTCTCATCTTAATCGTTTAGTGAGAAATGCATTTTTGTATATGAGACTTTATTATATTCACTCATCTGTATCAATACTGTCTGTTTCTTCCGGTCTCTTCAGATATCCCCTTACAGCAGGCTCAATCGTCTGTTCCATAAGCCGGTGCAGCAGTTCTGTCGTCGTAATATTATGATCTCCCAGAAGCGAATTATACAGGAAGTTTCCTGACAGTTCTTCAGTAATAGAACTCAGTCCTGCCAGAATCATTTTTTTACCGGGTGTTTCGTTCCATCTGATTTCAATTCCATTATCTTCATGAAAGAAAATATGCGCCTTTCGTTTCACACATTCTTCTATAAAAGTAACCTCCAACTTTAATACAGGGATATCGTTTTCATCTCTTGCAAATTCTCCCAGTGTAGCTACAAGGTAATGTTCTCCATGAAGATCAACACATCCATCCGCAGCCTTTCCAAATCCAACAGGAAGTTTATGGATCACCTCACCTTCGGTAAAAGAAACGCAAAAGTTTCCCGCATCATAAGTAAAAGAAATTTCAGAAATACCATCTGTCATATTATTGTGGAATACCTGCACAAACAACGGCGCAATTCCAATATTCTGCTGTTCCATAACATAAGTTCTGCCGCTTACAGCCCGCATAAAACTGTGATGATCAGATGGGCGATCAACGGCTGCTGAAATACGGTAGCTGTACTTTTTATCTGAATGCTTCCTTCTGGAAACTACATTTCTTTTCCATCCCCCGCGCAGAGAAGTACTTCTGTTATTATTTTCTCCATTTTCCAGTTCTCCGCACAACCGTTTCAGAAGACTATAGGAGAGTGGATTCTCAGGTAGAACATCGGCGGGATGATAATTAACAGGGAAATATTTCCGAATGATATTCAGCATGATACAGTCCTGAAACATTTCTTTATTTCCGGCATTTGTGACAAGAACCATATCCATATCCGGATAAATAATAACATTCTGTCCCAACATTCCATTATATTCAAAGCTTCCCGGGCGCTGTTCCATCCATAGCTGATATCCATATCCATAGGTGTCATTCTGAGTTTTCAGATGTCGTGCCGTAGATATTTCTATCCAATATTCAGACACCAGCTGCTGACCATTCCATTTTCCCCTCTGAAGATACAGCTGGCCAAGTTTTGCCATGTCTTCTGCACAGAGAAACAGTCCCCAGCCGCCTTTTGTAATTCCTTTCGGACAGGTTTCCCAGTAATATTTCGTGATACCAAGAGGACCAAACAGTCTCGGAGTCAGATATTCGGTCAGGGTTTCTCCTGTACGTTTCGTCACGATTGCAGAAAGAACATAAGTATTCAGACTGTTATATTGAAACTCCGTTCCGGGTTTTCCATTGACAGATGCATTCAGAAAACTTCCAAGCCAGTCATTTCCGGACACGATACCTGATTCATTAAAAGTTACGCCGCTTGTCATGGTCAGCAGATTCTCTACTGTGATCACAGGGCGGAAAATCTTTGAAAAGGCATTTATATGATCCGGAAAAATGTCATAAATATTTTCATCGAGCTTTAATTTTTCCTCTTCGATCAACATGCCGATTGCCATACCTGTGATGCTCTTGCACATGGAATGTGTAATATGCCACATTCCTTTAGGGTATGGTGCAAAATTACATTCACAGATTACCTTGCCATGACGCAGTGCCATAAAATGATGCATTTCCGTATCTTTGGAAGCATCCAGTTCCCGAAGAAGGGCAGCAAACAGATCAGAGGAGATTCCCTGACTCTCCGGTGTGGCACGTACAAATGCCTGCTCATAAACTGCATCAAACGGAAAATCCGGTTTCTGTGGGAAATAATCTACACGTGTACCGCCTGTCTTTCCAAGGATCATATTTAAAACCAGTTCTGCAACCGCAATCTGTTCTTTTGCCATAGAGAATACCTCCTTTTTCGGATTTATTTTGATTATACAGACCTCATACAACAAATGCAAATTATATTTTTTGAAAGAATTCTATAGAGTAAAAATATTTTGTCTTCTATGTTTTAGAAAATGTGCAACAGTCGTTCCGTGAGACTGGTATGTGCCCAAAAAAAATGGTCTATGCAAGAAAATAGATACAACAATAGTGAGCAAATGATTCAGGTAAAGATCAGATATATAATATTTTAAAGTAATTGTACATTTTTTAAGAAATTACAATGGTCATTCATCGTGTTTGAAAGAATAGGTTATTGGCGCACTTTACTTATATATCGTTTTACAGGGGCTGTTTTTTATGCAACGTTAGGGCTTACTCGTATATAGTTATGAAAATAAATAGA
>OLRI01002137.1_pt1 | contig 14548 bp, 12 predicted proteins | sample 1672871 | NCBI WGS metagenome assembly OLRI01 (sample SAMEA3136732, study PRJEB25190) | human gut metagenome
AGCGGCGGCTACCGGCTATCTGATTCGCCTGACCCGCGCAGGGAGTGCCCTGGCGGAAAAGGCGCAGGGATTGTGTGAGACAAAACTGTCCGATTCACTGCTGAGCATCTTTATTCTGGCGGTGTTCTGCAACCTGATGATCTACATTGCAGTGGAAAATTTTAAGAGCAACCCGCACACACTGGGAAAATACCTGGCGATTTTCCTGGGCGTCATGGTCTTTATCCTGGCAGGCTTTGAGCACTGCGTGGCAAATATGTTTTACTTCTCGGTTGCCAATATGTGGAGCCTGCGCACCGTCCTCTACCTGCTGGTCATGACAGCCGGCAACGCGGTGGGGGGAATGATTCCGGAGATGGTGAGAAGAGTTTCCGCATCACAAAAATAAAAGGGACACAAAAGGCCCTGCGATCAAGCGATCGCGGGGCCTTTTTGTGTATGCAAAAGAATCAGGCAATGGCTGTTTTGCTTCTTTAAAAGCTTGCATTTTATAAATTATAAACAAAAATATTTTTTAATCAGGAAATTTTAAAGAAATGATTGACAAAAAATGACGAGGGTGTTATGATAGCAATAAAGATATAACATTATATAAAGTTATATTAACTTATATTATATAAATCGAGAAAGGATGGTGGAAGTGGATGGATATTTTGGGGCAGCTGCGGCAGAACCGGTGGATCATCTGGGCAAAAGAGGAGGAACCAGCGGAGGAATATCCTCAGGTGCAGCTGGTCAGCATTTGTTATCGTTCGGACGACTGTGAGGTGCGCGGCTATGTGGGTGTGCCCAGAGAGGAAAAAGGTCCGCTGCCGGCGGTCATTTTTAATCGAGGGGGCAATCGAGCGTTTTCGGCGCTGCGCCCGCAGGTGATCTGCAAATATGCCAGCCAGGGCTTTGTTGTTTTGGGCAGCCAATACCGTGGCAACTGCGGCGGCACTGGACAGGAGGAATTTGGCGGAGCAGATGTCAACGATGTGCTTCGCTTGATCGACATCGCGTTGGAGCTGCCGGGCACGTTCAAGGGAGGCGTCTATATGGCAGGGCATTCCCGCGGCGGCATGATGACCTACCGCTGCTGTGCGCTGGACGACCGTATCGTGGCGGCTTCGATTGGCGCTGGCGTTGCAGACTGCGTCGACATGTACAACCGGCGGGAGGACAGCATGAAGCAGGTGTTTTTGGAGCTGGTAGGCGGTACACCGGAGCAGCTCCCGGAGGAGTACCGCAAACGCTCGGCGGTCTGCTGGGCGGACAAGATTAAACCGCCGGTCCTGATCTGTCAGGGCGACGACGACTGGCGTGTCGATATTTCTCAGGCACGCAGGATGGGTGAAGAGCTGCAAAAGTACGGCAAGGAGTACAAGCTGGAAATCTTTGGGAGGGCAGATCACTCGCTCAAAGGAACAAGTTATTTTCCAGATGTGATCGCATGGTTTCGGGCTCACCCGATTCCGGCGGAGGAATAATAAATTTAAGGAGGATGCAAGATGAAAAAGAAGATCGCAGCGTTGCTGCTGGCGCTTGTTTTGGCGGTATCAGCAACGGGATGTCAGGATGCACCGATACCGGAAAGCAGCACCCCCAGCACAAGCGCGACCGACCAGACAGATACGACCGAACAGGCAAGTGCTGCCAGCACGGTTGAGCGGACCTCGGAGGATGGGGAACTGGATGAGGATCAATATCTGAATGTTTTGCTCGCCGATGAGCCGACCGTGCTTGACGTAGCAAGATTTAGTATGATTCAGGACAGAAACGTATTCTATAATGTTCTGGAACCACTGACCCGCATTGAGAATGGCATCGTTACCCCGGCTGGTACGGAGAGTTGGGACGTCTCGGATGATGGCTTGGTTTACACCTTCCACCTGAGGGAGAATTACTGGAGCGACGGCCAGCCGGTTACTGCCGAAGATTACGCCGGCGCTCTGATCCGTCAGGCCACTCCGGCCAACACCTTTGCTTTCTCCAGCGACTATTCTGCGATTGTGAATTTCTCGCAGGCAGTAGCGGGAGAAGTTGATCCGTCTGAAATTGGCGTGAAGGCGATTGATGACAGCACGCTGGAGATTACCCTTTCTCAGCCGTCCCCATCGCTGCTCTCCACCGTCGATTTCTTCCCACAGCGGCAGGATTATGTTGACGAGTACGGCGACACGCTGGGCGCCAATGCAGAGAGCGTCATCAGCTGCGGCCCATTCACCCTGACCGAGTGGGTCCACAACAGCAAGCTTTCCTTTGTGAAAAACGATTCCTATTGGAATGCGGACAATGTCAAACTGCAGCATTTCGACTATCTGATTATGAACGACACCACCGCCCAGCTTTCTTCGCTGGAAAACGGCTCGCTGGATTACCTGAACGTCTCGGATGCCGACTACATCGACAAATTCCGCGAAAATGGAGAGCTGGTGGAGGAACCATATTCAGCAGCGAGAACAGTGATGGTTATCTTTAATTGTCAGGATGAAATTTTCCAGAACCAAAAGATTCGCCAGGCCTTCTCCTTGTCGATCGATCGTGATTCGATTTCAAGCGTCCTGAATAACGGATTGACCACGCCAGCCTATGGTCTCATTCCAGAGCAGTGCTCCGTTGGTCAGCTGCATTATCGTGACTATGCTCCTGAACCGCTGCTTGCCCTGCAGGAAGCAAACCCAGATCCAAAGGCGTTGCTGATTGAAGGAATGCAGGAGCTGGGTTTGGGTGATGACCCATCTGCTTTGACCGTCAATCTGAGTATTGGTGGAACGAATGCGAAGACAAAGTCCACAGGAGAGTTCTACCAGCAGATGTGGCAGAGCGTACTGGGGGTAACGGTGGAGCTTTCTTTCAATGATTCTGCAACCCACACCTCCAATATTACATCTGGCAATTTCCAGATGGCAATGTACAACTGGGGCGCCAACGTTGAGCCGCTGTTCCAGCTTTCCAGATGGTCTTCGGCCAGCGGCGGCCAGTCCAAGTGGGTCAACGAGGAGTATCAGCAGCTGGTCAATGAAGCCTCCTCCACAGTCGATGACCAGGCAAGGCTGGAGCTTTACGCGCAGGCGGAGGAGATGCTCATCACCGAAGCGGCCATCGCGCCAATTTGCTATAACGGCTCGCTGCTCTTCTCTTACCCCTATGTTCACGGCTTGGACAACAACCCATTTGATACTGTAGGCATGCAGAAGCTGTACACAATCGGAAGAAATCAGTAGGAGAAAAGGGCCTGCGGAATCTTTTCCACGGGCCTTCCTTTTTAGAGAATAGGTATTATAGAAGAACAGTGAGGTGGAAAAATGGCTCGATATATCTTAAAGCGCGTCCTGTACATGGTGCTGGTCATGCTGATTGTCACAACGCTCACCTTCTTTCTGGTGCACAGCATTCCGGGCGACCCGTTCAGTGCCATGATTCAGGATCTGCCGGAGGAGACAAGGGTGCTGTACATGGAAAAGTACGGCTTTGACCAGCCGCTGATTGTGCAGTATGTCCGCTTTATGAAGCAGCTTTTCTCGGGGGATTTGGGTTCCTCTCTGCGTTACCCGGGCAGAACGGTTGCGGAAATTGCGGCCTCCTTTGCGCCGGTTTCCGCTCAGGTGGGCGGCATCGCGCTGGCAATCGGTTTTGTGGTGGGCACCATTCTGGGCATCATCGCGGCGCTCAACCGCAACCGTTTTTCGGACAGGGTGATCATGGTTCTGGCGCTGTTGGGCACCACGATCCCGACCTTTGTCACCGCGTCCTTTTTGCAGTATGTGTTCAGCGTTGTCTGGCCGATCTTCCCAACCACCGGCTGGGGCACGGCCAAGCACATGGTGCTGCCGGTCATCTGCCTGTGCGTCGGTCCCATCGCGACCTATGCGCGCTACATGCGTTCCAGCGTGCTGGACACCACCAGCCAGGACTACATCCTGACCGCGGAGGCAAAGGGTGCAAAGACGCCGCGCATCGTGCTGCTGCATATCTTCCGCAACTCGTTTTTGCCCTGCCTGACCGTGCTGTGCACCAGCGTGGCCTCGATCTTCTCCGGCTCGTTCATCGTGGAGAGCATCTTCGCCCTGCCGGGCCTGGGCACCTACTTCATCAGCGCGATCAACGACCGCGACTATTCGATGATTTTGGGACTCAACATCATCTTCACCGGAATTTATATCCTGTCGGTGCTGGTGACCGACATCCTGCTGGGCATCTTGGACCCGAGAATTCGCCTGGCAGAGAAAAAGTAAGGAGGGAGCCAGATGGAAAAAGAATTGACCTACACCCCAAAACCGGAAGATTTTGTGATTGAAGGCTGCGACGACGCTGCTGCAGAGCAGATGCCGGCGGTGTCTCTAACCTATTGGCAACTTTCCTTTAAGCGTTTTATGGAGAATAAGGTGGCTCTGGCAGCGACGGTAGTTTTGCTGCTTATCGTTCTCATGACAATTATTGGTCCGCACCTGGTGCCATATGATATGGAAGCGGTCAATCTGGAACACCGCAACATTCGTCCATGTTTGGCGTATTGGTTTGGTACCGACCAGCTGGGCCGCGATCTGTTTTCCCGCGTCTGGGAGGGCGGACGGGTTTCGATCATCATCGGCCTTTTTGGCTCGCTGATCGTTTCGGTCATCGGCTGCATCTACGGCGGCATCGCGGCCTACTTTGGCGGCTGGGTGGACAATATCCTGATGCGCATTGTGGAAATCTTGAGCAGTGTGCCAAACATGCTGGTCATCATCCTGCTGTCGGTCATCCTGGACAGCAGCAGCGTGCCGACCCTGCTGTTTGCCATGTGCGTGACCGGCTGGTGCCCCATTGCCCGCCTGGTGCGCTCCCAGATGCTGCAGATCAGCAGCTCAGAGTATGTCATGGCAGCAAAGGTGATGGGCGTCAAACCCTTGACCAGCGTTGTCACTCACTTCATTCCGAACACTTTAAGCGTCATCATCGTCAACATCACCTTCCGCATCCCGGGATTTATCTTCAGCGAAGCCTTTTTGAGCTATGTCGGCCTGGGCGTACAGCCACCGGCTACCAGCTGGGGCGCGCTGTGCTCGGCGGCATCGCTCAACTTCTTGTTCTACCCGTACCAGCTGGTGGCGCCGGCAGGTCTGATCGCGTTGACCATGCTGTGCTTTACGCTGATCGGAGACGGACTCAGGGACGCGCTTGACCCCAAACTTCGGAGGTAAAAAAGATGGAGCATATTTTGGAAGTCAAAAATCTAAACGTTTCCTTCAAAAGTTATCTGGGAACGGTCAGGGCGGTGCAGGGTGTCGATTTTGTGCTGGACCAGAAGGAAACGCTGGCGATGGTTGGCGAATCCGGCTGCGGAAAGACGGTGACGGCCAAGTCGATTCTGCGCCTGTTTGGCCGCACCACCGGCACCATCGCGGACGGGTCGCAGATTCTGTTTGAGGGCAAGGATATTTTAAAGATGGATAAAAATGAGCTCAGCGATCTGCGCGGGGCTGGGATCAGCATGATCTTTCAGGACTCGATGACCTCGCTCAATCCGACCATGCGGGTCGGCAAACAGATTGCCGAGTGCATCCGCCTGCACAATCGTGTCTCCCGCCAGGAAGCCATGCAGCGCGCCTGCGAGCTGCTGCGGCTGGTGGAGATCCCCAACCCCGAGGAACGCCTGAAAAATTATCCGCACCAGATGTCCGGCGGCATGCGGCAGAGGGTGATGATCGCGATGGCGCTTTCCTGCAACCCCAAGATTCTGATTGCCGACGAGCCGACCACCGCGCTGGACGTCACTATCCAGGCGCAGCTGCTGGACCTGCTCAAAGGTTTGCGGGAAAAGTTCGGCATGTCGATCATCCTGGTCACCCACGATCTGGGTGTCGTGGCGGACTTTGCCGACCGCATCCAGGTCATGTATGCCGGCCGGGTGGTGGAGCGGGGCACCAAGGAGGAGATCTTCCGCAGCCCCAAGCATCCCTACACCTGGGCGCTGCTCGACTCGATCCCCAGCCGCAGCCTGCCCAGAAAGAGCCGGCTGTACTCGCTCAAGGGCACGCCGCCAAACCTCAGCCTGCCGATAGAGGGCTGCCCGTTTGCGGCCAGATGCCGTTACTGCATGCCGGTCTGCAGAAAGTGCGCGCCACAGCCAACCGGTTTTTCGCCGACGCACCAGGCGTCCTGCTGGCTCAACCATCCCATGGCGCCGCAGCATGTTCGTGAAGGAGGGAGCAGATAGTGGAAAAGCAAGTACTGTTTGAGGTAAAGGATCTGTGCAAATATTTCCCCGCTTCCCACAAACGTTCGGTGAAGGCGGTGGACCGGGTTACGCTGAACTGGTCATTGTACAGGCAGATCACACCAATGATCACGGTGAACATACAGACAATGAAGATGGAGACAAATCTCGGGATCTTCAGAATCTTATACTCCATTGACTGCCTATCCCCGATCGCCTTTGCGGCGAACAGATCCATGAGGAGGATGAGCACGATACTGGCAACGCCGTAAATCAAAACCTCCATCATAATGACTTGACTATTGGCCACATCCTCTAAGATGGTGGCCGCAGCCTCTGCTTCATTCATAGAATTACTCCTTTGAAAACATTACTGGGGAAATAGGGGTCGCGAAAAGTTGGGGGCAAGCGATCAGCCAACCATTAGGCCTGATGCTTTCTCTCCTCCATACCGTGGAACACGCCTTCCCGCAGCTGATCCTGGGTCATGCCTCTGCGCTGACCGCTGGAGATCAGATACAGGACCAGGCCGATGACCATCCAGCCAACGAACATGATGATGGCCAGTCTGCCCATGTACACGGGGTTGCCGGGGACGAACAGCAGGACGAAGACCACTGCGGAGACAATGGAGGCGAAGTAGCCCATGCCGATGCCGCCGGGGATCTTGTAAGGACGCTCCAGGTCGGGCTCCTTCTTACGAAGGGCAACCAGGGAGAAGGAGGTCAGGGTCCAGGACAGCACGAAGGCGGCTGCGGAGAAGGAGGTGATGTCGCCGATCAGGCCAGCGCCCAAGAAGGGGCCGATGAGGGACAGGATCAGGCACACCAGCAGGCCGGGAACGGGGATGCCGTTCTTGTTCTGGGTTGCAAAGACCTTGGGCATCAGACGGCCACGGGACATGCCCATGAGCAGCAGGGCGGAGGCCATGAAGAAGCCGTTCCAAGTGGTGAACAGGCCGGCCAGAGCGCCGATGGTGATGATCCAGTAGAGGACCTCGCCGGCTGCGCCGCCGTAGAGCATTTTCAGCATGGTAGCTGCTGCGGGGTTGGTCATCTCGCCGCCAACGGCGGTGGGGGTGGCGAACTCCTGCCAAGACCAAGCATAGCCGAAGCAGAAGAGCAGGATGGCGTAGAAGATACAAGCCAGGGCCACGGAGAGCACCACGGTCTTACCAACGGACTTGATGTCGCCGCCAGCGTCCTCAACGCCCTGAGGAATGGTCTCGAAACCAGCCAGGAAGAAGGGAGCGGACGACAGGATGGCCAGGATGCCGCCGAACATGTTGCTGTTGGTGGCCTGGATGTAACCCTCACCGGTGCCGTACAGCATGGGGTTGGCGGTGTCATAGATGGGCTGCCAGTTGGAAGCATCGCCCTTGATGAGGGATGCGATGGCGCCCAGGATGCCGGCGCCCACCAGCACGAAGCAGAGGATCTTCTGCAGCACAGCGGCGGAGGCCAGGCCGCGCATGTTCAGAGCGAACAGCAGCACCGAGCAAATAACACCAATGATGATGGTGGTCAGGTACACAGGCGTACCAGCCACAGAATAGAGCGGGTCGCCAGCCTTCAGGCCGGGGATCAGGTAACCCAGAACGTCGGTGATCTGAATGGCTTCCCAAGGAATGATGGAGATGAACCCGCCGAAGGCTGCCCATCCGGAGATGACGGCCACGTGGCTGTTAAAGGCACGGAAGGCGAATGCCATGCCGCCGCCGGCCACGGGGAGGGCGGGAACCAGTTCGCAGTAGCACAGGGCCACAGGGGTGAGAATGACCAGAACCATCAGGTAACCGATGGCGGCGGGAATGGGGCCGCCGCTGTTGGCCATCCAGTTGTTCAGGGAGAGGGCCCAGCCCACGCCCACGATGGCGCCGAAACCGATGGTAAAGAAGTCAAAGGAACTTAAGCCCTTGGTCTCAGGATTGTTGCTCATAAAACACCTCTTTTTCTCAGTCGGGGTGGAAAATCTCTATTTGGTTTTCAAGGTTGCCTGTCCAAGGGGGAGGGACCCTCCCCCTTGGACAGGGAGATTGGCTCGGGTTTCTGGGGATTACTTCAGGCAGGTCTGGATGGCCTTCTCCAGAATGTTCAGGCCGCATTCCAGCTGCTCATCGGTGATGACCAGGGGCGCCAGGAAGCGGATGACCTGGCCCCAACGGCCGGAGTTTTCTACCATCAGGCCATTCTTGGCGCACTCTTGGACGATGGCGGAGACCAGCTCGCCGTTGGGCTCCTTGGTCTTCTTGTCCTTGACGAACTCCAGGCCGATCATGGCGCCCATGCTGCGGACGTCGCCGATGACGTCGTACTTGTCCTTCCACTGGTTGTAGCGGTCGGTGACGATCTTGCCGATCTCCAGGGAACGGTCGGCCAGGTGGTCCCGCTCCATGATTTCGATGGTCTTCAGGGCGGCGGCGCAGGCCACGGCGTTGCCGCAGAAGGTGCCGCCGATGGTGCCGGCGGGGACGGCCTGCATAATCTCTTCCCGGGCCACGATGGCGCTGATGGGCATACCAGCGGCGATGGACTTGGCGGTGGCCAAAATGTCGGGCTGGACGCCGGCTTCGGCCCAGTACTCGGTGGCGAACATCCGGCCGGTACGGCAGAAGCCGCTCTGCACTTCGTCGGCGATGAGGAGGATGCCGTGGTCGTCGCAGACCTTCCGCAGGGCCTTCACCCAGGCGATGGGGGCGGGGATGAAGCCGCCCTCGCCCTGGAGGGGCTCCACCACGATGGCGGCCACGGTGTCGGCGGCGGTGCCTTCCTCGAAGACGTCATAGATGCTGTTAATGTAGTACTGGATGGCCTCTGCTTCGGTCATCTCAGCGGGGTTGCGGTAGAAATAGGGGAACTGTGCACGATACACGCCCTCAGCCAGGGGGCCCATGTCGGTGGCATAGGCCTTCTTGGCGGTCATGGTCATGGTCAGCAGGGTGCGGCCATGGAAGGCGCCGGTGAAGGTGATGATGTTGGGACGCTTGGTGTAGCCGCGGGCCACCTTGACGGCGTTCTCGTCGGCCTCGGCGCCGGAGTTGGCGAAGTAGGCACGCTTCTTGTCGCCCTTGACAGGGACGATGGCGGCCAGCTTCTCGGCCAGGGCCACATAGCCTTCGTGGGTGACGATGTTGAACATGCCGTGGAAATACTTTTCAGACTGGGCTTTCACGGCCTCCACGATTTCGGGATGGGAGTAGCCGATGTTCAGCACGCCCACGCCGCCGATCCAGTCCAGGAAGCGGTTGCCGTCCACGTCTTCCAGCATGGCGCCCTCGCCCTTGGCGATGACCACGGGATAGACGCAGCGGATGGCATCAGGGACCACGTCGGCGCGGCGGTCGATGATGGCCTGGGCCTTGGGACCGGGCAGGGTTTCGGTGATGATCTTGGGCAGGTCAGTACGTAACATTTTGCAATTCCGTCCTTTCTTTTTCTTTTCCTTGTTGCTCATTTCAGATAAGAAGTAGATGGTAGGGATGCGATATCTGTTCACGGCATACCGTGAGACATTTGAGGGGAGCGCTTAATAGAGACTGGTGTAGATGTCCAGAATATCCTGCCGGCTCAGGGGCACGAAGTTGTTGTTCAGCAGGCGCTGCTGGTTGGCGATGACGGAGTCGGTGAACTCCTCCAGCTCGCTCTCCTTCATGCCGTACTCGTGGAGGGCTTTTTTGGGCAGCAGGGTGTTCAGCAGATCCTCCAGGGCTTCATAGACCTTGTCCACGTCACAGCCCAGGATGCCGGCCATGTAGGCGTTGAGCTTGGCGATGGCCCCGTCGGTGCGGATGGACATGTATTTCTTCATGACGCCGGTGAACATGGCGTAGTTGGACTCCCCGTGGGGCACATGGTAGGCAGCGCCCAGGGGGTAGCTCAAAGCGTGGACCGCGGCGCAGCCGGCGTTGCCAAAGGCGATGCCGCCGTAGGTGCTGGCCAGGAGGAAGTCCTTGAGCAGGGGGATGCGGGCCTCGGGGCCCTTGTCCCGGATTTCCATGTAGCCCTTGAGGATGATCTCAATGGCCTTGTACCCAAAGAGCTCGGTGATGGGGTTGGCTTTGGGAGAGAGGCTGGACTCGATGGAGTGGATGAGGGCGTCGATGGAGCTGGTGGCGAAGACGGACAGGGGCAGGGTCTTCAGCAGCTCAGGGACCAGCACAGCCTTGTCGCCGAACATGCAGGGGGCGCCCAGACCCTTCTTGGTGTTCAGGGAGATGAGAGCCAGAATGGAGAGGTTGGTGACCTCGCTGCCGGTGCCGCAGGTGGTGGGCACCAGGATGAGCTCCTTCCCCTTTTCCAGGGGGATCTTGCCGTCGTACAGGTCCAGGATGGGGGTCACGGTCTTCAGGCTGAGGACCTTGGCGATGTCCACCACGGTGCCGCCGCCCACGGCGATGATCCGGGTGACGTCCTTGGGCATGTCGTTGTAGATGGCGGCGACCATCTCGTCGGAGGGCTCGCCGGTGCCATACTTCTCCTGGAAGATGGTGGGGCAGGGCAGGTTCAGGGGCCCGAAGTAGGGGTTGTAGATGTATTCGTTGGTCAGGATCAGGTCCTTGGGGCCCAGTTCAAAGGCCTGGGCCAGCTCTGCGCAGGTGTCGCAGATCTGAATGGTGGGCTTGACTTCAAATTGGGTCATTGGATAGCACCTCGCCTTTCTTTGTCAGGATGGGGTTATCTTTGTCGGTTCCTCTCCGGAACCGTGTCCGGCGTTCAATAGTCTCTGGGATAGCGGCGGCGGAACTCGGCCCGCAGCTCGTCCCGGAAGTCGGGGTGGGCGATGGCGATGAGCTCTTCCGCCCGCTGGCGGAGGGTCTTGCCCCGCAGCTGGGCGATGCCGTACTCGGTGACCACGTAGTTCACGTCGTTGCGGGAGGTGGTCACAGCGGAGCCCTGGTCCAGGAAGGGGACGATCTTGGAGATCTTCCCGCCCCCGGTGGTGGAGGGCATGGCCATGATGGCCCGGCCGCCCTTGCTCATGTTGGCCCCCCGGACGAAGTCGATCTGGCCGCCCACGCCGGAGATCTGCCGCAGCCCGGCGGAGGTGGACACCACCTGGCCCATGATGTCGATCTGGACGCAGGAGTTGATGGACACCAGGTTGTCGTTCTGGGCGATGACATAGGGGTCGTTGACGTACTGCACGGGGTACATGGCCACGGCGGGGTTGTTGTCCACGTAGTCATAGAGGCGGCGGGTGCCCATGAGGAAGGTGGCCACGCTCTTGCCCCGGTGGAGGGTCTTCTTCTGGTTGGTGATGTTGCCGGCCTCCACCAGCTCCACCACGCCGTCGGAGAACATCTCCGAGTGGATGCCCAGGTCATTCTTCTCCTTCAGGAAGAGGAGGACGGCGTCGGGGATGGCGCCGATGCCCAGCTGAAGGGTGTCGCCGTCCCGGATGAGTTGGGCCACGTTCTTGCCGATGCCCCGCTCCACGTCCCGGATCTTGGGGGGGGCCAGCTCGATGACGGGCAGGTCGGTCTCCACGATGCAGTCCAGCTGGGTGACGTGGAGGAAAGCATCCCCCAAGGTGCGGGGCATCTGCTTGTTCACCTGGGCGATGACCAGGTCGGCCACCTCGGCGGCGGTTTTGGTATAGTCCACCGAGACGCCCAGGCTGACGTAGCCGTGCTCATCGGGGGGAGAGACCTGGATCATGGCCACATTGGGGTGGAGGATCTCCTCCAGGACGGAGGGGATCTCCGAGAAGAACACGGGGGTGAAATCGGCCCGGCCCTCCGCGGCGGCGGCCCGGGTGGTGGCCCCCAGGAAAAAGCTGTTGTGGTGGAAGTTGCGGTCATACTCGGGCTTGCAGTACTCTGCCTTGCCCATGGCCACCATGTGGACGATCTCCACGTTTTCATACTGGTCGGCGTTGGCCACCATGGCATCCAGAATATAGGACGGCTCGCCGGTGGCGTGGGCCACCACGACGCGGTCGCCAGATTGGATGCGGCGGACGGCCTCTTCCGCCGAGCAGCAGTGTTCTTGGTACCAGGTTTTCCAATCCATATGGGGTTCCTCCTTCTTAGCCCTGGTCGTGGGCCCGGGCGCGTTGCATCATCGCCCGGGCCTGGGCCAGCAGGGAATCGTCCACGGTGTGGACCAGGATGACCTCTTTCAGATCTGGAAGCAGAGGCATCAATTGTCCCTCAATGAGGGTTTCGTTGGTCATGGTGGCGGCGGGGCAGCCGGCGCACTGACCCAGCATCCGCAGGCGGAGGATGCCGTCCTGGAAGCTCACCAGTTCAGCGTCGCCTCCGTGGGCACGGAGGGCGGGGCGGACCAGTTCATCCAGCAGTTGTTCCAGTTTCGTGGTTGAAGTCATCGGGTTTGCCTCCTGTTTCGTGGGGATTCCAAGTTAAGTTGCTTCGTTAGTCTTCTTTTACGTGGGCGATGCGCTTGGCCAGCAGCTTCTTGCCCTCGATGTCACCCTGGCGGGCGATCATGACCCGCTGGGCCTGGGGAGAGCCAGCCCCGTGGAGGGACTCGGTGCGGTAACCCACAGCCCCGGCGCCCAGGGAGAGGTTCTCAATGAGGCGGAGGATGCGCATGCGGTTTTCGGCGGTGGTGCCGGTGCCGTTCTTCATGTACTTCTGGACCCAGGGGCCGGTGAACTCGCCCTTGAGGTCGGCGTCGGACAGGCAGGTGCCCACAGCGCCGCCGGCCAGGTCTTCGGCGATCCGGGCCATCTCGTAGGGGAAGCGGGTGACGTTCTGCTTGCAGACGTTGGCCAGCAGGAGGTTGATGAGGTAGTTGCCGGAGGCGGTCTTGGTGCCCTCGGCGGAACATGCGATGCCGCAGGAATACATGGTCTCGTTGAGGTGGATCATCTCGATGATCTTATCCTTGATGTGGCTGGCCTTGGGCACGCCGTTGTAGTCTGCGGCCACGGCAGCGGCGCCGATGAGCACGTCGCCCACGCCCACCTTGCAGCCGCCGTAGCTCTGACGGTGGTAACCGGCGAAGCGCTCCACCAGCATGGTGGCAAACTCGGTCTCGCCGTTGAGGTAGATGTTCTCGTTGGGGATGAACACGTCGTCAAAGACCACCAGCAGCTCCACGCCGCCGAACTGGGCGTTGCCCACGTCGATGTCGGTGCCTTCCAGCTTGCGGGTGTCGCAGCTCTGGCGGCCGACGATCATGAACAGGCCCTCGGCGTTGGCGGGGGCGGAGAAGGAGATGGCATAGTCCTTGTCATCGGGACCCATGGCCTGGGTGGGCATCACCAGCACCTGGTGGGAGTTGCACATGCCGGTCTGGTGGGCCTTGGCACCCCGGACCACGATGCCGTCGGGCCGGCGCTCCACCACCCGCATGAACATATCGGGGTCCTCCTGCTTGTGGGGGGGCAGGGAACGGTCGCCCTTGGGGTCGGTCATGGCGCCGTCGATGGTCCAGTCCTTCTGCTGGGCCTCGGTGAGGAACTTCAGGAAGTTCTCGTGGTACTTGGTGCCGTACTTCTGGTCTACCTCATAGGAGGTGCTGTAGACGGCGTTGATGGCGTCCATGCCTACGCAGCGCTGGAAGCAGGCACCGGTGGCCTGGCCCAGCAGGCGCTGCATCTTGACCTTTTTGATGAGGTCGTCGGTGGACTGGTGGATGTGGGTGAAGCGGTTGATCTTTTCCCCGGTGAGGTGGGAGGTGGCGGTCATCAGGTCCTGGTAGTGGGGGGCCTGGGCCAGGTCGTAGGTCATCTTTACGGAGTTGACGGAGGGGCGGAGGATGGGGTCGTCCACGGGGTTCTCCACCTTTTTGCCAAACATATACACGCGCAGGTTCAGGGCCCGCAGGCTCTCGACATATTCATTACCGGTCATCAGTGCCATAGTAGATACTTCCTTTCTTTTCTGCTCGGTGATTTTTTCAGGTTACATTGCCAAACTCTTGTGTACCTCGTTGTCAGCGAAGGGAGGAGGATTGGCAGGTCTGCCCCAATATACAAGCAATTTATGTGCCAACTTGAATTGTTTTTTTGCTTTTTCAGAAAAAAGAGAAAAAACACGAAAAAAGAGGAAAAAACCTCCCGGAATATCCGCCCCGCCTTGCGGATGTTCCGGGAGATTTTTCAAAAAATGGAAAAAGAGGAAAGAATATATCGGGTTAGCATTGGCGAATTAGACGAAAACCCATTCAAATTTGAAACGAGCATCAAAAAATGAAACAAGATGGGGCGGGCCCTCTCGGGGAAAGGCGTTTTAAAAATGAATCACCTATTCCTCCGGGGAAAGGAGCCCCAGGGCTTGGTACTTTTTCTTCCGGCGGAGGAAGGTGGCCGGGTCCATCTGGGCCAGCCGGGCGGCGGCCCGAAGGGAAGGGGCCTGGGCCAGGGCCTGGGCGCTCCCGCGGGTGCCGATGATGAGGGTAT
>OLRI01002140.1_pt1 | contig 14528 bp, 8 predicted proteins | sample 1672871 | NCBI WGS metagenome assembly OLRI01 (sample SAMEA3136732, study PRJEB25190) | human gut metagenome
CACATTATATGTATGGAATAAATATTTGTCAATTGAGCGGCGCCTTTTATGTCCCGCTGTCAATCAAGAAAAAAGATGACAGAGCAACCACAAAATGCTATAATTTAGGAAATCGACGGATTATGATATAAAGGCTGACACAGAGACATCCACAGGTGTCTCTGTTCTTGGATTGAGGCATAAATGGAGCAGAAAATGACAAACAATCACATTACAATAGGCATTCTCGCACATGTAGATGCGGGAAAGACAACCCTGTCTGAGGCCATGCTTTACAGCACCGGGCAGATTCGCTCACTCGGGAGAGTGGACCATCAGGACGCATATCTGGACAACGATGCGCAGGAGCGAGAGCGTGGAATAACCATTTTTTCAAAGCAGGCAAGGCTTGATATTTCGCGTGGCACAAATGCGGCAGATACATCAGATACAGCAGATGTAGCACGTACGGCAGATACAGCTCGTACATGGCATGTAGTCATGCTTGATACACCGGGGCATGTGGATTTTTCGGCAGAGATGGAGCGTACCCTTCAGGTGCTCGACTATGCAATACTTGTAATCAGCGCAACTGATGGAGTGCAGGGGCACACGCGCACACTGTGGAGACTTTTAAAGCACTATAACGTGCCGACATTTATTTTTGTAAACAAGATGGATATGCAGGGCACGGATGTGGAGAAAGTGCAGGCAGAGCTAAAGAGCGAGCTGAGTGATGGCTGCGTGGATTTTTCTTCGCAGGATTTATTTGATGAGCTTGCCATGTTCAGCGAGCCTCTTTTAGATGAATTTATGGAATCGGGAGAGCTTACAGATGCACATATTGCGCAGGCGGTGGCTCAAAGGGAGGTGTTCCCCTGCTTTTACGGCTCGGCACTTAAGCTCGACAGAGTGGATACGCTGATTCAGGGGCTTTCGAGGTTTATGTGTGAAAGAAATTATCCTGACGATTTTTCTGCCCGCGTATACAAGATAGGCAGGGATGACAGAGGCAGCAGGCTGACATTTTTAAAGGTTACCGGAGGCTGTCTTAGGGTCAGGGACAAAATAGAGTACAAAGCGCATGGCGGTGACGAGGCGAAAGGCCTTTTGATTGAGAAAATCGATCAGATAAGAAAGTATTCCGGTGAAAAATATGAGATAGCTGATGTGGCAGAGGCGGGGGAGATAGTTGCTGTCACAGGTCTTAGCTCGACATTTCCGGGGCAGGGGCTCGGGTTTGAGCAGCAGTCCAATATGCCAATCCTTGAACCGGTACTAAACTATAGGATGATTCTGCCGGATGATGTAAATCCGGCGGCATTTATGGAAAAGCTAAAGCAGCTTGAGGAGGAAGACCCACAGCTTTACATAGTGTGGGTGGAGGAGTTTAAGGAAATCCATGTGCAGCTCATGGGGCAGGTGCAGATGGAGGTGCTTGTGCGTCTCATAAAGGACAGGTTTGGTGTTGTTGTCACGTTCGGACCGGGCAGCATTGTATATAAGGAAACGATAGCGAGGGCTGTCGAGGGAGTAGGACACTTTGAGCCGTTGCGCCATTATGCAGAGGTGCATCTGCTTTTGTCGCCAGCGGAGCGTGGCAGCGGAATCACGGTTACATCCACCTGCAGTGAGGATGTGCTCGACAAAAACTGGCAGCGCCTCATAGCCACACACGTTGAGGAAAAGGAGCACATGGGTGTGCTCACAGGCTCAGCGCTTACCGATGTGAAGGTCACTATTCTTACAGGAAGAGCACATGTAAAGCACACGGAGGGAGGCGATTTCCGCCAGGCTACATACAGAGCAATCCGCCAGGGACTTAAATCCACAGAGAGCGTGCTGCTTGAGCCATACTACAGCTTTATCCTACAGGTGCCGATGGAGTATGTCGGCCGTGCAATGACAGATCTGGAGCAGAGATTTGCAAGAGCCGGGAGCCCGCAGTTTGCCACAACCGCTGCGAGGGAGATGGCAACAATTACAGGAAAGGCACCGGTTGCGACAATGCAGGATTATGTGAGTCTGGTGCATGCGTATACAAAGGGGCTCGGGCACCTGACACTGGAGCTGTGGGGTTATGATGAGTGTCACAATCCTGCGGAGGTGATTGCGCAGATGCACTATGACAGCGAGGAGGATTTCCGCAATCCGACAGGCTCGGTATTTTGTGCGCACGGCTCAGGCTACGTGGTGCCGTGGGATGAGGTCCCGGAGCATATGCACCTGCCGTATGTCTACCACGGAGATGAGTCTGAGGAGGCACTTGCAGCGAGTGCCCGCACGCAGAATGCATTTTCAGCGGAGGATGCACAGGCGCTTGCCGGAAACCGCCGCAGGACGAGCTTTGAGAAAGCTGTTTCAGGTATGTCATCAGTGGAGCTTGATGCGCAGCTTGCAGATGTTTATGCCAGGGAGTTTGGCATGGGCAAAAACGATATCGCAGAGGATCAGAGGCGCAAATGGTCAGGTAAAAAGAAAAATGAGTATGAAGGTCTAAGTGGTAAACCGCGCACCGTAAAGCATGATAAGCACGGCAATCCGATTTATCCGAAGAAATCCCCGGGGGAAGAGTACCTGATAGTTGATGGATATAATATAATATTTGCATGGGAGGATTTAAAGGAGCTTTCACGCATAAACATTGATTCGGCGAGAGATGCGCTGAAGGATGTTTTATCGGATTACCAGGGCTATAAGGGCTGTCATCTGCTGCTGGTGTTTGATGCGTACAAGGTGAAGGGCAATGCCGGAAAGAGAGAGACCTTCCACAACATAGAGGTTGTGTATACAAAGCAGGACGAGACAGCCGATGCATTTATCGAAAAGACTGTGTTTGGCATACGTGACAGGTACAAGGTAACAGTGGCAACCTCTGACGGACTGGAGCAGCAGACGGTCATGAGCCTGGGGGCACTGCGAATGTCAGCCCGCGAGCTTAAGGAGCATATTGAGATGACGAAGCGTGCCGGGATGGAGGCATTCATATCAGGATAAACGGTCATAAATGGTAACAATATGTGTATAAAGAGATGTTTATAAAGATATTTGTATGTCATAAGCAGAGATATTATAATAGTAAACATGCAAGAACATCAGAGATAAGGAGACAAGAAAATGGTAGTAAACGAAAGCATGTACCAGCTCGGAAGCGTGCGCTCAGCAATCAGGGAGCTTTTTGAGTATGGTAAAAAAAGAGCAGCAATTGTAGGTAAGGAAAATGTATATGATTTCTCAATAGGAAACCCGAGCATACCGGCTCCGCAGATAGTAAACGACACAATAAAGGAGCTTGTGACAGATTATGATTCTGTTGCGCTGCACGGCTACACCTCAGCACAGGGAGACGTGGAAACGAGAGCGGCAATAGCTGAATTTTTGAACAACACACATGGCACACATTTTAATGCAGACAACCTTTACATGACAATGGGAGCAGCGGCATCGCTGTCAATCTGCTTTCGTGCGTTGACAAGTGACGCATATGATGAGTTTATTACCATAGCGCCATATTTCCCGGAGTACAAGGTATTTGTGAATGCAGCAGGAGCAAGGCTTGTAGAGGTGCCTGCAGATACAGAGCATTTTCAGATAGATTTTGAGGCTCTTGAGGAGAGAATCAATGCGCACACCAGAGGTGTCATAATCAATTCACCAAACAACCCATCCGGCACAGTCTATTCTGAGGAGACCATCAAAAAGCTCTCAGACCTCCTTGAGAAAAAGTCTAAGGAGATAGGAAGACCGATATTCATTATCGCAGATGAGCCGTACAGAGAGATAGTCTACGACGGAATCAAGGTACCGTTTGTGACCAAATATTACGACAACACACTGGTATGCTACTCATACAGCAAGTCACTTTCACTGCCGGGAGAGAGAATAGGATACGTCCTCGTGCCTGATGAGGTGTACGATAAGGCAGAGCTGTATGCAGCAGTCTGTGGTGCGGGAAGAGCACTCGGTTACGTGTGTGCACCAAGCCTGTTCCAGAAGATGATAGTAAAATGCCAGGGGGCAACCGGTGATATCAATGCCTACAAAGAAAACAGAGACCTTCTGTACGAGGGACTCACAAGGATAGGCTATCACTGCTTCAAGCCGGACGGAGCCTTTTATATGTTTGTAAAGGCACTCGAGGATGACAGCAATGCATTCTGCGAGAAGGCAAAGGAGGAGGATGTGCTCATAGTAGCAGCAGACGGCTTCGGCTGTCCGGGCTGGGTGAGAATATCATACTGTGTGGACAGGGAAATGATAAAGCGCTCCGTGCCTGCGTTTGAAAAGATATACAAGAAATATAATAAATAATAGTTATAAAAAAATAATCCGAAAAAGCGTCGAAAATTGTCTAAAAAATATGTAATTTTCGGCGCTTTTATTATGCAGTTTTCACAAAGTTGTCTCCGTGTGACCGTTGTGTGACCATTGTTTTGTATAATGGAATGAAGAGTGGGAATATAAATAAAATCGTAACGGAATAGTTACAAAAATACTATAGAAAAGGAGAGATGAGAGTGTTTAATAAAAAACTTAACAGGTTACTAGCAATCATGCTAGCTTCTGTAATGGGTGCGACATCGCTTCCGGCAACACAGGTAAGTGCTGATACACCCTCTTCAGAGTATGATATATCTAACGACGCAGCTTCGGATGATATATCTGACAGTAAAATTCCAGATGAACAGGATTCGGATAATAATGCCACCGAGGAAAAACAGCCACAGCAGCTGACGGTAGAGTATACACCGGCGGATGATATTTATGTGGGGAACAAAGTTGTTCCGGTGGTAAAATCCGACAGGGCGGATGCAGCCGTTGACAATTTAAAATACACTGTTGTAGAAGGCAAAAATCTGATTGAAAAGGATACAGACTTTGCATCAAACGGTATATGGACAGCAAAGGATACCGGAACTGTAAGGATAAAGGTGACAAAAGCAGAAGATGACAAATATAAGTCAGCAGAGGCAGAATATACTGTTACCATCAAAGAATATGATTACAGCAGTATGAATAACAGCCTGACAGGGACAATGCTGCAGGGTACACAGTTTTATGTAGAAGCACCTACATTATCGCTGGCAAGTGACAATCAGGCGGTATATGTGGTTAGAAAAGGTGATGAATGGATTGAAGCTGATAAATATCAGCTTATGCCACAGCAGGGTGATAACAGACAGACTCTTGTAATAGCACGTAAGGACAAGGAAAGCGGAGCTATCACAGATATTGGAAGTCTGCGGCTCGACTACAAATATGATACACAGCCTCCAAAGATAACATTGAATCCAAAGGAGGATGATAAACCTGCTTTCACAAAGGATGCTGTGGATTATTATGGAAATGTCAGAAAAGTAGACATGAATATCCACGATGTCTCTTTGGATGATGGTTCCACACAGCTTTGGGTAAAGGTTGATGACCGGGAAGAATTCGATGTATTTGATGTCGATAATGCCCAGAAGCTGATTGATGCAGGAATAGAGTATAGTGAGTGGATCGTGACAGGGGCTGATTATAGCAGCTGCATCACATTTGGTACAAAAGCGGATGAGGAACACAAATATCAGATAATCGGAATGTATGCGAAGGATCAGGCGGAGCATGAGTGTAATGATACAAGCTCAATAGAGCAGCCGTTTTATGTGGATAGAAAAGCGCCTTCAGGTACTATTGGATATGATGCTGATTTAATAGACGAGCAGAATATGGTCAGTCAGCAGGCATCAAATGTATATGGACAGCTGGAGGATATCAGCGGAATAAAGCAGGCATTCTACTATGTGAATAAATCAGATGAAAGTGGCAGTATTTTAAATGATGAGCAGGTAAAAGCGCTTGATGATTCAGCATGGAAGCCGTTAGAGCTTATTGAGGATACATATGATGCCCGATATAAGTACAAGATTAATACATCTGATCTGAAGGATACTTCATATAACGTATATGTAAAGGCTCAGGACAATTGTAATGGCGAGACAGCATTTTTCTCCACATCGAAGCTGGTTGTTGATACCCTGCCACCGGAGCTTACAGTGTCCCAGGATACCATGACAGCAGCCGATGAAAAAGGCTGGCATAAGGATGATATAAGCTATATCGTTAAGGCTGATGACAGCTTATCAGGAATTAAGAGTGTTGAATACACTGTGTTTGATGGGAAAAGGAAAATTGTATCAGGACAGACTGTTGAGCTTGACGCAAGCGGGGAAGGAAGGATAACCATTCCGGCAGCAGAGCAGTTTAACGGAATTGATCTGATGCTTTCAGTAAAGGCAACTGATTATGCCGGTCTTAAGACAGAGGTTAAAGGTGACAGCTTCAAGTTCAGCATGGACAGTCAGTCACCTGATGTCAGTATAGAGCCTGAAGCGGGCAAAAACAGAAAATATTTCAATGACGATGTCCGTATAAAAACAAGTGTAGCTGACAGCATTTCAGGTGTTGTATCAGCAAAATACCAGATAGTGACAGATGATCAGTCAGTATCGGATGATGAAGGTGCATGGAATGAGCTTGATGAATCAGGAATCATAAATGTATCGGCTGAGGCTTATCTGGATAAAAAGGTAGATGTATATGTTAAAGCTGTTGATGAGGCAGGAAACGTGACTGTAGCGGATTTGACAGCAAGCGGCAGCCAGCCATTTTATATTCACAAGGCAGCGCCTGTAATAACAGTGACATATGGTACATCTGAGCAGCCGGATCCACAGTGCATCAGCAGTGTAAAAGGCACTGAGTATTACAGGGAAAACAGGATTGCAACCATTTCGGTAAAAGAGAATGAGCTTTTCTTTGACCCCGATGAAACAAAAATCAATGTAAAGGTTGATGGAAATGAACAGACACAGTCAGATGCATGGTCTGAAAAGTCGTACTGGGTAAAGACAGGCGAGGGAGCAGAAGCTGTTTACAGTAAGCAGCTCGTATTCAATGCAGGACACAAGTATGAGCTGAGTGTCAGTGCAAAAGATTTGTGTGGTAATTCAGATAATGGATTTGAGATAGAAGGAGACAAATCAGCAGAGTTTGTAATTGACGTACAGTCGCCGACAGGAAATATCAGGTTTGACGGACTTTCAACAGGCATGGATACCGTGTGGGATTTATTGCTGCCAAAAGACAAATATGAGATTTCAAGATTTGCTGCCAAGAAGGTCAATATTGCCGGACAGCTTGGAGATGAGCATGGCGGCATCAAGTCAGCAGAGTATTTCGTTTCAGCAGAGGATGCAATAATTGACGTAGACAGTATTCAGGAGGCTGACTGGAAGACACTTTACAGCCTTAATGAGGATGGCACCTTCAGTGAACCGATAGAATGCGAGAACAAAAACTGCGTGGTATATGTCAGGATTACAGATTTAAGCGGTAATGTTTCATATATCAGCACAAATGGATTGGTAGTTGATACATGCGCACCGGCAATATCAGTCATCACACCTGAGACAGCATCAGGAGTGTACAGTGCAGATGTGCCGGTAAGTATAGAGGTATCAGATGAGAATGCCACAGGAGTTGCATCAGGAATAAAGAGCGTAAACTATACGGTAACAAATATGGGACAGACGACACAGGATGGAACATTATATAGCTATGATAAGACAGCAGCGGGCTTAAAAGATCTGGAAAATCATGTAACAGAGCAATTTGACATAAGCGCGGCTTCAAACAACAGTAATGAAGTGCGTATAGATGTTACCGCAACAGACAATGCAGGAACGGCATACACAGTAACAAAATACATAAAAATAGATACAACAGCACCAACAGTGCAGGTAAGCTATGACAATAACAGTGCAGATACATCATTTGGAGACACAGCATACTTCAAAGCACCGCGAACAGCAACCGTAAAAGTAACAGAGCGTAACTTTGATGCATCAAAGGTAGCAGCGGAAATAAAAGCCGCAGCAGGTAAGGCACCTGCTCTTTCAAACTGGAGCACAGAAGGTGGAAGCGGTAACGGTGATGATACAGTACATGTTGCCACAATATATTACGGACATGATGACGATTACACATTTGGAATCGGAGTAAAAGACATTGCGGGAAATGCCGCAGCAGGAGTGGATTATGCAAATTCGCTTGCACCGACAAAATTTACAATTGATACGACAGCACCTGTTATTTCGGTAGCATATGATAACAACAGTGCATCAAACGGAAACTATTATAATAACAAGAGAACAGCAACTGTGACAATCACAGAGCACAATTTTGATACAAGCAGAATAGCACTGAGCATGACTGCGCAGGATGCAGGAAAATCAGTAGCAGCACCGGCATTTGGAAGCTGGTCAGATAATGGTGATATACATACGGCAACATTAAGCTTTGATGCGGATGCCACATATACATGGTCACTTGCATATACAGACAAAGCCGGCAATAAGGCAAAAGACCTTGCAAAGCAGGAGTTCTGCATAGATACGACAAAGCCTGTTGTAACAATCAACGGAGTAACCCCGGGCTCAGTAAACAATAATTCAGGAAATATGTCATTTGTAATAGAGTGCACAGATACTAATCTTGAATACTTTTCACCGGTGCTTACAGTTGAGGTATATGAAAATAGCAGATTCGTAAGAAAAACGATTACCGGAAATGTGATATCAATTTCAAACGGACAACGTGTAGAGTTTAGAAATCTCAATGAGGATGGAGTGTATTCACTGACATGCCATGCACAGGATAAGGCCGGAAATTCTTATGAAACAGTCAATATTATAGATGCAGGCGGAAAGCAGGTGACAGAGACTGCAGGGCAGGGAGAAAAATTGATGGATTTCTCCATAAACAAAGGCGGTTCAATCTTCTCGCTGGATGACAATACGATGAAGCTTGTAAAGGATTACTATGTGCAGAAGGTATACCATGATGTGGTAGTCAGAGAGATAAATCCGGATGAAGTTACCAGCTGTACTGTCAAAGTAAATGGAAAAGCACTTAAGCAGGGAACAGACTTCAGTGTGAATAATGTAAGTGAAAGCGATGGCTGGCATAAGTACGAATATGTGATATCAAATGCGGTATTTGAAAAAGAGGGTCAGTACAATATCGTTGTGGAGACAAAGGACAAAGCAGATTCAGTTGCCTACAGTGATGTGAAGAGTGTAAATATTGAATTTATTGTGGACAAGACAGCACCTACATATACATTGACAGGTGTAGATAAAAACAATGAAAACTATATTGGCTCAAAGAATGCAGTATTGATGCCGAAGGATGATGGTGGAAAGCTTGGACGTGTAAAGATTACTGTAGTGGGCAAGGATGACAAAGAAAAAAAGGTTATCAAGGAAATGTCGGGAGACGATATGCTTGACTATCTGGACAAGCATGACGGAAAGATAGAGTTTGAAGTACCTAAGGAGGTGCTCTCTGCAAAAGACGGTGATTCAAGGCTTATGGTAGAGTGTGCAGACTGTTCTGTTGACGAAGGTGGAAAGACCAATGAAGTGAAAAAAATATATGGTAAGGATACAGAAGCAGATACAGAGATTGCCGAAGATGATGTACCTATGGAATCAAATTCGTCAGATGTCAAATCAGTAGAAACAAACAATGATAAGGCAGTATATATAATTGGAGCAATATTATTATTTGTACTTATAATTGCGATATTGATAATCGTTTATTATATGAGAAAAAAGATGAAAGAAAAGAAAGACAATGATGAGCAATAAGATAATTACCTATGTATTTACATTACCATGTGGTGGTGTGGGAAAAACAACAATGTCTGTGGCATGCGCGAAAGCGCATGCCCTTCAAGGCAGACTTGGCAACGAAGATTTTGAATTCTGGGAGGAGTGAGTATGAGATTTGAAATAGCAGCTGACACGGACAGAGGAATCGTAAAAGAAACTAATCAGGATAGTCTGCTGGTAAAGTGCTTCTCAACATGCAAAGGAGACATGGCATTTGCAGTATTATGTGACGGCATGGGCGGCTTATCGAAGGGTGAGCTGGCCAGTGCCACTGTAGTCAGAGCATTTGACAGATGGAGTGACGAGCAGCTGCCTGAGCTTTGCAAATCGTCGAACCCGGATATTGACAGTCTGATTCTGGAAAGACAGTGGGATGAAGTAATACAGCAGCAGAACGAAAAAATAAAAGCATATGGCAAAGCACATGCAGTAAACATGGGAACAACAGTGGTAGCGCTGCTTGTCACGCAAAAAGCCTACTACATTATAAACGTGGGCGATTCCAGAATATATAGCCTTTCAGACCATATAGAAAGGCTTACGACAGACCAGACATATGTACAGCGGGAAATTATGAATGGAAATATGACACAGGAGCAGGCTATGAGAGATCCGCGAAGGAATGTACTGCTGCAGTGTGTCGGGGCATCAGCAGAAGTAAAGCCGGAGTACAGGACCGGGGCAATGAAAAATGGAATGTCACTTCTGCTTTGTTCAGATGGCTTCAGGCATGAGGTATCAGAACAGGAAATCTATGAGATGCTGAAAACGGCAGCAACTGTAGATGGGCAGAATATGCACGACAGACTGGAGCAGCTCATCAGACTAAGCATGCAAAGAGGAGAGCGCGATAATATAACAGCAGCGCTCATAAAGGCACAGTAGGAGGAACAGATGCTTGAAATAGGCTCTTTAATTGACGGAAAATACAAGATACTAAACGAAGTTGGACACGGCGGAATGAGCGTTGTGTACCTGGCTATGAATGAAAGGGCAAACAAACAGTGGGCAATAAAAGAGGTCAGAAAGGATGGAGTAAAGGATTTTGAGGTGGTAAAGCAAAGTCTTGTTGCGGAGACCAATATGCTCAAAAAACTGAGCCATCCCAGTCTTCCTGATATTGTCGATGTCATAGATGAGGATGACAGATTCCTTATCGTAATGGATTATATAGAGGGAAATTCTCTCAAGACAGCATTGCAGGAGTACGGAGCCCAGTCGCAGAAAAATGTGATAAAGTGGGCCAAACAGCTATGCGACGTTCTTGGGTATCTGCACTCACAGAACCCGCCAATCATATATCGTGATATGAAGCCGGCAAACATAATGCTAAAGCCTGATGGAAATGTGGTGCTTATAGATTTTGGAACAGCAAGGGAATATAAGGAAAATAACATAGAGGATACGACATGTCTTGGCACGATGGGATATGCTGCACCGGAACAGTTTGGTGGAATGGGGCAGACAGACGCAAGAACAGATATATATTGTCTGGGAGCCACAATGTATCATCTTGTTACGGGAATGAATCCCTGTGAGCCACCTTACGAAATAAGGCCGATCAGAGAAATTGACCCAACATTGTCAGGTGGTCTTGAACGTATTATTACAAAGTGTACACAGCCGGATCCAAACAACAGATATCAGAGCGCAGCTGAGCTGATGTATGACCTTGAGCACTATACAGAGATTGATGACATGTATAGGAAGAATCTAAAGAGAAAGCTTGCGGTATTTATCACCACATCAGTTTTGACGATGCTGCTTGGAACAAGCACAGTATTAAGCTATTGTGCGGCAGAACACAAAAAAAATGAAAACTATAATAGCATATTAAAAGAAGCGGATACCTATGACAATTATGACAATGGATATTACACGGCTATAGTCACCGACCCGACAAGGACGGAGGCATATCTTAAGCTGAATGACAAACTGACAGACGATTTTGTGCTGGACAGGGATGAGGCGCAGATATTGAACAGGCTGATGGTAGGTATAGATTGCAAGGACCACAATGGCCGGGTGCATACATATGATGTCATGGCAAAGCTGAAAGGAAAAAATCCAAAGGGATATGAGGATGTATGCTATAAGATTGGTGAAAGCTTTTTATTCTACTACGAAATCAATGTGGAAAAAGACAGATACTCCAGTGCGGCGCAGTGGTTCAAGGAAGCGAAGGAGAATCATCCGGAGGCAGGAATATACTGTGAGATATCAGATTGTCTGACATTGATTAGCCAGTATGATGGAGCAAAGATAAAACAGACAGAAAAAACATATGAAGAATACAAAAAGCTATGGAAGCAAATAAATGAGCTATATGCAAAATCAGAGGATTTTGACAGCTTAGACGCAAAGATTCAGGTATGGAATGAGATAGATGATATAGTTGACACAAATATCACATCATTTATAGCAGTGACAGATAAGGATAAAGTTATGGATTTATTACAGACAATAAAGGACAAAACAGAAAAGCTGGATAAATCCATAATGCGCGAGCAGATAACAGGATTGCAGGATAATATAGACAAAACAATTGAGAAGGCACAGAGCGTGAAGGAGGAAAACAAAGATGACTTATAATCAGTACAGGATGATATTTTACGTATCCTTCACCGCATTTGCCATAATGCTTATAGCTTCAATAGTCATACTTATAGTGCTTGAAATACCTAAGGTCATAGGTGCACTTACCGGAAAATCTGCCCGGAAAGGAATTGCAGCAATTGTACAAAAGCAGACAGCGGGACATATTGACATAACATCGTCCGGTCCGATAGCACCGTCATATAACCTGGCAGGGGAGAATAAGAAAAAGCCGGGATATACACAAAATATAGATGAAACTACTGTGCTGGATGCACCGACAGAAGTATTGCAGGATGAAACCACAGTATTGGAAGATATAACCGAAAAGCTGCAGAAAACCAATATCAGGTTCGAAGTAACAAAGAAAATAGAATTTTTACATACGACAGAATGTATCTCATAAGGAATGGAAAATAGCGAATGTCTAAATTAAAAGTAAGCATAAAAAAATCGACCGTTACTGCCATGATGAAGGCAGGACGAAAGGAAAGAATAAATGAAACCGAACTAAGCCAGCTAGCCAGAATAAAACCATGTGGAATCATGCATGTGACAAAAACAAAAAAAGACAGTGTCACATATACGTGCCCTGCAAATATAAATCTTACCGATAGATTGAAAAAAGCCGTAAGCAAATATGATTTCTTTTTCATGATGGAGCAGATAGTAATAATGGTTCAGGATGTATACAATAACGGACTGAACGTAAACAGTGTTCGTTTTAATATGGATGACGTATACATAAACGAGATGACAAAAGAGATGTACTTTATATATTTTCCGATAGTAGGAGGACAGGAAAGTGCAGATATTGTCGGGTTTATAGAAAACATAATTTATACAATGACACCTGTTATCAATGAGGATACGAATTATATATCCAGATTTATGTATTATGTCAGAAGCTTCCATGGCTTCAACGGCAATGCAATAGAAAAATATATCTCACGCGAAGAGCGTGCAGTTGTGAACGTGCTGAAAAACAAAGCAGTGACAATGCAGCAGACAATGCAGCAACAGATAATGCAGCAACAGACAATGCAGCAACAGACAATGCAGCAACAGATAATGCAGCAGGTAATGCAGGGCAGCATGGATGGAACTACAGTGTTGTCAGATGATGGCATATCCGTACAGCAGATACAGCAGATGCAACCGGTGAACTATCATTTTGCAAGTCTTACAAGGCAGGTAACAGGTGAAAAGATAGAGCTTGGCAAACCATCGTTTGTGCTGGGAAAGAATCCGGAAAAGTCAGATTATGCGGTAGCAGACAATACGAATATCAGCAGGGTGCATGCAGTGATAACCATGCGAAACGGACGTTATTATGTAATGGACCAAAATTCTACCAATGGCACATTTATCAATGGAAGGATAATAAAGGCGGGGCAGGAAACAGAGATATTACCGGGAGACTGTCTGATGTTAGCTAATGAGGAATTTATATTTAATGAATAGCTTTAAATATAAAAGGTGAGGAGAATAATACTATTATGGAACTAAAAGAATTAAGTCGCAGAATATCAAGGTACCGGGCAAATGTAGAAAATCTGCAGCTTGAGAAAAACAGGCTGCTTAATGAAATAGATGCTTTGGATCAGGAAGCATTGAAAATAAAGGAATATAAATGGCAGGCGCAAAACCGGTTTAAATGCAGAGTTGATAATATAGCCGGCATGGACAGATATAGCAGTCGTAATATAACAAATCTGAAGGGCAGGCTTAAGAGTATTAATTCATTAAACGACGGAAAATCGTATGTAGCCAATGCGATGAATGCTATAGATTCAATGCTGAGAGATGTAGAGAATGCAATCGGGAGCAGAAATGACAGGATATATGAAATAAATCAGCAGCTGTGTACATATGAGGACAATATAGAGCAGCTGAGAATGAAAAAAAGAAGAATGGAGAGTAAGTAATGGGACAGTACAATTTAATGTTTGAGCAGGAGGAATTTACAGAACTTGTGCGTTTATACTCAGAACTTGCAAAGATTGCAGATAGACAGATGAACGAATATCAGATGATACTTGATATTATAAACACAAATGCAGTTATAAGCGGTGAATTGCACGATAAGCTGGAAGTGTACGAGGATGCTGTTCATACATATCAGAGTATACTGGGAGAATCCTTCAGGGAAATGTCAAAAAAGCTTAATGAATTTGTGAGAGATGTAGATGAGGCAGATGGAGATATATATGGTATAGGAACATATGAAGCGTA
>OLRI01002144.1_pt1 | contig 14492 bp, 9 predicted proteins | sample 1672871 | NCBI WGS metagenome assembly OLRI01 (sample SAMEA3136732, study PRJEB25190) | human gut metagenome
GATCGGTCCCATAAGAGAAGACTGTCCAAGCTTACCTGCAAGGAAAATGGAAGTCGGGCCGTCAGCACCACCGATGATAGAGATCGCTGCTGCTGCTTTACCATTAAATCCAAGGAAAATTGCAAGGAAGTATGCAAGGTAAATACCAAGCTGTGCAGCTGCTCCCATCAGGAAGCTGATCGGGTTTGCAATCAGCGGACCGAAGTCTGTCATCGCACCGACACCCAGGAAGATCAGTGAAGGAAGAATACTCCACTCATCCATTAAGTAAAAATAATGAAGAAGTCCGCCAACGCCATTGGATGAATCCTCAATGCTCAGCATAATGTCCGGATAAATATTTACCAGAAGCATACCAAAAGCGATCGGAACCAACAGCAGCGGCTCAAAACCATGTTTAATGGCAAGATATAAGAACACACATGCCACTGCGATCATCAGGTAGTTTCCCCAGGTAAGGTTGAAAAATGCTGTCTGATGGATCAGGTTTGACAGGGTATTTGTTACATAAGACATTTGTCTACCTCCTGTTTAGTTCATTGTTGCAAGAGTATCTCCATTTTCAACGGCAGCACCCTCTGCAACATCGATGCTGGCGATTGTTCCGTCCTGAGGAGCAACAACCGGGATCTCCATCTTCATGGACTCAACGATCACTACGCTGTCACCAGCTTTTACGCTCTGTCCAACAGATGCAACGATTTTTACAACTTTTCCAGGAACGGCTGCGGAAACTTTAACAGAACCTGCGCCTGCTGCCGGAGCTGCTGCCTTAGGAGCTGCTGCTTTTGGTGTTGCTGCCTTAGCTGCACCTGCTGTGCTTCCTGTTCCTTCTTCTACAGTAACATCATATACATTACCATTAACTGTTATTGTATAATTCTTCATAATTTATTTCCTCCTGCTATTAACCTTTCTAATTGAACGAACTACAAGTCCGTCTGTAGATGTATTCTCTGATGCAGCAATAGCTGCTGTTATAACTGCTATAAGTTCAAGATCATCAACTTCTTCATCCTGCTCTTCGCTTGAAACTATCTGAGCAATAGCATTATCAACACCCTGGGCATCATTAGATGCTTCATTCTTAGCCTTATTTTTGTTCTCAAACTTATTGATGTACTTAAATAATGAAATAATGAATGAAATAAATATAAGTACAACAAATACTGTTCCCATACCGATAAGAGTATTCATTACTGCTTTATACATCTTCTGTCCTGTAGTATATGATGGATTTATAGCACCATTTTCAAGTGTATAGTCATCATTAATTACGAATTCAAATGTACATTTATCATTCTTCTCATATGAAGTATCAACTGTAATAGTACATAACTCACCTGTCTTGCTGTTGAGTTCTACATTAATTTCATTGATACTCTTTAAAGCACCTAACTCACCTCTTGTGCTATTCCAGCTATTATAAAAAGCTATTGTCTTAACACTAATTCCACTCTGGTCAACAATGTATAACTTATTATTTACCATTGTAAGTGATTGAGCTGCCTCTGCATCCGCTGTTATCTTAGCAGAATCATTCTTATCAAGATATGTAATCATATCTTTAACCCAGTCTACAAGATAAGCCTCACTGGCATCAAGCTGCTGCTGTTTTAATTCTGTCTTGGCACTTGCTGTTGATATAGTGCCATTAGATGAACTGCAGGCTGTCATACAGAATACACAGATAAGTAATGAGAATAACACTAAGAACTTTTTAAACTTAATTTTCTTCATATTATCACCTCTTCAATTATACTGTGCCATGCTTCTTATCTGCACGAACCTCTCTTTTATCAAACAACATTTCAAATGCTGCAATAATGTACTTTCTTGTATCTTCTGGGTTAATAATTGTATCAACATAACCTCTTGCAGCTGCCTGCTCAACGCTTGACTGTAATGCTGCATATTCAGAAGCCTTTTCATTAATCTTAGCTGTAACATCATCTGCTGCTGCGATTTCATCAGCATACATAATCTTAGCAGCTAAAGAAGCATCCATCATACCGATGCTTGCCTGTGACCAGGCATATACCATATCTGCACCTACTGACTTAGAATTCATAGCTACATATGCGCTTCCATAAGCTTCACCTGTAATTACATTAACCTTTGGCACATCTGCGTTAGAAAATGCATATACTAACTTAGCAGCTGCCTTGGCAATTGTCTTCTCAGCTCTTACATTAGCTTCAAAGCCCTTAACATTAGTAAGTGAAAGCACTGGTATTTCAAATGCGTTACAGAATGTTACGAATTCGGCTGCCTTATAAGCTCCATCTGTAGTTAATACAGCTGCAAACTCTTCTGCCTTTTCGCCATTCTCATCATATATTGCTGTTCTGTTAGCAACAGCACCAACTGTAACTCCATCAAGCTGAATGAAGCCAGTTACCATTTCCTTAGCATATTCAGCCTTAACTTCTACAAATAATCCATCATCTGAAATATCTGTAAGAGCAAGTGCAGCATCAGCTATCTCTGCTGACATATCAGCGCATACTCTGTTAAGGTCGTCCTGATTATCTGTGTATACAGCACCTTCCTCATTATTAGATGGAAGCATTGATACAAGCTGTCTTACTCCATTAGCAATTGTTTCTTCATCACCAATGAAATCTGCAACACCTGCTTTAGCCATAAATTCTGCACTTGATGTATCAAGCTTAGATTCATAGTTGCCATCTAATGCGTTAGGACTGTTAACAAATAACTTAGCCTTCTTTTCTTCCACAAATACAAAATCTGAAAGTTCTGCAAGAACAGCAAGACCTCCACCACATTCACCGTATACGGCTGTAATCTGTGGAACAATTCCAGAAGCTAATGACATATTCTTATAAATCTGTCCAAAGCCGTCAAGGGCGTCTGTTGCTTCCTGAAGTCTTAAACCTGCGCAGTCAATCAGACCAATCACAGGAGCTCCCATTTTCATTGCCTTCTCATAAAGATTAGCAATCTTCTTGGCATGCATCTCACCAATTGTTCCGCCTAACACAGCAGCATCCTGGCTATACACATACACAAGATTTCCATTGATAACTCCATATCCTGTGATTACACCATCAGATGGAGCCTTTTTTTCCTGCATGTTAAAATCTGTTGCTCTTGCTGTAACAGCCGCTCCGATTTCAACAAAACTGCTATCATCAAGAATTGCTTCGATTCTTGATAAAGCCTGTGTAGTATTACTCATCACCGAGACCTCCTCTTTGTTATATATTGCTTAATGCAAACAACTATTGTTTATTTTATAACAATGTAAGTTAAATTACAAGAGATTTGTTGTTGCTTTCCACGTTATTTTGTTAATTTCATACGCATTTTTCATTAATTTTGCACATAGGACATATATGTTATTAATCTTTTGTTTCAAGAACTATAATAAGTCCTTTATGAACCTTAATTATTCCCTGTTCATCTTCTACTTCGTTGCTCTGGCATATACTTAATCCCTGCTTTAATTCATAATTATCAAGCGTATATTTAAATCCCTCAAGGCTTAAACTGACATTTTCTGACATAGGAATAATTGACACATATCTTCCATACTGGCTGTCTTTACGAATTATATGTATTCCATCAGCCTCACTTAAAAGATATATATAATTGTGCTCATCAACTATATGGCAGTCCTTTCCACAATCAGCCGCCACCTTCATATTTCCTATATTGGTAATTGTGTGATCCATTCTTGTTCCTGTCGCACCAAGTATATATATGTCTGTTGCACCCTTTTTAAGTGCTGTCATAATCGCAAGATGTGTGTCGGTATAATCTTTTTCTTTAGGATATATCTCAAATTCAGTATTACTCTTATATCTGTCAAGCACATCTTTATCTACTGAATCGTAATCTCCAAGCAGAAAATCCACCTTCAATCCAAGCTTATCAGCATACTCAAGACCGCTGTCAGCCGCTATGCAATAATCAAATGTCTGATTATCAAGCCATTCTTTCGCCCACGCAACATTAATACTTCCACCTGTAACAATAAGAGTCTTGCTCATCTTCTATAACCTCCTTTTTAATTATCAATCTTTTAAATTTTCTGTCCATGTTCTTTAATTTTTCACATTTATACTTTATAATTAACCCAATAGTAATTAAGCGTATATATTTTAATAAGCAGACAGCATTTTCATTCTGCTTACATCTGGTAATAGTACCACATTTTACTGCTTATATATAGTTTAATTTACGCGAAGCATTTTAATGCTACATATTACATATTATTTATATACACAGAAAGGAGATTATTGTGAGCAGCTTAAATTCACAGTCAGACAATACAGTTGATGAACACATCATTGACGAAGCTAAGCAATCTGGCATTTCTGAAAAAGAAGCCAAAAATATTATCGAGGAAGAAGAAGGCATTGAGCTTTTACAGCACTCTGGCAATCTGTATGAGTCAACAGATGACAAATATAAAGATAACTTGTCGTCTGCAATAACTTTTTTTGTATGCGGTGCTGCTGGAATTATAATTCTTATTCTTAATGACATCGGAATATTAAAGTTTGTAACAAAAGGTAGTTCTAATTTCATACTTGTAAATGTTGTTCTTGGTCTTTTATTTGTTGGATTTATCGCAATAGGTTTCTGGTCTTTAAAGTATTCCAAGAAAATCAAGTCAAACGCCTCTATCGAAAATGAAGCAACGGACACTATTATCAACTGGCTTAATGACAATGTAACCAAAGAAGACATTGAAGGTTCTTACAACAATGATATTGCAGAAGAAATGAAATATTTCAACAGAAGTGATTACATCAAAAATGCTATTATGAAACAGTTCCCTGACACGTCTGAAGGGTTATGTGACACTATCTCTGATAAATACATTGACAGCATTTTCAATATGTAAATCAACTTTACAAAAACAAAAAGAATATACAGGCTTCTATAAAAAGCATACAATCAGCTTTATAAAAACACTGGCTTCCATAGAACCATACAGTCTGCTATAAAATCACGCAGCCTGTCAATGCTAAATATTACCCAGCTATAATCAGGCTATAACATAAGATAAGCAAAAGCTGTTGGTTTATTATCTAAACACTGATAATAAATCAACAGCTTTTTACTATTATTGTAAATATAATTACTTACTTTGAAAGGTACTCATCAATACCCTTAGCAGCAGCTTTACCAGCTCCCATAGCAAGAATAACTGTTGCAGCACCTGTAACAGCATCACCACCAGCGTATACGCCTTCCTTAGATGTCTGTCCATTAGCTTCTTCTGCTACAATACATTTTCTCTTATTAATCTCAAGACCCTTAGTTGTAGATGAGATAAGTGGGTTAGGTGATGTACCAAGTGACATAATAACTGCATCAAGGTCCATTACGAATTCTGAATCAGGGACTTCAACAGGCTTTCTTCTTCCAGAAGCATCTGGCTCGCCAAGTTCCATCTTAACACACTTAATACCTGTAACATTACCCTTATCATCTGTAAGGACTTCTGTTGGGTTAGTAAGAAGGTCAAATATAATCCCCTCTTCTTTAGCGTGATGTACTTCTTCTGCTCTTGCAGGAAGTTCTTCCTCACTTCTTCTGTATACAATATGTACCTCAGCACCAAGTCTTAATGCTGTTCTTGCGGCATCCATAGCAACGTTACCACCACCAACGACAGCAACCTTCTTAAATCTTGCTATTGGTGTATCATAATCCTCTCTGAAAGCTTTCATAAGATTGCTTCTTGTAAGGTATTCATTAGCTGAGAATACTTCATTAGCATTTTCTCCTGGGATACCCATAAATCTTGGAAGACCAGCACCTGAGCCGATAAATACAGCATCAAAACCTTCTTCATTAATAAGCTGGTCAATTGTCATTGACTTACCGATTACTACGTTAGTTTCAATCTTAACGCCAAGCTTCTTAACATTTTCAATCTCTGATGCAACAACTGTCTTCTTTGGAAGACGGAATTCTGGAATGCCATATACTAATACTCCACCAGCTTCGTGAAGTGCTTCAAATATTGTAACATCATATCCCATCTTAGCAAGGTCACCGGCACAAGTAAGTCCTGAAGGACCTGAACCGATAACAGCCACTTTCTTACCCTTCTTCTCTGTTGGCATCTCTGGTGATACATTGTTCTCTCTAGCCCAGTCAGCTACGAATCTTTCAAGCTTACCAATTGATATAGCTTCGCCCTTAATTCCTCTTATACACTGACCTTCACACTGTGTTTCCTGTGGACATACACGGCCACATACAGCAGGTAATGCAGATGACTTTCCAATAACCTTGTAAGCTTCTTCAAAATTACCTTCTTTTACATTATGTATGAATTCCGGAATATTGATTGATACTGGACATCCCTGTACACATTTAGCATTCTTACAATTAAGGCAACGTGTTGCTTCTTCCTGTGCCTCTTCTGCATTATATCCAAGGCATACCTCATCAAAGTTCTTATTCCTTACATCTGGAGCCTGTTCCCTTACTGGAACTTTCTTCATAACATCCATTATATATACCTCTTTTCTGTTGATTAATTACACTGTCCACATCCACCGTGATGCGTATCTCCTTCAAGGGCTGCAAGCATAGCTCTGCCCTCTTCTGTCTTATATGTCTGCTGACGTTTCATAGCCTGGTCAAAGTCTACTAAATGTCCATCGAACTCCGGTCCGTCTACACAAGCGAACTTAATCTCATCACCAACCTGAAGTCTGCATGCACCACACATACCTGTACCATCAACCATAATAGGGTTCATACTTACAACTGTAGGTATACCTAATTCCTTAGTTAAAAGACAGACGAATTTCATCATAATCAATGGTCCAATCGCTATACATTTGTCATACTTCTTACCCTGTGCATAAAGATCTTTAAGTACATCTGTACCCATACCTTTTCTTACATAGCTGCCATCATCAGTTGTTATATAAAGATTACCTGCCACTGCCTTCATCTCTTCTTCTAATAAGATAAGGTCTTTGTTCTTAGCTCCAACGATAACATCAACATCTACACCATGCTCATGAAGCCATTTTACCTGAGGATATACTGGTGCTGTACCTACACCACCTGCTATAAATACGATATTCTGCTTCTTTAAATCCTCAATATTCTCGTGAATTAATTCTGAAGGGCATCCTAATGGACCAACGAAATCACTAAAAGCATCGCCTGCTTTAAGGTGAGACATTTTTTCTGTTGATGCTCCTACTATCTGGAATACAATTGTTATTGTTCCAGCTTCTCTGTCATAATCACAGATTGTAAGAGGAATTCTCTCTCCTTTTTCATCCATTTTAACAATTATGAACTGGCCAGGTTCACAGTGCTTAGCAACTCTTGGTGCTTCAACATCCATAAGAAAAATCTTTTCTGCTAATTTTTCAGCCTTAAGAATCTTGTACATTTTATTACCCCTTTCAGTTATATATTATCTGAAGTGTTAATCACACATCAAAACTTAATTATATGCGGCTGCACTATATGCTCCGCCATTCTGTGTCACTGTATAGCAGTCACCTGTCTTAGTCGCGACACCATAATAACCAGCTGTAGAAGTCTTACCCGTCTTAGATGTCACATCATATCTTACAACGAACATCTCAACTCCATCTACAGTTGTCCTTGACTGATATACAAATGTAACTGTAGAACCATCAGCAGCTGTAGTTCCATCTGACTTAAGCACTCCCTTTGATATAAGCTTTCCTTTTAATATCTCAAGTGCCTCATTATATACATATGTCTTAGCCTTGTTGACAACATAGTTACGCTTAACAACACTGCTTGACTGGTTATGCGAATCAATTATAACAACGGATATTACATTATTACCTGTTGGAATTGTAAATGGTTCAGAATATTCCTCCGAATTCTTAGTTGGTGTAGAACCATCTAATGTATAATACGCTGTACTGCCAACTGGAATATTATCTATTGTCACAGTCTGTCCTTCCTCATATGTTCCTGAGGCAGGACCTACTGTTGGTGCAGATGGCTTCTTAAAGTCAACTGTATACTCCAGCTCCACAACATCACTGCACACTCCTATGTCACTAATAGCAATAGCCTTTATTGTAGTAGTACCACTCTGTATTTCTATTGCTGTACCTGTGTAACGTTTACTTTTCTTATCTGGCTCAGTCTTATCTGTTGTGTAATATATTGTTGAACTGCTGTTCTCTGTAAATTGTAACTTAATCACATCATCATAGCTTCCAGCTTCAACTGATGGCTTAGGGGTTTCAACAACATAATCTGTAAGATATTTGTAACCCTGTTTATCCTTATAATATTTAATAAGCTTATTAAGACTTGTTCCATCTTTCTTAGTATTATATATTGAAGCTAATGCTTTTATAGCTTTCTCATTATTCTCATCAAATGATAAAATATCCTTTAACACTTCAATTGACATATCTGTATTATCTGTTGCAGCATAACACTGATACAATGTATATTTTAAATCTACATTTTTCTTGCCTTCAGATAACTTGGAAGCTTTAGCAAGATACTTAATAGCATTATCATAATCCTTGTTCTGATAAGAACCCATTCCTTTATCATAATTATATTGGAACGAATTCTTATTCTTATTATTAAGAACAACTCCGACAACTATACCTATAATAACTACTAAAGCAGCTACTACACAGGAAACAGCTATAATCATATTTTTCCTCTTAGCATCCATAGGCTTCTTATCCTTTTCCTGCACGCTGTCATCTTTCTCATTATTACCATTATTCATATGTGCATCAGAGCTCTTATCCTGCTGTTCTGCCATATTATATTCTTTTATCTTTTCAGAATTTCTAACTGTATTGTGTTCTTTTGGCTTTTCAGAGTCTTTGGTCATATTATAATCTTTTATCGGCTCTGACTCCCTGGCTTTGTTGTATTCTTTTACTCTGCTGGTATCATCTATATTATTCTGTTCTTTATTGGATTGAAGTTCTTTGTCTGCATTCAAATCGCTGATATTAATTGTAGCATCACTTACTTTAGTAAGCATATCATCTGTGACCTTAGGTATAACTCTTGTCTTACCCATTGTTTCATCAGCCAACTCATCATCTTCATCCGATAACTCATTCTGAGTATCTATGAATGCTTTAGCAACGTTAGTTTCTTCTTCAACAAGCTTTTTCATTGATTTAATTAACTCATCATCTAACTCATCTTTGTCATTGCTATTCATACTTATTCCCCTGCCTTTATATTTTAACGAATAAATTCTAACATATTGATACTCAATAATCAATAAATTAACAAATTAAACTTTTTGAACTTTATAGCTGCTATCCATTTGATATATATTATTTTTTTATTTTGTTAATTCTTTTTATCGTTCTTTCATAAATAAGACATACTTTGCACACAATTACAGGTTATATTAATAATCAGATAGCAAAGTTAATTCTTTCTATCTCCCCCTCATATTAAATAATAAAGAACAGGCACCATAAGAATAATCTTATAGTGCCTGTTTCTTTTTATATTGTCTATTTTGTTCTATAAGCCGTTTATTATTACAGTCAGTTCCATTATGTTCTGATAACAGTCAAAATATTATATAAAGAATGGTTATGCCAGACTTTAATGTCTGGCATAACCATCTTTAAGTTCTATAATATCTTTAAAGCTTATATCAAGAATTGAAATTTTCCAGCAGCATTACCTGATGTTAGTAACTGTTACTGTACAGCTAAGTGTCTTATTATGAACTGTAGCTGTTACTGTAGCTGTTCCTGCCCGTCTACCTATAACTTCACCTGATGATGAAACCGTACATACTCTTGGATTAGAACTTCTCCAGGTAACAGCATCTTCTGTACCTATTACATCTAGATTAAATCTATCGTACTGCTCCAATCTCACTCGTGATGTACTCATAGCAAGCGAATGTACCGTACATGAAGCTTCTACACTGCTGTTATTGCTTATAACAAACACATCTGCAGTACCAGGACCAACGGTTGTGATTACACCATTCTGGTCTACCTGTACAATTCCTGTATCTGTTGAATACCACTCATAAGAATCTGTATTATTAACAGGTCTTACAATTACTGATAACTGTCTAGCTCGTCCAGAAAGCATATATATTTCTTTAGAGTTAATTCTTAATGATGATATGTTAACAACTGGTGTTACATATACCCAGCATACACCCTTAACTTCGTTACCGTCTTGTGATGTAGCTGTTATCTTACATTTACCAGTACTAAGGGCAAATATTTCTCCCGACTCATCTACTGTTGCAATAGCTTCATTAGATGATGTCCATGATACATCTTTGACAGTTGCACTGTCTGGTGTTATGACTGCTGTAACCTTAGCTGAATCACCAACAAGAAGCCTTACTGTATCTGGTTCAACTGTAATTCCTATTACAGGATCAACAACCTTTACAATACAAGAAGCACTAACACCACTTCCGTCTGCCGCTGTTGCTGTAATAACTGCATTACCAACTGAGTTGGCACTTAAGTTACCATTGCCATCTACATAACATATATCATAATTAGAAGATGACCATACTATATTCTTATTAGTAGCTGTATCCGTTCCAACAGAAGCAACAAGCGTTCCTGTTGAACCAACATTCATAAATTTATCAGTTTCACTAAGAGTTATTGATGATACATACTCTTTTACTACAATCGTACACGCCGCCGTTAACTTATTAACTTCGGTTGTCACTTCAATTATACAACTTCCACCCTTTAATGCTGTAACAACACCATTTTCATCTACTGTTGCTACTGATGGATCACTTGATAAATATGTAACATTCTTATTCTCAGCATCATAAGGTTCAACTACCGGTATGATTGCATATTTAGCTCCAACCCATAATTCCTGATAATCTGAGTTAAGCGAAATTCCTGTTACCGGCTGTGTAACCGTTACAACACAATATGCTGTAAGTCCTGTATCAACATTGGTTGCAATAATAGATGTTGTACCAGCACCTACTGCTGTAACCTTACCATCGCTCTCAACTGTACACACGCTCTCATCACGGCTTTCCCAGCTGATAATCTTATTATCTGCATTCTCTGGAAGACAAGTAGCATTAAGCCAGAATACCTGACCCTGTCTTACAGTTATATCTGTTGTATTAAGTATAACCTGTGTTACAGGCTGTTTAACATATATATTACACATTGCTGTGTAGTTACCGTCCAATGACTTACAAAGGATTGTACAACTTCCTGTTCCAACTGCTTCTACAAGACCATTAGAATCTACGATACACACATTAGTATTAGAAGATTCCCATACTACTGTTCTATTAGTAGCTGTTACCGGAAGAACCTCTGCTGTAATTCTTAATGTACTGCCTATTGACATTATCTCATCAGTATAATCAAGCTTAATCTGCTCTACTGGTATGCTTATGATAAAGTTACAAGTAGCTATATATGCTCCGTCTGTTGTCTTACATACGATTGTACAATATCCTGGCTTAACATACTTAACAAGACCATTCTCATCTACTGTTGCAACTGATGGATCTGATGATGTCCATGTTACAGCACGGTCAACACCTTCGCCTGCTGGAAGAACAGTTGCAACGAGCTGATACTGACCAACTGCCATCGATGATTCAACTGTTGTTGCATTAAGTACAAGACCTGTTACAGGTTCTCTTACATATACATCACAAGTTGCTACTTTAAGTCCGTCTTCTGTTATGACCGTAATTGTTGCTGTACCACCAGATACACCAGTAATTGTAGCTGTATAGCTGTCACCTTCTACTGTTGCAACATCTGTATTAGATGATGACCATAATACTTTATTATTAGTTGGTGCTGATGGGTTAAATATAAGCTGTACAGTATCAGATGAACCTCTGTCTACTGTAAGTGATGAAGGATTAATAGTAATCTCACCCACTGGTGTTGTAACATATACAACACAGGTTGCTTTCTTAATAACGCCATTAACATTCTGTGTCACCTTAATATGTGCTATACCTGATGCAATACCTGTTACCTTGAATGTTCTCCCGTCTTCTGACTGAACTACATTAATTAAAGTCTCAGTTGGAACAACTCCTGCTGCATCTGGCTGATTCTCTACTGTAAATGTAATATCATCCTTGCTAGGATTATTAGTTACAAGTGCCACAAGGTTCTGTGTATCACCTATATTAACACTCATTGATGTAAGGCTTAAGCCAAATCCATCGATAACTGTAATCTCATAAGAAAGCTGATTATTAAGCTTGTACTTTGTTGAAAGTTCATCTTCAACTCTTGTTGCATATATAGTAGCTTTACCAGCTCCCATTGCTGTAACAAGACCTGTTGTTGCATCAACCTGAAGTACGCTGTTATCAGATGTTGACCAGGTAACCTCTGTTGATTTAGCAGAAGTCTTAAGCTGTATTGAGTCACCCACATTCATATTGCTTACATCATTGCCAAGCTTCTTAAATGGTACAACAACATTAACTACATCTTTGGTCGCCCAGCCTATGTTACCCTGTACATCAATACTTGCAACACCTGCTGTTGCCTGGGCTACACCTGCGTTAACACCTTTTACGCTGCCAGCCTTATATGTAATTACGTCTGTATCTGATGATACATATGTAACACCTGCTGTTGCTGGATACTTAATATTAGAAGGAATTGCTTCTTCTTTAAAGTCTTCAAAATCTTTATCTGATAATGTAATAAATCTTGTACCATCAGAAAGCTTCTGAATAGAATGTCCTTCTGAGTTAGCAACTCCATCAGTGTATTCAACCTTTGATGTTATCTGGTATGTTGCTGTAAGAGAATTGATACCATCACCATCTGCTGTTCTTACTTTAAGATTAGTTCTACCACCACCGACAATCTTAAGTGTTACTTTAGCACCTGAAGATGATACTTTCTCTACAATACCATCTTTAGAAAGACTTCCTGTCTTATCATTGTCTGTTTCAACAAATATTTTATTATTATCATTGGCATTAGATGTTATCTCAATAATATCTCCTACCTGATAACAAAGCATTTCTTCTTTTGTAAGCTCTACACCATTTCTGTATGCCTTAAAGCTGTTAATCTTTAAAGGAACGATGATATCTACAGAGTCATTTCCAAGCTCTTCTTCATAAGTAATGCTACCGTCTGGTCCGTAAGCCTTAGTATAATATGTAGCCGTAATTGTTGCCTTACCTGCTCTATTACCATATATTGTAGGATTGGCAGTGCCTTCTGCTGTGTCTGCATATTTAGTTCCCGCACTATCACTTACGACAAATTTAATAATATCAGAGTTGGATACTGTCCATTTAAGATTTCTTACTGCCGGCTTATAATTATCCGGTGAATCCTGACTGACATTATTCTCATCTCTTCCCGACATAGTTGCCACGATGCTGTTCGACTCTGTGCCCTGATTAACAATTGTTGCTGTCGTTGTCACTGATACAGTGACACTGGAATCAGCTTTAGCAAATACCATATATCCGCCAAATACGAATATAACAAGCATTGCTGAAAGCAATATTTTCCATTGGATTTTGAGTTTTCTTAACTTCTTGATATTGCTCATATATATGCCTCATTTCATAAATATTATTCATTGGTATACTATTTTAGAAATATTTTACAATATCTCCACAATATTTTCAATAAGCAAAAAGTTCTATTTTCAATAATTATGTATATTTTTTTAACATTTCACTTTTTATAAATTGCATTACATCTTACATAATACATTATATTTCAATTTATATATAATGTAACTTACCAATATTCTTTTTAATCAGTGGAAAATTGACAGCTTTATACAAAACTTTACTTAAATATATAGATTAAATCTAAATTATATGTTAATATGATTATGTAAAAATTTATTTGGAGGTATCTAAAAAATGAAATTAAATTTAAGACCAGCTGAAGAATGCACATTTGATGCTGTATCTTTAGGTGAAGTAATGCTTCGTCTTGATCCAGGTGAAGGAAGAATTCGTACAGCAAGAAGCTTTAGAGCATGGGAAGGTGGCGGAGAATATAACGTTATCCGTGGTCTTCACAAGTGCTTCGGTATGAGAACTGCTGTTATCACATCTTTCGCTGATAACGAAGTAGGTCTTCTTATGAAGGACTTCATCGAACAGGGTGGTGTTGATACATCCCTTATCTGCTGGAAGAAGACAGATGGTATCGGTCGTCTTTGCAGAAATGGTCTCAACTTCACAGAAAGAGGATTCGGTATCCGTGGTGCCAAGGGTTGCTCAGATAGAGCTAACACAGCTATTTCTCAGGCTACTCCAGAAGATTTCGACTTTGATTACATCTTCAAGAACAAGAGCGATGGTGGCTTAGGTGTTCGTTGGTTACATACAGGTGGTATCTATGCTGCTCTTTCTGAACAGGCTTGTGAAACTGTTATTGCAGCTTGTAAGGCAGCTAAGAAGTACGGTACAATCGTATCTTACGATCTTAACTACAGACCATCTATGTGGGAAGCTATCGGCGGTTTAG
>OLRI01002145.1_pt1 | contig 14488 bp, 10 predicted proteins | sample 1672871 | NCBI WGS metagenome assembly OLRI01 (sample SAMEA3136732, study PRJEB25190) | human gut metagenome
AGGAAAAGACACTTACAAATGTAGGTGTCTTTTTTCATATGCCGGGGCTTCCTATTTGCATGCATAAATTTGAAGGGAGTAGGACAAAGGTGTCCGGAAGAATCCGTGAGAGATGTCATCCGAGTCATAGATTCTTCACTCCGTGTCATATTTCCGTTTTCCTGCTTTCTCATACGGCATTCTTGCCGCTGTTCAGAATGACGATTGAAGGAGAGAGTGTCATAATGCAGGAAATGTTAATCGTCATCCTGAACGAATGTGAAGGGTCTATACCCGTGGTGAGGCAAGCCGTAAGATGTCATTCAGAGTATACCGTATACTCCTTCCAGAGCATATGATCAAGCGATTTGCTTGACTTACTTAATAATACGAGCAGGAGCGAAGGAGGCTTTCTGATTACCTTTTGCTTCATAAGATATTTATTGCGAACCGGTTTTATAAAAGGTATGACGGAGGATAGAGGAAAGTATTGAATACTAAATTTTAACTCAAATTTTTATGGACACTGGGGAATGCGATAAAACCTATATGTTTGCAAAAGAAGATAAATTTGGGATAAAATAAAGAAAAAAGGATACGGCCAGACAGTATCGCAATATCTTTTTATTTTTTACAGTTATCTGCCGTATAGGCAGTTTAGAAAGGTATATGCCGGCAGCGGTATACCGCCCACTCGTTATCTGCCGTATAGGCAGTTTAGAAATTTTTGGTAAGGGAGGTGCCAAGAGACATATGGTTATCTGCCGTATAGGCAGTTTAGAAAGAAAAAAGAGGCGCCGATGAAAAAGAAGAATCGTTATCTGCCGTATAGGCAGTTTAGAAAATCTGAAATTGCAAAAATCTTGGTTGGTTCTAGTTATCTGCCGTATAGGCAGTTTAGAAAAGATGCAGCAGAAAATCAAAGCGGCATCCGCGGTTATCTGCCGTATAGGCAGTTTAGAAAAGCAGCTGGGGCTTCCACAGATTGACATGAATGTTATCTGCCGTATAGGCAGTTTAGAAATGCTCTCTGACTGACCGTAAAAACTCTTTAACGTTATCTGCCGTATAGGCAGTTTAGAAATATCTTGCACGGGATCATGCTGTATACAAGCTGTTATCTGCCGTATAAGGCAGTTTAGAAATTTGACTTCAAAATTGTACGACGGCATAGATCGTTATCTGCCGTGTAGGCAGCTTAGAAAATTTACAGAAGATGAATTGAAAGAACTAAGAAGTTATCTGCCGTATAGGCAGGTTATATATTTCATAGTTTTTTTTGATGGCTGACGTCTGATGGGGGTCGGCTTTTTGTGTTGCGCGGCTGATGTTGCAGGGCGTATGTGGCGAAGTGGAGGGGGCTTTTTTGTCAGGGGCCGTTTTTCCTGTGCTATAATTTAGGCATACTTATGTAAAAGAGGTTTATCATATGGATATATATGGACAGTACAAGGATTCTTTAGAGGCGGTCATGCGGATGATGGCGGCTTCCATAGAGCGGTATGCGAAGGCACATAAAGATAATTCGGGGGAGTTGATTTATGAGCATCTGCGTTACCGGCTGAAATCGGAGAAAAGCATGCAGGCGAAGCTGGAAACGCGGGGATTGCCTCTTACCCCTTATTCGGCGCTCTGCGAGGTACGGGATGCCATCGGGTTCCGTGTTGTTTGCCGCTTTATCGACGATATTTACAAAAATATTTCACGAATTAAAAACTTGCCGGGAATCACCGTGGTGAAAGAAAAGGATTATATACTGGATGTGAAATCAAATGGGTACCGCAGCTACCATATGATCCTGTCGGTTGAGGCGCCGTATGAGGACGTTCGCGGAGATAATCCGGGTCATTTTTTTGTGGAAATACAGCTCCGCACCATCGCTATGGATTCGTGGGCGAGTCTGGAGCATGAAATGAAATATAAGCACCATATCAGGAATGCGCCGCTCATTGAGCAGGAGCTGAAACGCTGTGCCGATGAACTGACGTCCTGCGATATTTCCATGCAGACGATTCGTAAACTTATCCGTGAAGAAGGTGGAACAGAATGAAAATATTGATAGCAGAAGACGAAAAGGCTATGTCAGATGCCCTTGCGGCGGTGCTGAAACATTTCGGCTACGAGGTGGACGCCGTCTATGACGGGCTCGCCGCTACGGAAAAAGCGAGGGAGAACTCCTACAGTTGTATGATTTTCGATATCATGATGCCGAAAATAGACGGTATTGAAGCGCTGAAACGCATCCGTGACAGCGGTGATATGACGCCGGTCATCATGCTGACCGCCAAATCGGAGGTAGAAGACCGCATCATGGGCCTTGACGCAGGCGCGGACGACTACCTCGCTAAACCGTTCGCCATGGGGGAACTGCTTGCCCGCATCCGTTCTATGACAAGGCGCATGGGCGAATTCACGCCGACTAAGCTGAAAAAAGGCGATGTTGAGCTGGATGTGGCGGAGCAAGAACTTTCCTGCACCAGTTCCGTCCGCCTGTCGAGCAAGGAAACGAAGCTCCTTTCTTACCTTATGATGAACGAAGGGAAAACTATTTCTACCGACGAGCTTTTCCGCTATGTCTGGAGTGATGAAGCGGACATGGATATCGGCATCGTCTGGATGTATATTTCCTACCTCAGAGAAAAAATCGAGGCCGTTCATGGAAATATACGGATAGCAGGAGAGAAAAACGGCGACTTCCGCCTCCAGATCGTCTCCCGCTGATTGACATACAGAAACAGAAGGTACTCCTATGGATATGATACGCAGGCTCCACCGCAAATTTATATGGATGGCCACCGCCTCCGTCGTGGCTATCATCGTCCTTGCCGTCGGACTGATCAATGGCTCCCTCTACGTCAGGGTGCACCATGAAATATCGTCCATCACCGACATCATTTCGCAGAACGGCGGTACTATCCCATCCGACCTCGCGCCGCAGGAGAAAGGACTCTTCGAATTCGGGAACTGGGCGGAAGAAACACCTGAATTCTCCTATCAGGCGAGATATTTCTCCATTCTCTTTGACGCGAACAAAAAGGAAGCGAAGGTCATTAACGTCAACCACATCGCCGCATTCAACGCCAAAGAAGCCTTCAACCTCGCCGTACGGGTTCTCCAGACAGGGAAATCGGAAGATTTCTTCCTTAAAGACAGGGCCTATTATAACTATAAAATCACACAGACCGCCAGCGGTGACACCCTTGTTGTCTTTTTCGACTGTACCCGGGACGTCCTCGCCCTCTCCTCCATATTCAGCTACTCCGTGGCGCTCGGTCTCTTCTGCATCGTCCTCTTCTTCCTCATCATCACCTTCCTCTCCAGCAAGGCCATCAAGCCCTTCGTGAGAAATATGGAAAACCAGAAACGGTTCATCACAAACGCCAGCCACGAGCTGAAAACACCGGTGGCGATCATTTCGGCGAATACGGAAGCGCTCGAACTCGTCAGCGGAAAGAGCGAATGGACAGGGAATATTATCAAACAGACGAAACGCCTGACGAACCTTATCAACGACCTTGTTGCCCTCGCCCGGGTCGGGGAAATAGAAAAAGAAGACATGAAACTGGAAGACGTGGATATTTCCCAAGCCACGGAAACCATCGCAGGCGACTTCCGACAGGTGGCGGCTGAACGGGGGAAGACGCTCGAAACCCGTATACCGCCCGGCGTCCACGTCCAGTCAGAAGAAAGACTCTTCGGACAGATCCTCGGCATCCTTCTGGATAACGCCGTGAAATACTGCGACGAAAAAGGAAGCGTGCAAGTGGAAGTCACGACAGAGAAAAAAGAAAAAGGTTTTGCGATAATAATCTCCAACGACTTTGCAGAAGGAAAAGATATAGACTACACGAAATTCTTCGAACGCTTCTACCGCCACGACATCTCCCACAGCAGCCAGATCAAAGGCTACGGCGTAGGCCTCTCCATGGCTGCCGACATCGTGCAGATCCTTGACGGAACCATAGACGTATCATGGAAAGAAGGGCGCATTTCCTTCCGCCTTGACTTCTGAAACAGAAAACGGCACTGAAAGAAAAACAGTGCCGTTTTTGAGTAAAGGATTGTGGAGTGTTTTTGGAAATGCAATGAAAATGAGGCGCAGCTTGATAATGACAGACTCAACGATCTTAATAGAAAATGGCAGATCGGATAAGCTATGAGTGGATTTGCCCCGATAATCCGATAATGGGTATTCAGGGCTTTGGAATCTAAATAGAGAAATCCTAAAGATTAACTATAAAATTTACACAGATGCTGTCAACGGATATCTTTGGCCTGATTTAACAAGTGAACAATTGTCCTGCAAATATGTAAGTGAAGCGGATGTGCTAAATGTTGTGTTGTTTAATAAACGTGCAAAATAGTGGCGTGAGGAAAATCCGGATCTGAAAGAAAAATGAGGGCTTGTGCAAATCTAAATGAGCTATTGGTCTTTGCGAATATGGAAAGCTATAATGTAGTTTTAATTGGTAAAAAGATTGATTGGAAAGAGCGAATGGTCGTGCTTAGAAAATTGACAAGAACCTAATTATTTTCTTTGGAGAATTTGAATACTGAAGGAATGAAAAAGTTGAAGGTTTTGGATAATGAAAAGTAAGGATGATCAAAATATTCATGAAGCTGAGCTATAGAAAAATCAGTACGGCAAATGTATCCATACTAAGAACATTTTGTGGTTGCTGTTTATTTTTATCATGGTGTACAATGTAGACAACCGCTGAATAAGCAGCTTAGAAAACTTAATGAATGATTATAATTATCTGCCGCATAGGCAGTTTGAATTTCATAAAAGATTATTTCCGTGTCAAATAAATTCCACTTAATAAATAATTATATTTGACACGGTTTTACTTAAGGGGTAAAATGAGAAAAGCAATAACAAAGAAATTAGTAGATTGCTGTCGATCAGAAATGGATGGTGTTAAATTATCTTTATTACTGTAAGGTATTGATGAATATTGCAAAAGAGAACGTATCTGTATTGCAGTAAAAATTCTGCAGGAAAGAATGTGGTGAGGGCTATGATAGAGGATATTGTCAAGTCGGACTTAAAAACGATTCTTCATTCTAAACGGGCGAATTTATATTATCTATTAAAAATGCAAAAAGCGCGAAGCGGAATGGAAATGAAATCTTCGTGATTAAATATTATGAAGACATTGACGATTACGCAGAAGTAAAATATAAATTATCTGTAACAAAAGATCTCGTCGGCGCGATCGGCTGCAGCACTCGGTCTATAAAAAGGAGTGAGTTATAAAATGAAAAGAGCGATACCGATATCGCTCTTTTCAATCTGCCCCCGTTCTGTCAAAAATTCGTCAAAAATCGGAGAAATATACTGAAACATTTTGAAATAAAACACGAGACCATAAATACCAAAAATGTAGTAATTATCAGCGATTGAAACACTTTGATTTACTCTGAAATACAGCTACTATATTATCTTGAAAAGTGCAGGATCATGCAGAAGGATGGACGTATTGTTTATTTGACGGAGACGAAAAAAGAGAACTTGTTTTGGAATATTCCGATTGCCAACACAACAGTGATTCTTTTGGGCAGCGGTACTTCTGTGACACAGGCGGCAATGCGGCTGCTCAGCGGCGCCGGTGTACTTGTCGGTTTCTGCGGTGGTGGGGCTACACCATTATTTGCCGGTACGGAGGTGGAGTGGCTGAATCCGCAAAGTGAGTACAGGCCGACAGAATATGTGCAGGGGTGGCTGTCTTTTTGGTTTGATGAAAAGAAACGTCTTGCTGTGGCAAAGGAGTTCCAGAAAAAGCGTATCCGTTTTCTGCAGACAGTCTGGGATAAAGACAATGAATTGGCCGATGAAGGTTTTTTTACCGATGATGCTTTGACAGAAGAAGCGATTTCCGTTTTTAAGAGCCGCATGGAAATAGCGGGGGATGTGACCCATGTATTGGCGGCGGAGGCGGAATTCACAAAAAAGCTCTACAGGTACGCGGCACAGAATACGGAAACAGTCGATTTCACGAGGGAGCGTAATTCTGACCAGCCTGCGAACAGGCTGCTTGACCATGGGAATTATCTGGCGTACGGACTGGCGGCAACGACTCTCTGGGTACTTGGTATTCCTCACGGCTTCGCGGTGATGCATGGTAAGACAAGACGAGGCGCTCTTGTTTTTGATGTAGCGGATTTGATCAAGGATGCCATCGTCCTGCCATGGAGCTTTATCTGTGCCATGAGAGGGCAGAGAGACAGAGAATTCAGGCAGATCTGCTTACAGAAGTTTACCGAACATAAGGCGCTGGATTTTATGTTTGATGAAGTGAAACGGTGCAGCAGACTATATGCGGGCGGTGAACGGTCATGATGGTCATATTTACGAGCAGGAGCGAGAAGAAGGCTATTTATACGGTGCGGAGGATTCTGGATAGTTTTGCAGACAGAATTGGGAATGATACGTGGAAAACGGTCATTACGCAAGAGGGATTGCTGACGGTGCAGGCGCTTTTGCGACGGACTGCTACCAAAAGTACAGCAGTGGCGTGTCATTGGATCCGGTCACGGAGCCATAGCGAGCTGGTCTGGATTGTAGGGAAGCGGGACATGTTTAATGAGGAAGGCATCGTGCCTGTCCACTCCACACAAAAGGAAATCCTTCACCATGAGTGGGAAAACGATTGGCAGTATCTGCCGTTGATAAAAGCGCTGGCAGCGGTGGCGGCACTCTTCCATGACTGGGGAAAGGCATCAGCGTTATTTCAGGAAAAACTGGATAAAGGGACATTGAAAATGGATCCCTTCCATCATGAATGGGTATCCTGCAAGCTTCTTGAAGCGCTTATTTTTGCCGCAGGTGCGGAGAAAGATGACAGAAAATGGCTGAAAGTACTGGCCGAAAGAACGATAAAGACAGAGGATATAGAAAAGAATCTGCAAATTGACGAGAAAGGAAACGGGCAGGCAGATATGAAAAAGCTGGATGCAGCACATTTGCCGCCGATTGCAAAATTTCTGATGTGGTTGATCCTGTCTCATCACAGGCTGCCGTCTATGGATAAGGATGGCTGGGTGAATGTGGAGAAAAAAAGTTTCCACAGTATATTCTCCAGTCTGAATGCGTCCTGGGGATATGAGAGTGAAGCGGAGGAGACTATTATGTGCCGAAGGAGCTGCTTTGTATTTCCGGAGGGACTCCTTGTGGAGAATGCGGCAGCTTGGCGGAAGGCCATAAAAAAATGGTGCGGCCGGTTATTAAATGATTACGACAGACTGATGGATATTATGGGAGGGGAGACATACAAATCATCATTCAGGGCTATCGCCCACTATACGAGATTGTCTCTTATGCTGGCGGATCATTATGTTTCTTCCCTGCCTGAGGAAACAGATAAGGGCCGATGGGCAAAAAATGATTTATGGGCGAATACAGACGGTAAAACCGGAAAGAAAAAGCAGTTTCTGGAGGAACATTTGGTCAGGGTCTGTGAACAGGCAACCCATATTGCCCACAGACTTCCTTATTTCAGTGATCAAATGGAGAGCGTTTATGATGTAAAGGCGTTGACAAAGAAAAGCCCGGCAGTTTTCAGATGGCAGGATACAGTTGTCGAGAAAATCAGAGCATTCCGGGAGAAGAATGGGGATGGTGCCAGGTATTTTATAGTCAATATGGCAAGCACCGGCTGCGGCAAAACGTTTGCCAATGCAAAGATCATGCAGGCTGTATCGACGGACGGAAAATCGCTCCGGTATATCCTTGCCCTCGGTCTTCGCACGTTGACGCTGCAGACCGGTGATGAATACAGGGAACGGATACATTTGGACAGAAATGATCTGGCCGTCCTTATCGGTTCCAGTGCCGTAACCAAATTGCATGAGGAAAATAAGGAAGCAGATAAAGAGAAAGCGGAAGAGAAAAAGGGGAATAGAAAGGGGTATTTATCGGAAGAGCCGCTGCTGCCGGAAGAATTGGAGTATGTGGATACGGAAAGCGAGGAGCAGTCCCGGTTTCTGGATATCTTTTTCAATAAGACAGATAAAAAAGGAATGACGGTAAATGAAAAGACATCAAAAAAGAATAAAGCCTTTCTATACAAGCCTGTTCTTGCGGCGACTATCGATCATATGATGGGGGCTGTGGAGACGACACGGGGAGGAAGGTATATTTTGCCTTCATTGCGGCTGATGTCATCGGATCTGGTGATTGATGAAATTGATGATTTCAATTCCAAGGATCTCATCGCCATAGCAAGGCTTGTTCATCTGGCGGGATTGTGCGGAAGAAATGTGGCGATCTCTTCAGCGACGATACCGCCTGATCTGGCGGAAGGGCTGTACAGATCATATCAGGCAGGACTGAAAAGTTACAATTCCTTCTTTACGGGGAAAAAACAGTGTGCTCTTGTGCTTTGTGATGAGTTCAGGACAGATGTGGAACCGATGGACAGCGGGGATGATTCGGCTTATCGAAAGATTCACGATCGATTTATCCGTAAACGAGTGGAAAATCTGGGGAAAGAGCCGGTAAAGCGTAAGGGATATATACAGCCCTGCGGAGCGGATGATAATGACACTGACGCCACAAAAGAGACTTCCTATTTTGAAAATATAAGAGAAGCCATAGAAAAACTGCATGAAAATCACCATGTTATTGATAAGAAAACAAAGAAGAGGGTTTCTTTCGGCGTGGTTCGTGTGGCAAATATCACTCCCTGTGTGAAAGTCAGCCTGTACCTCATGAAATGCGGGTGGAGCAAGGGAACAACCGTCCGAGTGATGACTTACCACAGCAGGCAGATCCTTCTTCTCCGCCATGAGCAGGAGCAGTATCTGGACAAGGTGCTCACAAGGAAAAAGCAGTCTGCCACAGTGGATTTTGAGGATGAAACCGTGCGAAAGCATTTGGACAGCACACCGGAGGAGAATGTCATATTTATCCTTGTAGCAACACCGGTGGAGGAAGTCGGCCGTGACCATGACTTCGATTGGGCAGTGGTAGAGCCGTCGTCGTACCGATCCATCATACAGCTTGCCGGTCGTGTCCTCCGTCATCGCCAGCCGATTTCAGGGACACTTGAGAAAAAGAATATGGCAATCATGGCATATAATCTGAAAGCCTGGCAGGGAAAAGAGCCGGCTTACAGCAAACCCGGGTATGAAACTAAAAAACGGAAATTGAACAGTTATGACATGCATGATCTTGTGGATGAAGAGGAGTTGGGCAGAAGGATTGATGCGGTACCGAGGATTTTAAAACCGGAAATGTTGGATAAGGAGCAATTCTGTCCGGATGATAAAAAATATTTCGCAAAACTCTCTGATTTGGAACATGCAAGCATGATGGACTTCAACTGCAAGGAAGATTGCGGGCCGCAATGTATGCACGGATGGATGGAAGAATACTGGTGGATGACGGCACTTCCGCAAGGCTGCAGCCGCTTCCGTGAAAGCTATGGGGAAGAACTTAAAGCTTGCGCAGTTTATGAGGAGGGGGAACGAAAATTTCTTGTGTATGAGGGAACGGAGAAGACTTTGCTTTCAGATAGTGTGGAAATTACCGACTACAGTGGTATGACAGAGGAAATGGAGGGACGGTTATGGCTTATTCGTGATTATGAAGCTGCCTTGAGGCGGTACGTATCAGATACAAGTGATGTGCCGCAGGATGTGCAGATGAATGAGATTTCCTGCAGATATGGAGAAATTACTATACCCTACGGGAAGTCCAGTACAGTGGATAAATGGAAATATTCAGATCGATTAGGTATGTTCAAGTTAACGAAAGAAAACAGACAGGAGGGATGATTTTGAGCGGGTTGACAGCGTACATATCGGAAGCGGCGGCAGGGAAAAAGAAAACGCCACAGAAGTGGCTGGCGGATACGGTTTCTTTGCTTTCCAAATGCGATATGGCGACACATGTCGGGAAATTTACCCATCCCGATGTGAAAGTGTATTTGCAGAGAAAAAATAAAGCGGGAGAAAATGCCTATGTACTGACGGAAAATGTGGACTGTGAAACGGATATCGTATATTCTTCTGCCGCTTACATGGGCGCAGCGAAATTACTGCTTTATGCATTGGATGACGGAAGACCATTATGGAAGCATATCTATGAAAATGATGAAAACGTTAGGAGAGAAGTAGAATCTTTGGGCGTATCCTTCGATACAATGAGACAGGAAGTGGAACGCATGATGGCGACTGCCGATCCGGCAGCGACGGACGGAAGGCTGCGGCAGATTTACTTTCCTGCCGGAGAAGGGACGTATCATCTGTTGACCGTATTGCCGTCCTCAAGCCTCCTGCAAGTGCTGAACGGCAGAAGCAGGAATATGAGGCAGCACAGGTTTGACTGCCGTAATGAGAAAAGCGAGTTTTATGGGAATGCATGTGATGAAATCATGGAGCGGACAGTCATTGGCTTTGGGGGAACGAAAGCGCAGAATATCAGCGCTTTTAATGCACGGGTAGCGGGAAAAGCGGATCTGCTCATGTCTATGCCGGCTCTGCTGGAAGGGGAAAAAATACGTCGTCCCCACCGTAATTTCCTTGAGGAAACAGTGCCATACCGGGCCTATTTCTTCCTGTTCCGAAATCTGCATGAGTTGTTTCTCATGGAACGGAATAATGCGGAAATTCGGAATAAGAGGGAAGCACTGGTCTGTGATCTGATTGATGTCATACTGCAGTCCTGTTATCGTTTACGGGAAGAGCCTGCCGGCTGGAGCAATGGCGAGGAGTTCCTTAATCTGCCGCAGATCCAGAAAATATGGCTTGATGAACAATATCGAGAGGAACGGACAGATGAATGGGCAAAGGAAACAGGGAAGTATTTTGCAAAATGGTTTATTTACAAATATAGAAGGATTAAAAAAGAACAGCGTGTATCATTAGGCGAGGAGGAAATGAAATATATTCGGCACGCAATGATAGAGGTTCTTATGGAGGAGGTGAGAAGTTTGTCATGAAAGCATATCTGCTTATATCCCATCTGCGTATTCATAATGCCAATGCCATGAGCAGTACCTTAACCATCGGAGTACCTGCTATGACAGCATGGCTCGGTGCAGTCCATGCACTGGAACGAAAGTTGGGAGAAAGGAGGGAGCCGGCTCTGGAGGGGATACGACTTGTAAAAACAGCGGTATCATATCACAAGACGAATCTGCAGATTTATAAGGGCCCCGGAGACTATGTGAATTCCCTTGTAGGAACGGCAAATCCACTTAATGAAAAAGGAGAAAGACCGTCATTTATTGAAGATGCGAGAATCCATCTTTCCGTATCCCTTCTGATAGAGGCCGAAAGGGTAGATGGGAATAACATGGAATTATTGGAACAGGTAGTAAAGGAAATATTGCCCCGGATGAAAATGGCGGGGGGAGACATACTGGATATTAGAAAAATCCAAGTCATGCGTATAAATGAAGACAATCCTATATCAGTTAGGAAAGTGATTTCCACACTTATGCCCGGTTATATACCTATTGAGCGCAGGGATCTCATGGAAGCGAAAGAGCTGGAAGGAAAAGACAGTCTGGACAGGCTGCTTCACTATCTGAAAGTACATCAGATGGCAGAAAAAGATGAATCCGGTAAGGTAACAGACTGGAAATATGAAAAGGCGGCAGCCGGATGGATTGCGCCGCTTGCTGTAGGATTTAAGGGATTGTCTCCGCTGGGGAAAGTGAAAAATCAGCGGGATCCGGATACGCCCCATCGATTTGCAGAAAGCATAGTCACCCTTGGTGAATTTAAGATGGCTCATCGGTTCCGTGACATAGATGAAATGATGTGGCACTATGCCTATGAAGAAACCAATCAATTATATCTTTGTAAAAATAAGGAATGATCAGGAGGAAATGAAAATGGTGAAAAAAGAATCAAATCTGGCATCTGTACTTTCTTTTGAAAAGAAACTTGTTTTATCGGATGGCTATATGTATGGAACAACCTGGGAAAAAAGAAATGAAACAGCCCGTCCCGTTATGCTGGTAGAAAAATCTGTAAGAGGAACCATTTCCAACCGATTGAAGGATAGTGTAAAAAATGATCCCATGAAATTGAATGCGGAAGTGGAAAAAGCAAATCTGCAGACCGTAGACAGTGCTTCTATTTCTTTAAACGATGACACATTGAAATTATCCTTTACAATCAAAGTCCTTTCCGGTGTAGAGCATCCTTCTGCATGCAATAACGAAACTCATCATAAAAAGATAGAAGAAATAGGAAAGAAATTTATTGAGCAGAACGGATTTAAAGAGCTGTCAGCCCGCTATGCGATGAATATAGCTAATGGCCGCTTCCTTTGGAGAAATCGTGTAGGGGCAGAAAAAGCGGAGGTCATTGTATCCATAAAAGAAGAAAATAAAAAATGGATATTTAATATTTATGATTTTAGCTTGAAGGATTTTGATAAGAATCGTGAAAAAGTGGAAGAATTGGCATCTTTTATTGCCGAAACTCTCTGTGGAAAGAGGTCATCCCTTCTGATCGAAGTGGAAGCCTTCGCACTTATGGGGAAAGGACAGGAAATTTATCCCAGCGAAGAACTGATTCTTGATAAAGGAAAAGGTAAAAAGAGCAAGGTTCTTTACCAGGTGGACGGTACGGCCGCTATGCACTCACAGAAACTCAGCAATGCCATCAGAACCGTCGACACTTGGTATCCCCAGGAAGAGGGGAGACGGATACCGATTGCCATTGAACCCTATGGTGCGGTCACCACTCTTGGGAAAGCCTACCGCACCCCAAAAGAGAAAAAAGATTTTTATACCCTGTTTGATCAGTGGTCAACCGGCAGTGAACCGGATGATGAAAATGACAAAAATTATGTCATGGCTGTTCTCGTCCGCGGCGGTGTTTTTGGTCAGAGTGAAAAGGAATAAGCTATGGAATACTATCAGGAAATTACTTTGCTCCCCTGTGCGGAAGTATCGCTTGCCTTCCTTTGGACCAAAGTGTTTACCCAGCTCCATATTGCTTTTGCAGATGAAAAGAATAAAAGCGGACATAACCCTTATGCCGTTTCATTTCCCGAATATAGGGAAACAGGTCTGGGAGAAAAAATCCGTGTCTTTGCGGAAGCACAAGAATTGGAAAGACTCAACCTGTCCAAAGTACTGGGACGCCTCCTTGATTATGTGCACTGTACAAGCATAAGGAAAGTGCCGGAAAGAAAAGTACAGGAAAGAAAAACTTATGCCATATATAGCAGGTACCAGCCTGAGGGCTCAATCCGGGTAAAAGCGAAACGCTATGCAAAAAGACATCCGGGAGTAACGATTGAAGAGGCTGCCCGGCTTCTGCAAGGAAAGAGAAAATCTGTCAGATTGCCGTACATACAGATGAAAAGCCTTTCCCGCGGAGGAACATTTAGCCTTTTTATAAAAAAGCGGGTAGAAGAAGAATCTGCCTTGACAGAATGCGGAACCTATGGTTTAAGTAATAACAGAACCGTTCCGGAATTTTAACCCAAATTTTTATGGCGTTTGAAAAATGCGATTAAATCAATATATTTCAAGGCAGGAATAAATTTGGGTCAAAGTGGGAAAAAGATGTATAAGCGCACGTACGGTCGGCTTCTTTTTCCGCTCCAGCATCGTTAACTGCCGCATAGGCAGCTTAGAAAATCAATGCCTTTGTTACATTGGATACCTTGATGTTAACTGCCGCATAGGCAGCTTAGAAATGCGGCATACAATCTATGAAGATATTGTTTATGTTAACTGCCGCATAGGCAGCTTAGAAAAACGACTTCACTCTTTTTGGGAGAGTTGATGAGTTAACTGCCGCATAGGCAGCTTAGAAACAACCGCGCGCAAGCCACGCCTGTTTGAATGCGGTTAACTGCCGCATAGGCAGCTTAGAAATTAAATGTTTTGGCCACGAAAATGGGGATGAAGTTAACTGCCGCATAGGCAGCTTAGAAATACTCTCTTTGCTACGTCCTCGAGTGTTAACTGTTAACTGCCGCATAGGCAGCTTAGAAATTGCAGCGGGCAGCTGGTTAACGCTTTTGATCGTTAACTGCCGCATAGGCAGCTTAGAAATGTAACTTCCTGCCGTTCGGTACGGTGGTCGTGTTAACTGCCGCATAGGCAGCTTAGAAACAGAAGTATAAATACAATGCGTTAAACGGGTACGTTAACTGCCGCATAGGCAGCTTAGAAATGTATCGTCTCGTCGGCAGAAGCGATTGTACCGTTAACTGCCGCATAGGCAGCTTAGAAAAGTGATCCCCGTGGCGTTGCCGGACCAGTACATGTTAACTGCCGCATAGGCAGCTTAGAAATCGTCTCGCGTATCGAAGTAAATTTTGTTACGGTTAACTGCCGCATAGGCAGCTTAGAAATGCACGGTTCAAAGTGAAAGCAGTAAGAAGTAGTTAACTGCCGCATAGGCAGCTTAGAAAGCAGAAAAATCAGGGCTTGTACTCTCGCATGAGTTAACTGCCGCATAGGCAGCTTAGAAAACTTCCGCCGTTACCTCCGCCGCTTCCGGGATGTTAACTGCCGCATAGGTAGTTTAG
>OLRI01002149.1_pt1 | contig 14469 bp, 10 predicted proteins | sample 1672871 | NCBI WGS metagenome assembly OLRI01 (sample SAMEA3136732, study PRJEB25190) | human gut metagenome
GCACTAGTCCTCTACCAACAGAAACGGCACCAGCGGTAACAACAACAGCACCTTCTATGGTTGCTTTTCCAGAAGGACAAGTAGCTATGGCAAATTTGGCTCCTAAAAAACCAATGGATCCCAAAAAGAAAAAACGCATCCTAGTCTCAGTTTTGTCAGCGGTAGTCCTTGTCTTCTTATGTATCGGTGGCTTTATGACTTACCGTTATGTGACAGGTAATATTGATGGCAAATGGTACAGTAGTTCTCTAGGTAGAGAGTATAGTTCAAGCATGTCTGAAAGTTTGACAGACTTGGATAGTAAGGAGCTTGAAAAGTACTTTACAGATACTGCTGTAACCATGAAAGTAAAAGGTAGCAATGCCAAGGTGACTGCTAGCTATACTTTTGATAAGAAAACCTATATCAAGGACTATCGTGAGAGGGTTCAGAAGTCCTTCTCAGCCTTTGGAGATTTATTTAAAGCCTTCTATGGAGATTCCTTTGAAAACTATTATAGTGAGGAAACCATAGAAAAAGAACTTGATGAAGCTCTTGAAAAAGCTGCGAAAGATAATGGTCAAAAGTATGATTCGAAGACAGGCGAAACAACGACAACCCTTTTCAAAGGGAAGGTTAGTCGCTTGGGACATAAGATGACTGTTACTTCTGTCAACAAAGACGTTGATATTGATGGTCTCAATGTGAAAAAAGGCCAAGAGCTAAAAGTGACTAAAAAAGATAAGAAAGTAACGCTTAGTGGTGATGGCAAATCAAAAGATATTACTTTCTCAACTAAGAATGACACCAAAGATAAATTTTAAGATGACATCTGGAATAGCTATTCCGGATTTTTTCATGTCTTTGAGAGGAGAAAATAGGGTGATATCCGAATGATTTTCTCACAAGTCACAATACGTGTAGAAATATTCTGACAATTATGCTACAATAGAGCCACAGACTATCTAAAAAGAGGATTTACCATGACACTTGTATACCAATCAACACGTGACGAAAATAATAAAGTAACAGCTAGTCAAGCTATTCTTCAAGGTTTGGCAACAGATGGTGGCTTGTTCACACCATTGTCAACACCTGAGGTTGCTTTGGACTTTGATCAATTGAAAGACGCTTCTTATCAAGAAGTTGCTAAATTGGTCTTGTCAGCTTTCTTGGATGATTTTACTGAAGAGGAATTGGATTACTGTATCACAAATGCTTATGATGACAAGTTTGATACAGCTGCCATTGCACCAGTAGTTAAACTTAAGAACCACTACAACCTTGAACTTTTCCATGGTTCTACTATCGCTTTCAAAGATATGGCCCTTTCAATCTTGCCATACTTGCTAACAACATCAGCTAAAAAGCAAGGTGTTGATAATAAGATTGTCATCTTGACAGCGACATCAGGTGACACTGGTAAGGCTGCCATGGCTGGTTTTGCAGATGTTCCTGGAACTGAAATCATTGTCTTTTATCCAAAAGACGGTGTTTCAAAAATCCAAGAATTGCAAATGACCACTCAAACAGGAGCTAATACTCACGTTATTGCCATTGATGGTAACTTTGATGATGCTCAAACAGATGTGAAACGTATGTTTAATGATGTTGATTTGCGTGAGAAATTGTTGGCTCATCATACGCAATTCTCATCAGCTAACTCAATGAACGTTGGTCGTTTGGTACCGCAAGTGGTTTACTATGTATATGCCTATGCACAGTTGGTTAAGGCAGGTCATATCCAAAACGGAGATAAGGTGAACTTCACAGTACCAACAGGAAACTTTGGTAATATCTTGGCGGCTTATTATGCACGTCAGATTGGTGTTCCGGTTGGCAAATTAATCTGTGCCTCTAATGAAAATAACGTCCTCACAGACTTCTTCGCAACAGGTACTTATGACAAGAAACGTGACTTCAAGGTAACGACAAGTCCTTCTATGGACATTTTGGTATCTTCTAACCTAGAACGCTTGATTTTCCATCTCCTTGGTAATGATGCGGTTAAGACTAAAGAGCTTATGGATGCGCTTGTGACTAAAGGTGAGTACACTTTGGCTGATGCAGATAAAGGTATCCTTGATTTGTTTGCAGCGGGATTTGCAACTGAGGATGAAACAGCTGCTGAAATCAAACGTGTTTATGAAGAAGACAAGTATATTGAAGATCCTCACACAGCGGTTGCCTCAGCTGTTTACGAAGCATACGTTCAAAAGACAGATGATCACACACCAACAGTTATCGCTTCAACAGCTAGTCCATACAAGTTCCCACGTGTAGCGGTTTCAGCTATTACTGGTAAAGATAGTGGTGATGACTTCAAGGCGGTAGAAGACTTGCACCAACTTTCAGGAGTAGATATCCCAGCTGCTGTAGATGGACTTGAACGTGCAGAAGTTCGCCATAAAACAGTTGTTGCTGCAGCTGATATGCAGAAAGCAGTTGAGAGCTATCTTGGTGTATAAGAAAAAAATAGGAGCTGAGAAATCAGTCCTATTTTTATCGATATAAAAGAAAATATTATGACAGAAACAAAGAAAATTTTAAACATAGCCTTACCGGCTATGGCTGAGAACCTCTTACAAATGTTGATGGGGATTGTCGATTCTTACCTAGTAGCTCAGGTTGGTATTGTTGCTATATCGGGGGTTTCCGTGGCCAATAATATCATTACGATTTATCAGGCTATCTTCATTGCGCTGGGGGCTTCGAGTGCTAGTGTCATTGCTAGAAGCCTAGGAAAAGGAGACGTTAAAGCGACTAACAGGGATATCTGGGATGCTATTATTATTACTCTTGCTCTTAGTATCGTCTTGGGTCTACTCTCCATTTTTTTTGGTGGAGCCATTCTTAATCTTCTGGGAACTGAGCAATCTGTGACTCAGGCTGGCAGCCTCTATTTGGCTATAGTCGGTGGAGGTGTGATCTTTCTGGCTTTGATGACTACCTTTGGTAACATACTACGAGCCAAGGGACGTCCTCGTATTTCCATGGTCGTCAGTCTTTTGACCAATCTTCTTAACGCTCTTCTATCTTCTTTGGCTATTTTTGTTGGACATTGGGGGATTATTGGGGTAGCTACAGCTACGGTTTTTTCTCGCCTAGTTGGGACAGTCATATTATGGACTGCAATGAAATTGGATGTGAAACAGTTTGAAGTTACCAAACCTTTTAACAAGGAGTTGTTGGGAATTGTTCTACCAGCAGCAGGTGAGCGGTTGATGATGCGTGCAGGGGATGTTGTTATAGTGGCCATCATCGTTACCTTTGGTACAGCAGTTGTTGGTGGTAATGCCATTGGTGAAAATCTCATCCAGTTTAACTATATGCCAGGTATGGGGGTGGCTACAGCCACGGTTATCTTGGTTGCCAATAGTTTGGGGCGAGGGGATACGGCGCAGATGAAGCGTATTATACGAGAGTCTTACTGGATTTCAACTTTCTTGATGGTTTTGGTTTCTGGAAGCATCTTACTTTTTGGCCAGGGCTTGTCAAGTTTCTTTACAGATAACAAAGTAGCTATTGCTGCTAGTCAGGTCGTTATTCTTTATTCATTCCTAGGAAATCCCGTAACTTCGGCGACTTTAGTCTTCACAGCAGCCTGGCAAGGTCTTGGGAAGGCCAAGATACCTTTTTACGCAACGACTATTGGGATGTGGCTAATCCGAATTTTCTCAGGCTACTTCCTAGGAGTGAGTTTGAGAATGGGCCTTGCAGGTGTCTGGATTGCAACGGTTGTTGATAATATATGGCGTGCGATCTTTCTCTACGTGATGTATCGTCATTATCTAGCAAAGAGACAGTTTAGATAGTAACATGATGGGGAGATGCTTTTATTTAAAAGGTATCTTCTTCTTATTTTTTACAAGTAATCTCGAATATGATAGAATAAACTGATAAAAACTTTTTGAGGTAGTAATTATGACTGTAAAAATCAATACAAAAGATGGTCAAATCGAATTGTCAGATGATGTCATCGCAACAGTAGTTGGCGGTTCAGCAACAGAAATTTTTGGCGTTGTCGGTATGGCAAGTAAGAGTGCTATCCGAGATAATTTTCAAGCACTTCTTGGAAAAGAAAACTACGCAAAAGGAGTTGTCGTGAAATCTACTGATGCAGGTATCACTGTGGATGTTTACACTGTTATGAGTTACGGTGTTAAGATTAGTGAGGTTTCAAAAAATATTCAAGAACGTGTGAAATTTAATCTTGAGAATCAACTCGGTATCAAGGCTGAAACAGTAAATGTTTACGTTCAAAATATTAAAGTCGTAGGAGAAAACTAGTGTCTAAAATTACAACAAGCTTGCTTCAGGAGATGGTCCAAGCGGCAGCAACACGTCTAGGTAAGCAAGCAGAATATGTGAATTCACTCAATGTCTTCCCAGTACCAGATGGAGATACTGGAACAAACATGGGAATGACTATGGATAACGGAGCTAAAGCTGTCGCAGATCAATCAGCTTCAACAGTTGGTGAAGTTGGTCAGATTTTGTCTAAGGGTCTTTTGATGGGTGCCCGTGGTAACTCAGGTGTTATCACCTCACAATTGTTCCGTGGATTTGGTCAAAGTATCAAGGATAAAACGGAACTTGACGGCCAAGATCTAGCTCACGCCTTCCAATCAGGTGTTGAAGTTGCGTATAAAGCTGTTATGAAACCTGTCGAAGGAACAATCCTTACAGTATCACGTGGTGCAGCTTCAGCAGCGATTAAGAAAGCTGAATCTACAAATGATGCTGTTGAGGTTATGCGTGCAGCTCTTGACGGAGCTAAGGCCGCTTTGGCTAAGACACCAGAGATGCTTCCAGTATTGAAAGAAGTTGGTGTAGTAGACTCAGGTGGTCAAGGTTTAGTCTTTATTTATGAAGGTTTCTTGTCAGCCCTAACAGGTGAGTATATCGCTTCAGAGGACTTCCAAGCGACACCTGCTACTATGACAGAGATGATCAATGCAGAACATCATAAGGCAGTTGCAGGTCATGTTGCAACAGAAGATATTACCTTCGGATACTGTACGGAAATCATGATTGGTCTCAAACAAGGTCCAACTTATGTGAAAGACTTTGACTATGAGGAGTTTCAAAATTACTTGAGTAATCTTGGGGATTCTCTCCTTGTTGTTAACGACGATGAAATTGTAAAAGTTCACGTCCATACAGAGGATCCGGGTCTTGTCATGCAAGAAGGCCTTAAATATGGTGCTCTTGTCAAAGTTAAGGTTGAAAACATGCGTAATCAACACGATGCACAAGTTCAAAAAGCAGCAGCCATTCAAGCTTCGCCTTCTGCTCCTAAAGACTTTGCCTTTATTGCAGTTGTTTCCGGAGATGGACTTGCAGATATCTTTAAATCACAAGGAGTTGACTATGTGATTTCAGGTGGTCAAACAATGAACCCATCAACGGAGGATATCGTTAAGGCTATTGAGCAGGTTAATGCCAAGAATGTTATCATCTTGCCAAATAATAAAAACATCTTTATGGCAGCACAATCAGCCACTGAAGTAGTGGATGTTAATGCGGCTGTTGTTGAAACACGTACAGTTCCACAAGGCTTTAGAAGCTTGCTTGCTTTCGATCCAAACCAAAGTATCGAAGCTAATGTTGAAGCTATGACAGTTAGTCTTTCGGATGTAACAAGTGGTAGCGTGACTTTGGCAGTACGTGACACAACTATTGATGGCCTTGAAATTCATGAAAATGATATCCTTGGTATGGTAGACGGTAAGATTCTTGTATCTACACCAGATATGGATCAAGCCCTTCTTGATACCTTTGAAAAGATGATTGACGAAGACAGCGAAATTGTTATGATTTACGTCGGCGAAGAAGGCAATCAAGAACAAGCACAAGCGATCGCTGAAAAATTGGAAGAGATTCATGAAGATATCGAAGTTGAAATCTTCCAAGGGGACCAACCTGTGTACCCATATATCTTTAGCGTTGAATAATTTAAAAATAATCATTTTGGAAGTCTTAGGGCTTCCTTTTTTGTTTAAATAGTTTCGATACTAAAAAGTCATTTTTTGGAATTACAGAAATATTCCGAAAATTCATTGATATTACCTTCCAAAGTGGTAACATATGTTGTAAGAAATTTTATAGATTGAAGGTAAGATCATGAGAAGTGATATGATCAAAGTTGGTGTTGATAAAGCACCAGCACGTGGCCTTTTGTATGCGACTGGACAGGTTAAATCTTCTAAGGATATGCAAAAGCCCTTTATGCTATTTGTAATTCTTATATTGATATTGTTCCAGGACATGTCCACCCACGTGAATTAGCGGATATTGCCAAGGAGGCTATCCGTGAAGCTGGTGGTATTCCTTTTGAGTTTAATACTATTGGTGTGGATGACGGGATTGCCATGGGACATATTGGGATGCGTTACAGCCTCCCTTCACGAGAATTAATTGCTGATGCTGCAGAAACCGTTATTAATGCCCACTGGTTTGACGGTGTGTTCTATATCCCAAACTGTGATAAGATTACACCAGGAATGATTTTGGCAGCCATGCGTACTAATGTGCCGGCGGTATTCTGTTCAGGTGGACCTATGAAGGGTGGCGTTGATATGACTGGTCATCAGGCTACTTTATCAAGCTTGTTTGAAGCTGTAGGTACTTACCAGTCTGGAGATATGAGCAAGGAAGAGCTTGATTATTTAGAGAAAAATGCCTGTCCAACTTGTGGTTCATGTTCAGGAATGTTTACTGCTAACTCAATGAACTGTTTAATGGAAGTTTTGGGTCTTGCCCTTCCAGGTAACGGTACTATCCTAGCTGTTTCAGACGAACGTCGTGAATTGGTTCGTCAAGCAGCCACAAAATTAATGGATAACATCAAAAATAATGTTCGCCCACGTGATATTGTGACCAAAGAAGCCATCGATGATGCTTTTGCTCTAGATATGGCTATGGGTGGTTCAACCAATACCGTTCTTCATACCCTTGCTATTGCGCGTGAGGCTGGTATTGACTATGACCTTAAGGACATTAATGATATTGCTAAGAAGACACCTTATCTCTCTAAAATTGCTCCCTCCAGCATCTATACCATGCATGATGTACATGAAGCAGGTGGTGTTCCAGCCATTATTAATCAGTTGATCAAGAAAGGTGCCATTAAGGGTGATCGTATTACGGTTACTGGTAAAACCTTAAAAGAAAATGTAGCTGGTGCTAAAATCAAAAATGAAGAAATTATCCATCCAATCGAGCAACCTATTTCACCGGTTGGCGGTTTGTCTATCCTTTATGGAAATATTGCTCAGGATGGGGCTGTTATCAAGGTTGGTGGTGTAGATCCATCCGTTAAAACTTTCCGTGGTAAGGCTATTTGTTGCGATTCACAAGCTCAAGCTCTTGAATTGATTGATAATGGAACAGTTAAGAAGGGCCATGTTGTTGTCATTCGTTACGAGGGTCCTCAGGGTGGTCCTGGTATGCCAGAGATGTTAGCGCCAACCTCTAAGATTGTAGGCCGCGGTCTTGGCAAGGATGTTGCTCTGATTACTGATGGTCGTTTCTCAGGAGCAACTCGTGGTATTGCTATTGGTCACGTATCTCCAGAAGCTGCGGAAGGTGGCAATATAGCTCTGATTGAAGATGGGGATGAAATTGTGATTGATCTTCCGAATCGTACCCTTGATTTGCTCGTTGATGATGTGACACTTGAAGCACGCCGTAAGCACTTGAAGCCTTTCAAATCTAAGATCTCAAGTGGCTGGTTACGCCGTTACACTGCTTTTGCTAAATCAGCTAATATCGGAGGAACTCTTATGAGTAATGAAGAATTTGAAGAACGTAAAGCAGAACGTCAGGCACAAGAAAAAAACTAAGAATATTATTTCCGAAGAGTTTGTGATATTTTTCTCTGAAACCCTTGCAAATTTAGTTAAAAATGTTAGTATAGTATACAAGGTTTTGAATTTTTAGATAATTTGAAAAAAACAATTGCTAAAGGAGGTCCATGTGGAGAAAATTGAACTTGAAGAAGCACGCTCTGGTGCTGATTTGATTCTTGATACACTTCTTGAACTTGGGATTTCAACTATTTTTGGGTATCCTGGCGGAGCGGTTCTTCCTTTGTATGATGCTATTTACAAAAATGAAGAGATTAATCATATCTTATCTCGTCATGAGCAAGGAAGTCTGCACGAAGCTGAGGGTTATGCTAAATCAACTGGGAAACTTGGTGTTGCTCTTGTAACGAGTGGTCCCGGTGCAACGAATGCTATTACTGGGATTGCAGATGCTATGAGTGATAGTGTACCTCTTCTGGTCTTTACGGGTCAGGTAGCAACATCAGGTATTGGTAAGGATGCCTTCCAAGAAGCTGACATTGTCGGAATTACCATGCCAATTACCAAATACAACTACCAGATTCGTGATACGGCTGATATTCCTCGTATTATTCGAGAAGCGGTTCATATCGCAACGACAGGACGTCCTGGTCCGGTTGTTATAGACCTTCCAAAAGATGTTGTAGCTAAGGAAACTACCTTCATCAACGATCCTGAAATCAATCTTCCAAGTTACCAACCGACGCTAAGACCAAACGAGATGCAAATTAATAAAATCTTGAAACAGTTGGGTAAAGCTAAGAAGCCGGTTATTGTAGCTGGAGGTGGAGTGGCTTATTCTGAATCTGCTAAGGAGCTAGTTGCTTTTGCAGAACGCTACCAAATTCCTGTTGTTACAAGTCTTCTAGGTCAGGGAACAATTGCTACTAGTCATCCCCTCTTTTTGGGTATGGGTGGTATGCACGGTTCGTATGCAGCTAATATTGCTATGACTGATGCTGACTTTATGATTGCCATAGGTTGTCGTTTTGATGACCGCTTGACAGGTAATCCAAAAACATTTGCTAAGAATGCAAAGGTTGTTCATATTGATGTGGATCCGGCTGAGATTGGCAAGATTATTGCGGTAGATTTGCCAGTTGTTGGTGATGCCAAGCAAGCTCTTGAAATGCTCTTAGCAGAACCAGTGGTTCAGAATAACACTGAAAAATGGATTGAAAAAGTCAAAAAAGATAAAGAGCGTGTACGTTCTTACGATAAGAAAGAACGTATGGTACAGCCTCAGGCGGTTATCGAGCGTATCGGTGAATTGACCGATGGTGATGCAGTTGTTGTCACTGACGTTGGGCAACATCAAATGTGGACAGCTCAGTATTATCCATATCAAAATGAGCGTCAATTGGTGACATCAGGTGGCCTTGGAACTATGGGATTTGGTGTTCCAGCAGCAATTGGTGCTAAAATTGCTAATCCTGATAAAGAAGTTATCCTCTTTGTTGGTGATGGTGGTTTCCAAATGACGAACCAAGAATTGGCTATTTTAAATATTTACAAGGTGTCAATCAAGGTTGTTATGTTGAATAACCACTCACTTGGTATGGTACGTCAATGGCAAGAGTCCTTCTACGAAGGGCGTACATCAGAGTCTGTCTTTAATGCTCTCCCTGATTTTCAACTGATGGCTCAAGCTTATGGGATTAAGTCTTATAAGTTTGATAATCCAGAAACGATTGATCAGGATTTGGAAGTTATCAAAGAGGATGTGCCAATGTTCATCGAGGTTGATATTTCTCGTAAAGAGCATGTTTTGCCAATTGTTCCAGCTGGTAAGAGTAATCATGAAATGTTGGGGGTGAAGTTCAATGCGTAGAATGTTAACAGCTAAACTTCAGAACCGATCAGGTGTTCTTAACCGTTTCACTGGAGTGCTTTCACGCCGTCAGGTCAATATTGAGAGTATTTCCGTTGGAGCAACGGAAAATCCTGATGTTTCACGTATTACAATTATCATTGATGTGAATTCTCATAATGAGGTTGAGCAGATTATTAAACAGCTTAATCGTCAGATTGATGTGATTCGCATTCGTGACATCACTGATGTACCCCACTTGGAACGTGAGGTTATCTTGGTTAAGGTGTCGGCACCAACTTCTAAACGTGCTGAAATCTTGGCGATTATTCAACCTTTCCGTGCTTCGGTGGTTGATGTGGCACCAAGCTCTATCACTATCCAGATGACTGGTGATGCTGAAAAGAGCGAGGCGCTTCTACGAGTTATTCGTCCTTACGGAATCAAAAATATCGCTCGTACGGGTGCTACTGGATTTACCCGTGATTAAAAAATCCAACTTAAATTTGTTAACCCAGCCTTAAAAAGGCAATAAATTATTTTTTTAGAAAAGAGACATATTACTATGGCAGTTCAAATGGAATATGAAAAAGACGTAAAAGTACCAGCACTTGATGGTAAAAAAATCGCCGTTATCGGTTACGGTTCACAAGGTCACGCTCACTCACAAAACTTGCGTGATACAGGTCACGATGTTATCATCGGTGTTCGTCCAGGTAAATCATTTGATAAAGCTAAAGAAGATGGTTTTGATACTTACACAGTAGCAGAAGCAACTAAATTGGCTGATGTTATCATGATTTTGGCTCCAGACGAAATCCAACAAGAACTTTACGAAGCAGAAATCGCTCCAAATCTTGAAGCTGGTAACGCTGTTGGTTTTGCTCACGGTTTCAACATCCACTTTGAATTTATTAAAGTACCAGCAGATGTTGATGTATTTATGTGTGCACCTAAAGGACCAGGTCACTTGGTACGTCGTACATTTGAAGAAGGTTTTGGTGTACCTGCCCTTTACGCAGTATACCAAGATGCCACAGGTAACGCTAAAGACATCGCTATGGACTGGTGTAAAGGTATTGGTGCAGCACGTGTAGGTCTTCTTGAAACAACATACAAAGAAGAAACTGAAGAAGATTTGTTTGGTGAACAAGCAGTTCTTTGTGGTGGTTTGACTGCCCTTATCGAAACTGGTTTTGAAGTCTTGACTGAAGCTGGATATGCACCAGAATTGGCTTACTTTGAAGTACTTCACGAAATGAAATTAATCGTTGACTTGATTTACGAAGGTGGATTCAAGAAAATGCGTCAATCAATTTCTAACACTGCTGAATTCGGTGACTATGTATCAGGTCCACGTGTTATCACTGAACAAGTTAAAGAAAACATGAAAGCAGTTCTTGCTGATATCCAAAATGGTAAATTCGCTAATGACTTCGTTAACGACTACAAAGCTGGACGTCCAAAACTTACTGCTTACCGTGAAGAAGCTGCTAACCTTGAAATCGAAAAAGTTGGTGCTGAATTGCGTAAAGCAATGCCATTCGTTGGTCAAAACGACGATGATGCATTCAAAATCTATAACTAATGTGATAGTCTCAAAAACCAGCCTAGTGCTGGTTTTTTGTGTTCTTAAGAAAGTGATTAGGTGTTAAGCTTATGGCTTTGTGTGTAAAAAAAATCACTCCACTAGGGAGTGAGAATGGTCATAAATTAGTAAGTTAAAACAAAGTTTTTCTTCTTACCGCGACGGATAACAGTGATTTCATTGTCAATCTTATCGGTATCTGAAAGAGTGTAATCCAAGTCTTGCACGCGTTCACCGTTGATATAGATAGCACCGTTTTGCACGTCTTCACGTGCTTGACGTTTAGATGGTGAAATTTTAGCATTGACGAGAAGTTCAACAATGTTAAGATTTTCATCTGCTGAAATCTCATAGGTTGGGACACCATTGAGGGCAACTTTAAGGTCACGTGCTGAGAGGGCTTTAAGGTTACCAGCGAAGAGTTGTTCAGTGATATGAACAGCTTGTTCGTAAGCTTCTTTACCGTGAACCAAAGTAACAACTTCGCGAGCCAGAACCTTTTGTGCTAAACGTTGATGACGAGCTTGGTCAAATTCTTTACCGATTTCTTCGATTTCTTCAAGTGACAAGAAAGTGAAAATTTTCAAGAAACGAACGGCATCATCGTCCATAACGTTAAGCCAGAATTGGTACATTTCGTAAGGTGTTGTTTTAGTAGCATCAAGCCAGACAGCGTTACCTTCTGATTTACCGAATTTTTTACCAGTTGAATCTGTGATAAGTGGAACTGTAATGACGTGTCCAGATTTATCTGCTTTACGACGCAAGAGCTCAGTACCTGCTGTCATGTTACCCCATTGGTCAGAACCACCAATTTGTAGGGTTACGCCATATTTAGCATTGAGTTCATAGAAGTCGTAACCTTGCATAATTTGGTAAGCGAACTCAGTGTAAGAGATACCTGTTTCGATACGTTTCTTAACAGATTCCTTGCTCATCATGTAGTTAACTGTGAAGTATTTACCGACATCACGCAAGAAATCGATGAAACTAACTGAACCAAACCAGTCATAGTTGTTGACCATAACGGCTTTGTTATCACCATTTTCAAAATCAAGGAAGCGAGAGAGTTGGCCTTGGATTTTTTCTACCCAACCTTCAACGGTTTCTTTGGTTTGGAGGCTACGCTCAGCATCTTTAAATGATGGGTCACCAATCAAACCTGTCGCACCCCCAACGAGGGCGTAAGGTTTGTGGCCAGCCAATTGAAGGCGACGACTAGTAAGGATAGCGACGAGGTGTCCAAGGTGGAGACTGTCTGCTGTTGGGTCATAACCGGTGTAGAATGAGACTGGCCCTTCTTCAAAGGCTTTTACAAGGGCTTCTTCATCTGTGGTTTGAAAAATCAAGCCACGTGCTTTTAGTTCTTCAAAAATTGTCATGATATTCTCCAGTAAAGTATATTCTGCACCATTATACCAAAAGAAAGCAACCCTATGCAAGCTTTGTCAAAGTTTGCTATAATAGGCCTTGAGGTATTTCTATGAATTTTGAAAAAATAATAAATTATTTTAGACGGTTAGGGAAGGTTTTTCGTGAAAAGTTTGCTGGCCTCAATTTTAAAAAAAGAGATAAATCTTTGAAAGTAAGGAAGGCTGGAATTAGATCTAAGTGGAATCGTAAGCAAGCGGAGAAGTCGCCTGAAGACAGAGTGACAGTCTTAGACATGGCTGATGTTTTTTTAAAGACATTAAAGCTCTTGTCTGATTTCTTTTATGTGGTCATTATCGTCTTAACCTTGTTTGGTGCTGGGCTTGGCTTGGGTTATCTGGGCAGTCAGATACAGTCTGTTCCATTGATTAAGGATAAAACCTTGTTGAATCAGATTGGCGAGGTTAGTTTGGTGTCTTCGATGAGTTATTCTGATTCTAAAAAGATTGCTGATATTGATACGGACCTGCTTAGAACTCCTATTGAAAGTGATGCAATTTCTAATAATGTTAAAAATGCCATTATTGCTACTGAGGATGAAAATTTCAATAAGCATAAGGGGGTTGTACCAAAAGCTGTCTTTAGAGCCTTGGTATCCTCAGTCTTGGGGGTAGGTTCCTCTAGTGGTGGTTCAACCCTAACACAGCAGTTGATAAAACAACAGGTTACAGGAGATACTCCAACATTTAAACGTAAAGCGGCAGAGATTATCTATGCACTACAACTGGAACGTCATGCTTCGAAAAATGAAATTTTAACTGATTATCTGAATGTTTCTCCTTTTGGTCGTAACAACAAGGGGAAAAATATTGCTGGTATCGAAGAGGCTGCACAAGGGATCTTTGGGGTCTCTGCTGCAGATTTGACAGTTCCTCAGGCAGCTTATCTGGCAGGTTTACCACAGAGCCCGATTGTCTATTCACCCTATACTGCGGATGGTCAACTAAAAAATGAAAAAGATCTTTCCTATGGCTTGGCACGTCAGAAAGATGTGCTCTACAATCTCTATCGAGGCGGTTACCTAGATAAGTCACAATACGAAAGTTATAAGAGTTATGACGTTACTAAAGATTTCAAGGCTGGTGAGAAGTCTGATGCTGTAAGTCATGACTATTTGTACTATTCAGTCATGTCTGAAGCTCAAGATATCATGTATGATTATTTGGTGAAGCGTGACAAGGTATCAAGTCAAGATTTGAAAAATGATAAGACAAAGGAAGCCTACCGTGAGATGGCTCTCCGAGAGCTACAAACAGGTGGTTATCATGTTAAGACAACAATTGACAATGCTGTCTACCATGCGATGCAAGATACTGCGAACAAATATGGAGATCTACTTGATCAGGGTGGAAATAACGGGGTCGAAGTTGGAAATGTACTCATGGACAATGCGACTGGAGCGATTTTAGGATTTGTTGGTGGTCGTAATTATGAGAATAACCAGAATAACCATGCCTTTGATACTGCTCGTTCTCCTGGATCTTCTATTAAGCCTATTATTGCTTATGGAATTGCCATTGACCAAGGTTTAATGGGTAGCTCAAGTATCCTTTCAAATTATCCAACTAATTTTACAGGTGGGACACCGATTCTTCATGATGGCGATAAGGGAACGGCCATGATGAATTTGCAAGAGGCGCTTAATACATCGTGGAATATTCCTGCCTTTTGGACCTATCAAATGCTTCAACATCATGATGTTGACGTTGAGGGCTATATGACCAAGATGGGATATAAGATTGCTAACTACAATATTGAGAGTCTGCCCCTTGGTGGTGGGATTGAAACTACTGTTGCTCAGCAGGTAAACG
>OLRI01002159.1_pt1 | contig 14405 bp, 7 predicted proteins | sample 1672871 | NCBI WGS metagenome assembly OLRI01 (sample SAMEA3136732, study PRJEB25190) | human gut metagenome
CGGCGCTTGATTCCACAGACGGCACCGCTGCGCTCGACCTCACCGTAAAGCGCGGCGAAGAGACCGTCACCTTTAACGATATGACCATCAACACAACATCTGCGGACGGCAAGCAGTACCGCGCCGTGCTGGATTTCTACGTGTTGGGCGAAGAAAAAACGCCGTGGACGCTCATCAAAAACGCGTTTGCGGATACGTACTCCACCGTGCGTATGATCTTCAACAGCCTCATCGGCATGGTGACAGGCCGATTTGGATTTAGCGAGCTTGCGGGTCCGGTCGGTACGGCGCAAGCAGTCACGCAGGCCGCAAGCGCGGGGCTCAAGCAGAGCTTCGGTGCGGCGGTCAACAACATCGTGTACATCATGCTTGTGATCTCCGTGAACCTCGGTATCGTGAATTTACTGCCGCTGCCGGCGCTCGACGGCGGACGGCTCGTGTTCCTCATCATCGAAGCGATCTTCCGCAGGCCGGTTCCGGCAAAGTACGAACGATGGGTGCACGCAGGCGGCTTTGCACTGCTCATCTGCCTGATGCTCGCCGTCACGTTCCAGGACATCATGCGCATTGCAACAGGCGGATAAGGGAAAGGACGATACAATGAAACGCATTTCAAAACAGGTCATGGCGGGCAATGTGAAAATCGGCGGCGGCGCGCCCGTCACCGTGCAGTCCATGCTGAACGTGCCCTCCACCGATATAGAAGGCAGCGTGCGGCAGGCGGTCGCACTGGAAAAAGCCGGCTGCCAGATTCTCCGCGCCGCCATCCCCGATATGGATGCCGTGCGGCTGATCCCCGCCATCAAAGAGAAAATTTCCATTCCGCTCGTGGCGGATATTCATTTTGATTATCGCCTGGCCATTGCAGCCATTGAAAACGGGGCGGATAAGATTCGGATCAATCCGGGCAATATCGGTTCAAAAGAGCGGATCCGTGCGGTAGTAGATGTGGCAAAAGAGAGAAATATTCCAATCAGAGTAGGGGTAAACAGCGGTTCTTTAGAAAAAGAACTGGTAGCAAAATATCATGGCGTAACAGCCGAGGGACTGGTGGAGAGTGCCTTAGATAAAGTACATCTGATAGAAGAGAACGGCTATGATAATCTGGTGATTTCGATTAAATCTTCGGATGTCATGATGTGTGTACATGCTCATGAGCTGATTGCAAAAAAGACAGATTATCCGCTTCATGTCGGTATCACAGAGGCAGGAACGATCACAAGCGGCAACATCAAGTCTGCGATCGGTCTTGGACTGATCTTAAATCAGGGCATTGGTGATACGATTCGTGTGTCCTTAACAGGAGACCCATTAGAAGAGATTAAATCAGCAAAGCTGATTCTTCGTACCCTTGGCTTAAGAAAAGGCGGCATTGAAGTAGTGTCCTGTCCGACCTGCGGCAGAACGCAGATTAATCTGATCGCTCTTGCAAACCGTGTGGAAGATATGGTTGCTGATATTCCGTTAGATATCAAGGTTGCAGTCATGGGCTGTGTGGTAAACGGACCGGGGGAAGCAAGAGAGGCAGACATCGGGATTGCAGGAGGAATCGGGGAAGGATTGCTGATCAAACATGGCGAGATCGTACAGAAACTTCCGGAAGAGGAACTCTTAGATGCATTGAGAAACGAACTGTTGAATTGGAGTGAGTAAGATGGCAAATGCCTTTTTAGAGGTCTTTCCTACATTACAACTAAATCACGAAATGAAGGGTCTTTTGTCAGAAGCCACGGTAACGAAAGTGGCTTCTAACCGTAACCGGGATTTTATCCGTGTCTATTTTGACAATACAAGGCTGATCCCGAAAAGAGATATCTGGCGGTTAGAAGAGGATATGAGACAGCAGCTTTTTCCAAATCAGAAGATGCAGATCAAGCTGATGGAACATTACCGCCTTTCCAGCCAGTATACGGCAAAGACACTTTTAGATACCTATAAAGAGAGCATGTTGTGTGAGATTAAAGAATACAGCCTGCTCCTTTATAATATTTTTAGAAAAGCCGAGATCCGCTTTGAAGAAGATATGCAGATGACGTTGATCTTAGAAGATACGTTAATCGCAAGGGAAAGTCAGGACGAGCTGATCGAAGTCTTAGATAAGATCATAAGAGAACGCTGCGGCATCCAGACGAAGTTCGACATTCAGTTCGTGGAGAAAAAAGAGAGCCATTATAAAAAAGATACCGACCATCAGATCGATTTAGAAGTCGAGAGTATCGTAAGGCGTACGGCGGCAGCAAAATCGGAGCATGAGCAGGAACACGCTGAGGACGAAATGCTCGGAGCAGTCGCAAAAGAAAACGAGGCAGATACTTCAAAGGATCAGAGTCCGAAAGAGCAGAGTGCAAAAGTAGCCAAGACAAAGTCCGCTGCAGATGCGGGAAGCCGGCAGAACGGTAAGAAGGGTGGAGTTAAGAAGCGCGAGTACGGTCTGAAGCGTTCCGACAACCCGGATGTATTCTACGGACGTGATTTCGACGAAGAAGCAGTGACAATCGATACAATACAGGGAGAAGTCGGCGAGGTCGTTATTCGCGGACAGATCATCGATACCGATATGCGGGAACTTCGGAATGGAAAAAAAACGATCGTCAAGATCGTCATTACAGACTTTACGGATACGATCGCAGCTAAGATTTTTGTAAAAAATGAGCAGCGGGATGAATTGATGGAGCATCTGAAAAAAGGAAACTTTATCAAGATTAAAGGTGTCACAACGATGGACAAGTTTGATCATGAGATTGGTCTGTCTTTCTTAGCGGGCATGAAGAAAATTCCTGATTTTACCACGCCAAGGTTAGATAACAGCATGGAAAAGAGAGTCGAGCTGCATTGCCATACCAAAATGAGCGATATGGACGGTGTTTCTGATGTAAAAGACATCATAAAAAGGGCAAAATCATGGGGTCATAAAGCAATTGCAATTACTGACCACGGTGCAGTGCAGGCATTTACGGATGCGTATCATTCCGTCAGTCCTGAGGATGATTTTAAGGTCATATATGGAGTAGAGGCATATTTAGTTGACGATTTAAAAGAAATCATTACAAATTCTAAGAATCAGAGTCTGGATGATTCCTATGTGGTATTTGACTTAGAGACCACAGGATTTAGTCCAAACACTTGTAAGATCATAGAGATCGGAGCCGTGAAGGTGGAAAATGGAACGATCACGGAGCGTTTTTCGGAATTTGTCAATCCACAGGTACCGATTCCGTTTAAGATTGAGGAACTGACCGGAATCCGTGACGATATGGTCATGGGGGCGGAAACCATTGAAGAGATCCTGCCGCGTTTTATGGAATTTTGTGAAGGTTGTGTAATGATTGCACACAATGCAGAATTTGATATGAGCTTTATCCGCAAAAATTGTATGGATTTAGATATCCCATGCGATTATACGGTTGGCGATACGGTGGCAATGGCAAGAATCTTACTGCCGGCCTTACATCGTTTTAAATTAGATACCGTCGCAAAAGCACTGAAGATTTCATTGGAGAACCATCATCGTGCGGTAGATGATGCAGAATGTACGGCACACATTTTTGTAAAGTTCATTGAAATGTTAAAAGAGCGCCATATCGAGACACTGAATGATCTGAACAGTCTTGGGGCAACGTCGGTCGATACGGTGAAAAAGCTGCCGACCCACCATGCGATCATCTTAGCACAGAATGAAGTCGGAAGGATCAATCTCTATCGTCTCGTTTCCGAATCGCATCTGACGTATTATGCGAAAAGACCAAGGATTCCAAAGAGTCTTTACCTAAAATATAAAGAGGGACTCTGTATTGGTTCTGCCTGTGAAGCAGGAGAACTGTATCAGGCAATTTTAAACGGAAGACCACAGGAAGAGATCGCAAGACTGGTCAATTTCTATGACTATTTAGAGATCCAGCCGCTGGGCAACAATATGTTCATGTTAGAGAGTGACAAAGCTCCGGTGGAGACCATAGAGGAACTTCAGGAGATCAACCGTAAAATCTGCCGGTTAGGAGAGGAGTTCCACAAACCGGTGGTCGCAACCTGCGATGTCCACTTTTTAGACCCGCAGGATGAGGTTTACCGAAGGATCATCATGGCAGGCAAAGGCTTTAAGGATTCGGATGATCAGGCACCGTTGTATCTGCGTACTACCGAAGAAATGTTAGCAGAATTTGAGTATCTTGGCAGTGAAAAAGCCAGAGAGGTAGTCATTACAAATCCAAATAAGATTGCGGCGATGTGTGAACGCATTGAGCCGGTGCGTCCTGATAAATGTCCGCCGGTGATCGAGAATTCAGACCAGATGCTGCGTGATATCTGTTATAACAAGGCACATGAGATGTACGGGGAAGAACTGCCGCCGATCGTACAGGAACGTTTAGAAAGAGAATTAAATTCCATTATATCAAACGGCTATGCCGTAATGTATATCATTGCACAGAAGCTGGTGTGGAAATCAAATGAAGACGGCTATCTGGTAGGTTCCCGTGGTTCCGTAGGTTCTTCATTTGCGGCAACCATGTCGGGTATTACCGAGGTCAATCCGTTAAGACCACATTATTATTGTAAAAAATGCCACTACAGTGATTTTGATTCAAAAGAGGTATTAGCCTATGCGGGACGCTCCGGTTGTGATATGCCGGATAAGAACTGTCCGGTCTGCGGCGAGCCGCTGACGAAAGACGGCTTTGATATTCCGTTTGAAACCTTCTTGGGATTTAAGGGAAATAAAGAGCCGGATATCGATCTGAACTTTTCCGGTGACTATCAGGGAAAGGCACACCGCTATACGGAGGTTATTTTCGGTGAGGGACAGACATTCCGTGCCGGAACGATCGGAACCTTAGCAGATAAGACCGCATTCGGTTATGCAAAGAATTATTATGAAGAGCGTGGAATTGCAAAGAGAAACTGTGAAATCGACCGAATTGTACAAGGCTGTGTCGGAATCCGCAGGACAACCGGACAGCATCCGGGTGGAATCATCGTACTTCCGGTAGGAGAAGAAATCTATTCCTTCACACCGGTACAGCATCCGGCGAACGATATGGAAACAGATATCATTACGACACACTTTGATTACCACTCGATCGATCACAACTTATTAAAATTAGATATACTCGGACACGATGATCCGACCATGATTCGTATGTTAGAGGATTTAACCGGAATTGATGCACAACAGATCCCTCTTGACGAACCAACGGTCATGTCCCTATTTTTAAATACTAGTGCATTAGGAGTAGAGCCGGAAGATTTAGGCGGATGTCCGTTAGGCTCTCTTGGAATTCCGGAGTTTGGAACAGATTTCGTTATCCAGATGTTAATTGATACAAAACCGCAGAGCTTTTCCGATCTGATCCGTATTTCCGGTCTGTCCCATGGTACGGACGTGTGGTTAGGAAATGCGCAGACCTTAATTGAAGAGGGAAAAGCGACGATTTCCACGGCAATCTGTACGCGTGATGATATTATGATCTACCTGATCGGTATGGGCTTAGAGAGTGAGCTTTCCTTTACGATCATGGAGTCTGTCCGAAAAGGAAAAGGCTTAAAGGATGAGTGGATCGAGGAAATGAAGGCACACGATGTACCGGACTGGTATATCTGGTCCTGTCAGAAGATCAAATACATGTTCCCGAAAGCCCATGCGGCGGCATATGTTATGATGGCATGGAGAATTGCTTATTGTAAGGTATACTATCCGCTTGCATATTATGCAGCATATTTCAGTATTCGTGCTACGGCATTCAACTATGAGCTGATGTGTCAGGGAAAAGAAAAACTGAATTACTTTATCAAGGATTATGAAAAACGAAAAGATACTCTGACAAAAAAAGAGCAGGATACCGTAAAGGATATGCGTATTGTACAGGAAATGTATGCCAGAGGCTTTACTTTCTTACCGTTAGATGTCTATACCGCAAAGGCAAGATATTTTCAGATTATAGATGGTAAGCTGATGCCGGCACTCAATACGATAGAAGGATTAGGGGATAAGGCGGCAGAAGCAATTGAAGATGCTGCCAAGCAGGGGGCATTCTTGTCAAAAGATGATTTCAGACAGAGAACGAAAGTATCTAAGACTGTGATAGATCTGATGAGTGATCTCGGACTCTTAGGAGGACTTCCGGAGACGAATCAGTTGTCCTTGTTTGATTTTTAAAACAAGATTAAATAAAATGCGAGGTTGTTCTATGGATACATATAAAGTAAAAAAATTAAATCATCCTATAAATTTAGAAATTGCAGTACCGGGTTCTAAAAGTATTACCAATCGTGCGCTTTTTTTAGCGGCTCTTGGAAACGGAGCGGTGCATTTAAAGGGAGTCCTTTTTTCGGAGGATTCGAGATGTTTTTTAAGCAGTTTAAAATCTCTTGGTTTTCAGGTAGAAATCCATGAGGAGGAAAAAGAGGTCACAGTAGGCGGCTGTGGCGGTGTGATCCCAAAGAAAGAAGCAGAAATCTATGTAGGAAGTGCCGGAACGGCAGCTCGTTTTCTAACGGCAATGCTGGCACTTTCCGAAGGGGTCTATACGATACAGGCATCGGAGCAGATGAAGCGCAGGCCGATGCGTCCGCTCTTTGAGGCATTAGAGCAGTTAGGAGCAGAATTTACCTATTTAGAAAAAGAGGGATTTCTTCCGGTGCGTGTACACGGAAAGCGGGGCGGATGTAAAGAAGCATCGTTGGATATCAGCCGCAGTACACAGTTTTTAAGTGCGTTGCTGATGATGGCGCCTGTTCTAGGCGAGGATTTTACAATCCATATTACGAGTGAGAAAAAAGACGGTTCTTATATCAGAATCACAAGAAAGATGATGGAACAGTTCGGTGTGGAATGTACCTTTGATGGAGATTCCTATCATATTAAGAAAGGTCAGCAGTATAAGAGAGAGGTTTATGAGATTGAGCCGGATGTTTCCGCAGCATGCTATTTTTATGCGATGGCAGCATTGACCGGGGGAAGAACCGTAGTAAAGAATGTTCACAAAGATTCCATGCAGGGAGACTTACGATTTTTGGAAGTGTTAGAAAAATTAGGCTGTCATGTCACAGATACCGAAGCAGGGATTGAAGTGACAGGAACGAATGACGGACATTATCCGGGAATTACCGTAGATATGAATGATTTTTCAGACCAGACGATGACGCTTGCAGCATTAGCTCCATTTGCGGATTCGCCAACGACCATCCAAAATATCGGACATATCCGTTTACAGGAATCGGACCGGTTATCTGCGATTGCCAAAGAATTAACAAAAATGGGGATCCGGGTAGAAGAAGGAGAAGATTTTTTAGTCATTTATCCGGGAATACCACAGCCATCATTGGTCAGTACCTATGAGGACCACCGGATGGCAATGGCATTTTCCCTGATCGGTTTAAGAAGCGAAGGAATTGTCATAGACAATCCGCTATGCTGTAAAAAGACATTTGAAGAGTATTTTAGTCTGTTAGATCAGATCATAAAGGAGCACCGTTAAGGTTTTCCGTTAGTCTTTTACTCCGGCATGGAAAGTGCTGATATTAGCAGCACCGGTGGTCGGAGTATAGAAGATCATATCGTTTTCATTCAGTCTGCGGAAGTAGACAAACTGTGAGGTAATATTGATATCCGTATAAATACCCTCAGAAATCACTTCAGAATTTGAACCGTCTGTCTGCATACGGCAAAGGGCAGGGTTCTGATTTCTGCAATAGTAGATCGTACTGCCATAGACATTGAAGCAGTCCACACGTTCATTTGTTAGGACGGTTGTTTCTTTGGTGTTCAGATTTACTTTTGTTAAACAGTAATTGTTCGAACAGTCCATATAGTAAGCCGTGTCACCATCTACGATCGGCATCCAGCAGTCTCCGTCAAAAATCCGGTTAGAACTTTTGGTTTCCGCATTCATGGAGTAGATGTGACGGTCGTTTTCTAATCCGTTGTAATATAAATAGTTGCCATTGGCAGAGCAGGTATAATAAGGCTGATCCTTAACCTGTTCTTTTTCTTTTCCATCAATTTTTACACGGTACATGGTAGTCGCAGTGTCCTTGTCATAGTGCAGATAGTACATATAATTGCCCAAAAGGGAGGCGTACATGGAAGGCTCCGGGTCTAAGATCACACGTCCTTTTCCGTTTTTGCGGTTGATACGGCAAAGGCTGTTATTATTCCAGCGTAAAAAGGAAAAATCACTGTTTTCTGCCTTATTGTTTCTGGCATAGTAAATGTAGTGCTCATCTGCATTGATAAAGGTTGCGGTGTCGTTGCTTAATTTTTTTACATCATCTCCATTCAAAGACATGGAGTAAAGGCGGTAATTGTCATCGGGATTTGCAAAATAGACGGTACCGTCATACTCGCAGAACATGCCGCCGTTATAAAGGTTTCCGGCAGTGTTTCCGTTGACATAGGTGTCATTAAAACGAGTTTTTGTATGGAAAAAATGTATGAGCCAGATGGCAATGATAAGCAGTACGGCTGCAATCGGAAGAATCCATTTCATCTTTTTACTCATGGTATGTATACTCCTTCTAAAATATATTTAAAATTCATGTAAAAATTATAGTTCATACGATGCTTTTTCGCAAGGAAATCTTGATATCAAAAGCGGGATAGGGTATGATAGAAAAAAATATGACAGGGTGGAAAAAATGAAAGATTTGCTGGAAATACGAGAGGAAATAGACCGCATTGACGGTCAGATGATCGAACTCTATGAAAAGCGCATGGAGTGTACTGCACAGGTAGCGGAATATAAGATTTCGACCGGAAAGAAGATTTTTGATAAAGAGCGGGAGCAGGCAAAATTAGAAAAAGCAGAGAGCCTTGCATCAAATACATTTAATAAACGAAGTGTCAGGGAATTGTTTGAGCATATCATGTCGATGAGCCGGAAACGTCAGTATCAGATTTTGACCGAACAGGGATTGACAAAAAAGCCGGATTTCATCTGTGAGGACAAGCTGGATTTTACCAAGGCAAGAGTGGTTTTTCAGGGTGTGGAAGGAGCGTACAGCGAAGCAGCCATGAAAGAATTCTTTGGCAGTGACACAGACAGTTTTCATGTGGAAACGTGGCGGGATGCGATGGAGGCTATTAAAAACGGAGAAGCGGATTATGCGGTACTTCCGATCGAGAATTCCTCAGCGGGAAGTGTTCGTGAGAACTACGATCTGTTAGTCGAATATGACCACTGCATTGTCGGTGAGCAGATCATAAAAATCGAACATGTGCTGTTAGGACTGCCGGAGGCAGAACTTTCAGATATCGATCAGGTCTATTCCCATCCACAGGCGTTGATGCAGTGCAGTAAGATATTAGAAGAACACCGTGACTGGGAAAAGATCAGCTTAAAGAATACAGCTGTTTCTGCAAAAAAAGTCAAAGAGGATGGAAAGAAGAATCAGGCGGCAATTGCAAGCAAACTGACTGCCGAATTATATGGGCTTAAGATCTTAAAAGAAAATCTTTCGAATAATGCAGATAATTATACAAGATTTATCATCGTAACAGGCAAGCATGTCTTTGAAAAAGATGCGAAGAAGGTCAGCATCTGCTTTGAGATCCCGCATCAGAGTGGTTCTCTTTATCAGATGATCTCACATTTTATCTTTAATGGGATCAATATGACAAAGATTGAATCGAGACCGATTCAGGGAAAGAACTGGGAATACCGGTTTTTTATAGATATCGAAGGAAATCTGAATGACGGAGCAGTACAGAATGCATTAAACGGTTTGTCAGAAGAGACAAGCAAGTTAAAAATACTGGGTAATTATTAAGTGAGAAGAGGCGTAATGAAATGAAAAGTGCAGGCGAATTGATATTATACAAAGATTTTAGCGGAACAGATGAAGAGATTTTTTATCCGATGGCATCGATCATTGAACGGAGCAGACGCGGCGGAATGGATGCTAAGGAGGAGAGGCAGAAGTTCTACGAGTGTTTTCATCGATTATTAGAAATATCTGCAAGTCATGGTTTTCAGGGAAATCTGTGGCATAACTATCTTACATATCTGTTGATCAGCAATGAAAATGCATACAGCAGAGCCTGTGAAATACGCGGAAATATCGAGGGAAGCATCAATGAGATCGCTCTGCATGATTTTGAGGTTTTCCGTTATTTCTTTGAATTTGATCTGGAAGAATTAGGACGAAAACTCGGAGTAGACTGTATTCCGGTACTTTTGCACTATGAGCGGTTTGAAGGAAACGGCAAGGTATTTAACAGCAGGATCCGCGACCGCATCTGTGATCTGAGTGTCCGGTTAGAGCAGACCGAAAATGTATCGGAATTTAAAGACTGTGTTACGGAATTTTACCGGGATTTTGGAGTGGGAAAACTCGGACTGCACAAGGCATTCCGCGTGGAACACCATGAAAATGGTGCAGGGATCGTACCGATCACAAATATCGCACATGTCCATTTAGACGATCTGGTCGGTTACGAACTTGCAAAGAAAAAATTAGTAGAGAATACGGAAGCATTCGTAGAGGGCAGGGCGGCAAATAACTGTCTTTTATTTGGAGATGCGGGAACCGGAAAGAGTTCAAGTATTAAGGCGATCATCAATCAGTATTATGATAAAGGTCTTCGGATGATCGAAATTTATAAGCACCAGTTCGGAGACTTACAGAGTGTGATCGCGCAGATCAAAAATCGTAATTACAAATTTATTATCTATATGGATGATCTGTCTTTTGAGGAGTTTGAGATCGAATATAAGTATTTAAAGGCAGTCATTGAAGGCGGCTTAGAGAAAAAACCGCAGAATGTTTTGATCTATGCAACTTCAAACCGCAGACATCTGATCCGCGAGAATTTCAGCGACAAAGAAGAAGTCAGAGAGGATATGCATACTTCCGATACGGTACAGGAAAAACTTTCCTTAGTATACCGTTTTGGCGTATCCATCTATTTTGGTGCACCAAACAAAAAAGAATTTCAGGAGATTGTGAAAGTTCTAGCAGAGAAGCATGGAATCAGCATGCCGCAGGAGGAACTCCTTTTAGAAGCCAATAAGTGGGAGTTAAGCAACGGCGGGCTGTCAGGAAGGACTGCCCAGCAGTTCATTGACCATCTGCTTGGAACGATGAAATAGTACCTGAGAGGAGAAATACATGAGGATTACAACATTTGCAGCAATCTATGTCGGTTCTTATGAGGTCAGCTTAAAGATCACGGAAATCTCAGCAAAACGCAAGATAAGAGAGATTGATCTGATCAGAAGCAGGATCGGGATCGGCAGAAATATTTATAAACATAAAAAAGTGGAAACAGAAGTCATGGAAGAACTCTGTGAGATCCTTTCAGAATATGAAGAGATCATGAAGTCTTACAGGGTAGATGCTTACCGTGTCTATGCAGGAGCCTTTTTAAAGGATGCAGGAAATGTTCTGTTTGTCTTAGAGCAGATCCGGATCAGGACAGGACTGACTTTACAGATTTTAAGCAACTCTGAGCGGAGGTTTATCGGATATCAGTCAGTTGCGGCCAGAGAAGAATTTGATGCTATGACAAAAGAGGGAGCGGCAGTTGTCGATGTCGGCGGCGAAAGCATCCAGATCACACTCTTTTCCGAGGGCGGTGTGGTAACGACGCAGCACCTTGTTCTTGGAACCATGCGTTTGAGGGAACAGCTTGCAGGGACCGGAAATACGGTTGCCCGTTTTGAAAAGCAGATGGAGGAGCTGATCAACAAAGAGATTGAAGTATTTAAGGCGATGTATCTGAAAAAAAGAGAACTGCGTTATCTGATCTTTTTAGGTGATTACAGCTTAGAACTGATGGAGAGTATTCAGGGAAACGGTGAGATCAAAACGGCAAAAACAGAAGTCTTTGCAGAACATTTAAAGGAGTTAGGCAGACAGACTCCGGAAGATGTGGCAGAGCAGTTGAAGTTGTCTACGGTAGACCCGCTGTTGTTGCCATCCATTGTGATGTACCGCTGCATTGCACAGGAGCTTGGAACCGGCGAAGTCTGGGTTCCGGGAAATAATATCAGTGACGGTATGGCATATCAGTATGCAAGTGAGAATAAATTATTAAAATCCGTACATGATTTTGATAACGACGTATTAAGTGCGGCGACCAACCTGTCGAAACGTTACCACAGCTATTCGCCGCATATTGATGCACTGACAAAAATGTCAACCATGATTTTTCATGCAATTCAGAAAGTACATGGTATGGGAAGCAGAGAACTATTGCTGCTTCAGGTCGCAGCCATCCTGCATGATTGTGGAAAATTTGTCAGTCTTGCCAACGGACCGGACTGTGCCTATGACATCATCATGGCATCAGAGATCATCGGACTGTCCCATTTAGAACGTGAGATCGTGGCAAGTACCGTGCGCTACAACACCAGACCGTTAGACCCCTATGAACGGGTAGCCGATAAAATGGATGTACAAAGCTATATGACAGCAGCGAAGTTAGCTGCCATCCTTCGGGTGTCTAATGCATTAGACCGCAGCCATAAACAGAAATTCAGTACGATCAAAGTCGTATTAAAAAATAAAGAACTTCTCATCACGGTAGAAACAAAAGATGACATTATTTTAGAAAAAGGACTGTTGGCAAATAAATCAGACAGCTTTGAAGCAATCTTTGGGATCAAACCGGTTCTTCGGGAAAAGAGAAAGTTATAAGGAGGAAACAATGGAAGAAAAAAATGTTTTTTTAAGCCCGGAATATTATGAAAACAGGGAATTAAGCTGGCTCAAATTCAACGGCAGAGTCTTAAATGAAGCACGGGATAAATCCATTCCTCTTTTAGAGCGTTTGAAATTTGTCAGTATCACATCCTCAAATCTCGATGAATTTTTCATGGTAAGAGTCGCGTCCTTAAGAGATATGGTGCATGCGGATTACAAAAAAACAGATATTGCGGGAATGACGGCAACGGAACAGTTAGAAAAGATCAATGTGGCAACCAGAGAACTGGTGGAGCTGCAGTATTCTACCTATAACCGCTCTTTAGTACCACAGTTAGAGGCGAAGGGCATCCGCATCATCGATGCTTTTGAAGAATTGACTGCAGAGCAGCAGGAATTTGTGGATAAATATTTTGAGGAAACGGTTTATCCGGTGCTTACGCCGATGGCGGTAGATGCTTCCCGTCCGTTTCCGCTGATCCGTAATAAGACCTTGAACATTGCCGCATTTTTATTAAAAAAAGGTGAGAAAAAGAAAGAAGAGAACTATGAATTTGCTACGGTACAGGTGCCGGGAGTACTTCCGCGTATCATACCGATCCCGGATGGAGAGAATCACAGTTTTATCCTGTTAGAGCAGATCATTGAAAAAAATATGGAACGGCTTTTCTTAAATTACGATGTAATTTGTGCTTATCCATACCGTATCATGAGAAATGCAGACCTTACCATTGATGAGGACGAAGCAGAGGATTTATTACAGGAAATCCAAAAGCAGTTAAAAAAACGTCAGTGGGGCGAGATCATCCGATTAGAGGTCGAGGATAAGATCGACAAAAAACTGCTTCATTTTTTAAAGGAAGAGTTACAGATCCCAAAGGACGATATCTATAAAATTAACGGACCTCTGGACCTGACCTTTTTAATGAAAGTCTACGGTATTGAGGGTTGTGATGATTTGCGTTATGCACCGTACAAACCGCAGAAGGTGCCAAAAATCCCGGCAGGCTGCGACATCTTTGAGGCGATCCGAAAAGAAGATATTCTGTTACATCATCCATACCAGACCTTTGATCCGGTCGTGGATTTTATCCGTCAGGCGGCAGTGGACCCGGATGTACTTGCCATCAAACAGACCCTGTACCGTGTCAGCGGTAATTCGCCGATCATTGCATCCTTGGCACTAGCTGCAGAAAACGGAAAACAGGTATCTGTTTTAGTAGAGTTAAAGGCACGTTTTGATGAAGAGAATAACATTGTCTGGGCGAAAAAATTAGAGAAAGCCGGATGTCATGTTATCTATGGTTTAGTCGGTTTGAAAACACACAGTAAGATCGCACTGGTGGTACGGAAAGAAGAAGACGGCATCCGCAGATATGTGCATTTGGGAACCGGAAATTACAATGATTCCACGGCAAAACTCTATACCGACTGTGGAATGTTTACCTGCTCAGAGGCGATCGGAGAGGATGCTACGGCAGTCTTTAACATGCTCTCCGGATATTCGGAGCCTCTTGGCTGGAATAAGCTTTCTCTCGCTCCGCTCTGGCTTCGTGGGCGTTTCCTGCGTCTGATACAGAGGGAGACTAAAAATGCTCTGAACGGTAAAAAAGGGCGTATTGTGGCAAAGATGAATTCTCTCTGTGACCGTGAAATTATTGCCAGCTTATATGAGGCTTCCTGTGCGGGAGTAAAGGTAGAGCTGATTGTCAGGGGAATCTGCAGTCTGAAAGCGGGGATTCCGGGGCTCAGTGAGAATATTACCG
>OLRI01002162.1_pt1 | contig 14389 bp, 8 predicted proteins | sample 1672871 | NCBI WGS metagenome assembly OLRI01 (sample SAMEA3136732, study PRJEB25190) | human gut metagenome
CTGCCGGAGCGGTGCTTAAGCCGCAAGGCGGGAATTGTGCGGTGTTGCCTTTATTTTTCCCGCAAAAACGCTTGGGATATATCTGAAAAGCCGAAAACTCAATCCAGTTCTTTGTTTTCAGATATCCCTTAATATCTCTGGATCAGGGGGAATATCATGGCCAGAACCGCCCAAGCGACCTGATACAAGGCCAGTGCCGGAAGCGGCAGCCCGGCCAGGCCGCCGGCCAGCGCCATGATCATGGCAAGAATGCAGCTGATGAGCACCGAGGCCGACAGCACCATCGAAGAACGGTGTTCCCCCTCTGCCGCACCCGCAGCGGCTTCCAGGCCGCCGACAAAGCTGGCAAAGCTGCCCAGGTGCAGCATGCTGCCTTCGCTTTCCGGCAGCCAGGCCACAGCGGGCTCCAGCGCCTTGTGTTCCTTGCCGCTCAGCACCTTGACGGTACCAACCGGCAGGTTATAAGCAGTCTGCAGCAGCGCTTCATCGCAGTTAAAGTCATCGCAGTCCACAATGAGCGAAAGTCCGGCGCGGCGCAGGGAATCCAGCACGGCGGCGGTATCGGGATCGCTCTGATAAGCCACCTGGAACATGCTGAACAGCTTGCCGGAAACCGCCAGGTAGATGACCCGGCGCTGGTTCACGGTATGGCGGCGTTCATATTCCATGCTGGGCAGCTGGATATCATAGGTATCCATCAGCCGGCGGGAGCCGATCATGACCCGCTCGCCGTTGATCCAGCCCACATAGCCCAGGCCGTCCAGCGTTTCCAGGTTTTCCACCTTGCACAGCAGCTTGCGGTTATCGCCCGTCATGCCAAGGAAGATATCTTTCAGCGGGGTATTCACATCGGCCAGCATGGAAGCGGAGTAGATGATGGCCAGCTCAATATCCTCTTTGCGCACCGGCTTGATGCCGCGCAGCGTAATGCACCCTTTGGGGAAAAGATCCTGCGCCGTGACCTGCAGCACGTTCACACGGCCCAGCAGTCGGATATCCTTCCAACCGGGGATGACCGCGCCGATCTGCGCGGCACTGCGCTGCATCAAACGCATGGGCATGGCGGAGATCAGCGTACCGGCCAGCGGCGCGCCCAGGCAGAGTACACCGGCCAGCGCAGTGAACGCCGTTCCGGCATCCTTGCGGTAAAGCAGGGTGAACAGGAATGCAGCCACGCCGCAGCCCAGCAGGATGCGGGCAAACTGCTGCTGGTTTTTATCCGATGTGCGGCGGGATTCGCTGCCCGCCAAAAAGCCTTTCATCAGGCGGGTAGGACGGCTGACCAGCACATTGGGGCGCGGTTCCGCCAGCCCGGCGGTCACGGTGCGCAGTACCCCGGCATCTTTCAGCCGATATGCCACAGCGTGGTCCATCCCGGCGCTGACAAGGGTAAAGTTATCCCGGATGGTGTGGGCGTCGATTGCCTTGCCTGCAGCGTTGCCGCACAGCAGCAGCGCTGCGGGGCCGGTCATCAGGCAGAGGGTTGCGGGGTTATACCATTCCGGCTTTGCCAAAAACATGATACATTGCAGGATGGAGGCCACCGCGGCCATGGCAGGCATGGTATCTGCGGTATTGCCCCGGCGCATGTTGATCAGCCCGGCCAGGCCGCCCAGCATCGTCTGCCAGCACAGGGCTGTGCTGGCAGCAAGCAAAATCAGCATGGTCACCAGCAGCGGCTTGGTGCTGGCTGTGGTATCCAGCGGGCCAAGATTGGCTCCGGTGGCCGCCATAGTGCCCAGAACGATCATAATCAGGGCTGCAGCGCCCACGGCGATTGCTGTGCCGGTGGTGATCATCACCCGCAGTTCCAGGTCATGGCGCACCACGGGGGCATCATCGGTGCTTTCGTATTCGTGGCGGTGCAGGACGGCGGCCTGTGCGGCAAAAGGCGCTTCGCCATCGGGGGTGGTTTCGTCCTTCGGCTTGCCTGCAAACCGGAGGAGGTTAAAGCCTTTGCCGGGCTTTTTTTGTTCCGGTGCTTCCGGCTCCGCCCCGGCGTTGGGGTCGCTCAGGTACTGGGCAGCCGCCTGGTAATCGGTATCGGTCTTTTCTGTTTTTGCCTTTGAATCCGATTTGATCTTTTCCAGGTTGATGGACTGTTCAATGCCGCGCACAAATTCCGCGGTATTGGGCTTTTCATCCACCAGGGGGCCGATCAGCTCCTCAAAGCTTTCTTCCTCCTTTTTCGGGGCGGGCTTTTTCGGTTCTTCCGGTTGCTCTTCCACCCCTTCGGCAATCTCGCTCAGGCGGATTTGCCCGGTCAGGGTCTGGGCCAGCTCCTGCGGCAGTTCCTCAAAGGTATCGCCGCTGGCGGGTTCTTCCTGCACGGGGGCAACTTTGGGCGCAGGCTTTTTGCGGCGCGGCGGCAGGGCTGCGTTCAGTTCATGCAGGAACGACTGGGTGCTTTCCGGTGCGGGCTCGTCCCCCAGCTGCATGGTAAAACCGGTGGTCGCCTGCGGGGCAGGCGCGGGCTGCGGCTGCACCGTATCGTTTGGGGTCATGACCGGCTCGCCCACGGGTTCCGCTTCGCGGCGGGGGGCAGGCCGAGTGAACGGCATGGTGCGTTCCCGCTCCTTGCGGGGGGTGAACTCCACGGTATCCCGCTTTTTATTTTTGCGGTAAACATTGGGCTGAGGTTCCGGCTGCGGGGCCGGCTCATCCTTCGGAAGCATTGGTTTGCCTGTGGCGGCAAACTGGGAAGTCTGCCGCCCGGAGATGGAAAGCCCTGCGTTGGTAGCGGTCAGGCGGGGCATCTCGCCCGTTTCCTCTGTTTCCGGCTCCTCCCGGGGCTGTTCCGGAACCTCCCAGTTTTCTACCGGGGCTGTATCCGGCTCGCCCTCATACGGGTCATAGGATTCCAGCTCGTCATAGACATCGTGCTTTTTGCCGCCGAACAGGCTGGCAAAAAAGCCTTTTTTCTTTGCAGCGTAGTGGCGGGGCGGCTCTTGCTCGCGCAGTTCCATCTCGTCCGGTTCATCCTGCAACCGGGGCAGTTGTTCTTCCAGCTGCTGGGTGCTCTGGTTTTCCACCCTGCCGCTGACCGAAACATTGATCGGCTCAAACTCCCCGGTATCGGTAGCATATCCAAAGCCAAATAAGCCCTTTTTCTTAGGGGTCTGCTGGCGCTCCTGCTCGGACTTCATATCATCCGGAACAACGGCCACGCTGGTGCCAAAAAAGTTGGTAAAATCTTTTTTTCCTTCATCCAGGTACTTGCTGTCCGCTTCCGGCACCCTGCGGCCCAAAAAGGCTTTAATGACGCTGGTGCGGGTGGTATCCCCTGATGTTGCATCCGCCGGTCTTGGTTCCGGCTGCGGGGCCGGTTTTGTCTCCGGCTGTACCTGCGGGGCCGGCTGCTGGGGCGCAGTTTGTGCCGGGGCAGGGCGGGCAGGCTGCGGAACAGGTTCCGAGCGCACCGGCTGAGTCGGTTGTACAGTTTGTATATTATTTTGTTTTTCTACTTTAGGATCAACTTCCGGCATGCGGCGCGGCTCCGGCACAGAAGCAGGCCGGCGGGCCGGGGCAGCGGGGCCGGGTTTATTCTTTTTGGCAGCCCGCATACTGGGCAGATCGCCCAGCAGGTCGTCCAGCACAGCGGTGGAAAACCGGTCCTCGGTGTTAAAATTATTGCCTTTGCCCAGCGTGATATCCGGCAGGTCCTCTTTCTGGATGGGCCCCAATGCCGAACCGCCGCCGGAGGATTCCTCCATGCTGCCGTGGCCCAGGCTTTGCAGGATGGCATCCACCTGGCGGTCTGTTACACTATCCCGGATGCCGCGTTCGGCCTGCTCATGGCTGAGCTCTTCCAGAATGCGGTCCACGGAATCATTTGTACGTTTGCTTGGCATGTTGTTCTCCCCTTTGGTATGGGATTCCTTTTTTTTGCGCAGCCGTTACTTGCGGCGCTGCATGATGTTGTACATCAAAATACCGGCGGCCACGCTGACGTTATAACTGTCCACACCGGTTTTGCCACCGGCCATATCCAGCGTAACGGCGGCATCGCACAGTTTGCGCACCAGTGCGCCGGGGCCTGCGCCCTCGCTGCCCAGCACCAGCGCCACCGGGCCGGAAAGATCGGTCTTTTCCAGCGGAGCACCGCCCAGGTCGGCACAGTAAACAAAAATGTTCTGCTTTTTCAGGTCACGGATGGCCTGCGGCAGGTTGGCGACCCGCGCCACCGGGATGCGGGCAGCTGCCCCGGCGCTGGATTTCATGACCGTGCCGGTCACGCCAACGCCGCCGCGCCGCGGGATGATCACGCCGTGGGCACCGCACAGCAGCGCGCTGCGCAGGATTGCGCCCAGGTTGTGGGGGTCCTCAATACCGTCACACAGCACGAGGAACGGCGGTTCGCCGCGGTCTTTTGCGATCTGCAAAAGTTCCTCCACGCCAACATACTGGATGCGGGCAGCCCAGGCCGCCACACCCTGGTGGTCCTGGGTACCGCACAGCTTTTGCAGCTTGCCGGCGGGTACACGCTTGATGACCGCCCCGGCCGCTTTGCCCAGCGCGGTATAATACCCGGCCATGCGCGGCTCCATGCTGTCGGCCAGCAGCAGGGTGTCCACCCCGGCTTCGCTTTTCAGCAGTTCGGTCACGGGGTTTTTGCCCCATACCAGGGCGGTATCCTGCTCCGCAGGGGCCTTGTCTGCCTTGGCCTGGGGGGCCTGCTGGGGCATGCGTTTTTTATTTTCCATCTGCAATGTGGTTACTCCTTAAAACGATTGGGTAAAGCCCTGTGCGGCGGCGTTTGGCAGCCATTTTGCCGCGTATGGCAGCCCGCACAGCTTTCTGGCATGATTCGATAATTATACAGATATAGTATAGCACATTTCCTATGCTTTTGTCACCTTTTTCCTTGGCGTCAAAAGTACAGATTTTTCACCCTTTTGCGCGGTGCTTTTGTGCGTGTTTTCGCGGTTTATACAAACCGTACTGGAAAGGTTTTCCTTTGAGGATGTTGAAAACCCTGTTGAAAGCGTGGAAAACCCGCTTGTATGGCCAGTTTTCCACCGTTTCAGGGGGTGTTTTCAACATATTGTGGAAAACCTTTCAACATAACAGTACGGATAAACACCCCCGCTCACTGGGCAAACTACCAGTTTTACCCCCGTTTTTGCGGGTAAAACTTACAATTATTACGGGGGTTTTGCCCGTTTTTTCACTTTCCACAGGTTTTCCCCACCCCGTCTGTGGACAAAAAGCGAAAAGTTCATCCTGCATGTTGAATGCAAAAATTCCCCACAAAATTCCATCCTGTTCAGGCCATTCCGGCTGCTGCAAACCAGTCCGCCGCAGCCCGCAGAACGGGCGCGGCATTGCTGCCCCCGCCGCCGTATTCGATCACCACCGCCACCGCAAACCGCGGCTGCTGCACCGGCCCATACCCGATGAGCACCGAGTTTGTGTAGTGGGTGCCATCCGGCAGCGTGCCCGCCAGCTGGGGGCTGCCGGTCTTGCAGGCAAGGGGAATGGGCGATTCCCGCAAAGTGCGCAGCGTTTGGGCCATCTGGGCCATACCCTCCCGGAGGGGGGCAAACACTGCCGCCCCGCCGGGTGCCTGGGCTAAAACTTCCGGCTGCGCCTGCCAGGTTATATTCCCGGCGGCATCGGTTGTGCTTTGGGCAAAGTGCAGTGCCGGGCGCTGGCCATCCCGCGCAAGGGCCCCGGCATAGGCCGCCAGCTGCAAGGGGCTGACCGACGTGTTGCCCTGCCCAATGGCCGCCATCAGTGCAAGGCCCGCCTGATAGTTCTCATCGGTGCTCCAGGTCAGGCGGCCTGCGGTTTCCGGCAGCTCAGTACCGCAGGGTGCTCCAAGGCCCAGCTGCTGCGCGGTAGCGGAAAACGTATCCACCCCAAGGCGGCGGCCGACATCATAAAAATAAATGTTGCAGCTGTGGCGCAGCGCCGTAACCATGCTGACGGCCCCGCGGTGCCCCAGCTGCAAACAGCGCGGCTGGTAACCCGCATAGTAGGTGTACCGCCCGCCGCAGTTTACAGTGCTTTGCGGGGTAATGATCCCCGCCGCCAGAGCCGATGCCGCTACTGCCGGTTTGAACGCCGACCCCGGCGCATACTGGCCGTTCAGCACCCGGTTGACCAGCGGTGCTCCCTGGGCTGTGGCCAGTGCGGCATAATTCTGCCGCCAGCTGGCAAGGTCATAATCCGGCAGGCTGACCGCCGCCAGAACACCGCCGGTCTGCACATCCACCACCACAGCCGCCCCTGCGCAGGCTTCTTTGCCCTTGCCTTCCGGCTTTGTGGCCTGTAAAGTTTCAATTTGCTGCTGCAATGCGCTGCGCAGGGTGCGCTGCAAATCAGCATCCAGGTAAAGGTGCAGGATATCCCCGGCCTGTGGCGTACTTTGTATGGTTTCGGTGCGGCCGCCGCTGCTGCGGTCAACCGTCACTTTCAGGCTTCCCGCTCTGCCGCGCAACGCATCCTCCCAGGCGGCTTCCAGCCCCCATTGGCCGATGGATTCATCCATGGCAAGGCCTTGGGCCTTTTTCTGTGCCCACTGCTCGGCACTCATGGCCCCCACGCCGCCCAGCAGCTGCGGAGCGAGGGTGCCATCCACCGCCGTGCGGGTACCGCGGGCAGTCAGCCGCACCGCCCCGCTCTGGGGCAGACCGGCAGCCAGCAGGCTCTGGCACTGTGCCTGGGTCAGATTTTCAGCCAGCGGCAGTTCCCCCGCCGAAACGGCAGAACAAAAGGCGGCAAGCTGTGTTTCCACATCCTTGCCGCCTAGATCCAGTTCTTTTAACGTTTGCAGGGTCTGCGCCATCTCGGTGTCCGGTGGGGCCGGAACGCAGAGCGCCAGGTCATACACGGTGTCATCCTGCACCAGCGCCGTGCCGCTGCGGTCCACAATGCTTCCCCGCGCGGCCGGGATGCGCACGGTATAGCTGGTCTGAGATGCCTGTTCCAGCTTTTTAGCATAGTGATCCGCCATGGTAAACTGCATCCAGTACAGCCGCACCAAAAATGCCGCAAACACGGCAGTGCAGAAAATCAGCAGGAACCACACCCTCTTTTTGCCGTCTTTTTTCATGCGCACCTCCCGGCAGGCCACTGCCTGCTCTGGTCTGATCGTTCTTTGGTCTGTCCTTTTGCCATATGGGTATTATACAAGGTTTTGCCGCAGCTGTCAGCCCCCGATGAAATACAGGCAGTCGGTTTCATCGGCAGTATCTTCCAGCGGGGCGCGCAGGGTCAGGCCGCCGGGGTCGGGCTGGGGCGCTGCTGCCAGCTGCCCGGCCCAATACTGTCCCTGCGCGGTAACGGCCAACTCCCCCGCTGCCGCCTTACAGCTGCAGGGCAGGCCGGTCACCCACAGGACTCCGTTCTGGCGGGTCAGCGTGCCAAGGGCCTGCCCCACCAGAGCCGGGACTGCCCCCGCTCCGCTGCCCGCCGGGGACACCGTGCCATGCTCCCCTGCAATGCCCGCAAAACGGCCGTTGCGGTCCAGCACGGCGGCCCCCGCCTGCACCGGCTGCGCCAGCAAAAATCCGCCGGGCCAGCGGGCGGCGGTCCACACGGGGTCCCAGCGTTCGCCGTCCGTCTGCCTGCTTTGCAAAAAATTGCGCAGGGCGGCGTTTTCTTCGGCATCCGGTTCGTGTTCTGCCAGCCGGCGGCGCAGGGCAAACAGCTCCCACTGCATCACGCTCATTTGGGCGGCATAGTGTTGGGCTAAGGCATCATCCAGCCGCCGGGGCAAAGCCGCCCCCCACATGGCCATGCTAAGCAGGGCAAGGCCCGCCAGCCCCAGCAGCAGCGCACAGAGCTGCCGGAGCGTTTTGTGCCGTCTGCGCGGTGCCGGGCGCGCAAGGTCCAGCCCGTCCCGTTCTTTTCGTCTGGTATGCCGCATGGTGCGCCGCCCGCCTTTCGCTCATTGTTTTTCTCCACAACTATATGTTTGCCCGCCCCCTGCTAGACTTTGGGGCCGGATTTGATATAATAGAAGAAACCAAACCAAATGTTAAGGAGTACCTGCCATGCCTGCCACTTTGCTTGTTTTAGATATTGACGGCACCCTGCGCCCCCATGGGGAGCCGCGCGTGCCCAAAGAAAACGTCGATGCCCTGCGCACCGTGCAGAAAGCCGGGGTCAAGCTCGTGATTGCCACGGGGCGCTGCCGGGCAGAGATCCCCGCCAAAATGCTGCGCGGCATCCGGCCGGATTACTGGATCTGCGCCGCCGGTGCCCAGGTGGAGGATGCCGCCGGGACCGCCCTGTACACCAGCCACATGACCGCCGAGGAAATGTACGCTCTGGTGGATTTTTGCGAGGACTATGAGTACCCGCTGGGATTCAGCTTTTCGGACGGCGGGTATGTTTACCTGGATTATGAGGCCTTCCATGTGCAGGAGAAAGCCGCTGCACTGGAAGGTTGCCTGAAAGACGGCGAGGACCAGGACCGCCACCTGTTGGATATGCCGTTTTCCGCGTTCGGCATGCTGGCGGCGGAAGATATCGCCAAGTTCCAGGCCAAATACGGCTACCTGGGGCTGCAGTTCCTGCCCTACCACGTGACGGGGTGCGATATCCTGCGCGCCGGCCAGGACAAGGCAACCGGCCTGCAGGCACTGCTGGACCATCTGGGCCTGGCCGCTGCGGACTGCGTTGCCGTGGGCGACGGTCCCAACGATGCCGGAATGCTGGCGCTGGCCGGGCGTTCCTACTGCATGGCGGACGGCATGAAAACCGCCAAAGCTGCCGCCAAGGCGCTGGCCCCTGCCGCTGCACCCGATGGCATTGCCCAGCTGTGCCGCAGTCTGTGGCCGGAGATATTCCGTTGAACACCAAACAACCGTACACCCATGTGGGGCCGGGGCTGCCCCCACTGTACGGCGCACAGGCCAAAGCGCTGATCTTAGGCAGCTTTCCCAGCCCAAAGAGCCGGACACAGGGGTTTTATTACGGCCACCCGCAGAATCGGTTCTGGCCGCTGATGGCTACCCTGACCCACAGCCCCACCCCCGCATGGGAGGATCTGGATGCCAAACGCGCCATCATCATTGGCAGCGGGCTGGCGGTGTGGGATGTCATCCACGCCTGCTCCATCCGCGGGGCATCGGACGCTTCCATCAAAGATGTGGAACCGAATGATCTGGCAGCCCTGGTGAACCGCCTGGGCGTACAGGCCATTTTTTGCAACGGTGCCACCAGCGGCAGGCTGTACCGCAAATACGCCCAGCCCCTGACCGGGTTGGAAGCTGTGGTGTTGCCCTCCACCAGCCCGGCCAATGCGGCGTTTACCATGCCGCGGTTGCTGGATGCCTGGGGCACTGCGCTGGAAGGATATGTGAACAAACCGTAAAAAGCGCAAAAAAGCGCCGTTTTGCCGCCCGAAAAGGGCAAAATTGTTTGCATTGTCCCCGCCGTTGCACTATAATGAAAGGGTATTCCCTTTGCTCCGGCGTTTGCCTTTGCCGGGGCGCACCTTACTACAAGGAGCTTTGAACCCATGAGCAAGTGGATCGAAAAGCGCACCCGCCCGGTTCTGCCGCTGTACCTGGCTGCACTGACCTGGCCGGTTGCTTCCCTGATTCTGCCGCCCTACCGGTTGGTGAACCTGGTTATCATTGCGGCACTCAGCACTGTGGTGTATCTGGTTTCTTCCCGCTTCTGCCCCACGCGGGTGCAGCGGGTGGAACAGCCCTACGCCACCGGCAGCGAGAACACCGATGCCATGCTGAACGGCATTGCCGCCAACCTGGACGCGCTGCACAAGCTGAATGACGCCATCCCGGATGCCGAACTTTCCCGCCAGCTGGACCGTATGGAAAAGGCCGGGCGCGGCATTGTGCAGGCGGTGGAGCAAAAGCCGGATAAAGCCCGCACCGTGGATCGCTTTGCACGGTATTACCTGCCGGAAGTGGTCAAGATCATGAGCGCATACGCCCAGATGGAAAAAGGCGGCATTACCGGCGAAAACGCCGCCCAGATCTTGAGTGAAGTACGCCGCAACGCTGGCACCATGGCCACCGCATTTGAAAACCAGCTGGACGCCCTGTATTCCGCAGAGGCAATGGATATTTCGACCGACATCGAAGTGCTTGAAAACATCATGCGCGGTCAGAATTTGACCTGATGCTCCCAACCCAAAATATAAAAAGAAGAAGAGAAAGGACTTGCCACTATGTCTGATCTGGATTTTGACCTGAACGCTTCCGCAGCACCTTCCCTGACCTTGGATGCGGCCCCTGCCGCCCCCACCCTGACCCTGGATCCCGAAGCGGATGCCAAGGTGGTGGAGGAAGCCAAAAAGGCTACCCCCGTTACCGTGGAGGATACCCCGCTGAGCCCCGAAGAGCAGAAGATGGTGCAGGATTTTGCTGAAAAGATCGACTTGACCAACTCCCAGATGATTTTGCAGTACGGCGCCGCCAGCCAGAAAAAGCTGAGCGATTTTTCTGACAGTGCGCTTTCCCGCGTGCGCACCAAGGATATGGGTGAGACCGGCGAACTCATCACCCAGCTGATCGGCGAGCTGAAAGGCTTTGACGCCACCGCAGAAAATCAGAAAGGCTTCCTGGGCTTTTTCAAGAAAAAGTCCAACGAGCTGGAAGCCCTGAAAGTGAAATACGACAAAGCTGATGTGAACGTGGAACGCATCAAGGCCCAACTGGAGGACCACCAGGTAACCCTGATGAAAGACATTGCCATGCTGGACAAGATGTACCAGCTGAACCTTGTCTATTTCAAGGAGCTGAGCATGTATATCCTGGCCGGCCGCAAAAAGCTGCAGCAGGTGCGGGAGAACGACCTGGCCGCCGCTGAAGCCAAGGCCAAAGCATCCGGCCTGCCGGAAGATGCCCAGGCCGCCCGCGACCTGGCCGACCAGTGCGACCGCTTTGAAAAGAAGCTGTATGACCTGGAGCTGACCCGCAATATCTCCATCCAGATGGGCCCACAGATCCGCCTGATCCAGTCCAACGATACGATGATGGCCGAAAAGATCCAGACCACCATTGTGAACACCATCCCCCTGTGGAAGAACCAGATGGTTCTGGCCTTGGGCATGGCACACAGCCAGCAAGCCATGCAGGCCGAGCGTGCCGTGACCGATGCCACCAACGAGCTGTTGCGCAAGAACGCCGCAACCCTCAAGCAGGGCACCATCGACATCGCCAAAGAGTCTGAGCGCGGTGTGGTGGATATTGAGACCCTGCAGCAGACCAACCGCGATTTGATCAGCACACTGGATGAATTGAACAAGATCCGCGCAGACGGCAAGGCCAAGCGCGCCGCTGCCGAGCAGGAGCTGGGCCGCATTGAGGGCGAGCTGAAGCAGAAGCTGTTGGAAATTAACAAGTAATTATTTTTAGGGTGCATTATTGCATCCCCGTTAAGTGAGGACGACCCATGCAGTTGGAGCAGCAGGAAACATTTGAGATCAAAAGCCCGCAGCTGGAAGTGTTTGGCCAGGTGGAAAGCAAACTGCCCGCCCCCGCCAAAAAGCGGCCTTTTGCGGCCGGGTTCCTGGCCGTGATGGTGCTGGTTTCGGTGTTTGGCATTGGCGGCGTGCAGCTGAAAAGCCGTTACCGCAATGTGGCTGAAATTTACACCAGCGAGGTTGACAAGCATGGCAACAGCATCCAGGGGGATTTTACCACCCTGACGGATACCGCTGCCAACCTGATGCGTGCCTGCCAGAAGGTACTGGGCGGCTGGGCGAATATTGCCAATGAATATGCTACCAAGAGATACCGTTCTAACCTGATCAACTGGGGGATGCTTCCGTTTATCACCGAAGAAGATCATGAAAGCTTAAGCTTCCAGAATGGAGATTATATCTTTGTGCCGGACATCAAAAAGGCGGTTGCCGAAAAAGCTTCGGAAATTACTGCATATGTGGTGAAAGAAGAGGAGCTTAAGGAAGTGACTTTCAAGCTTGGCGATATGACAGATGCAGAAAGAGAGATCATCACCAAGGGCTGCCTGATCAACTATTATCGTGGATAACAGACTTATGGTGTGAAGAACAGATAGGAATCATATAAAAGGATAAAATACAGAGCATTCCGGGTGCGGTATCATATGAAGCTGTACCCGGAATGCTTTTCTTAAATTGTAGCAAACAGAACAAATAAAACAAAATATTCTGTAAATTTATACAAAAATAAAATAGTTATAAATTAATTAATAAAAAAATGCAAAAATAGTGTTGACAAAATAATGCGCCGGTGCTACTATATAATCAATCCAAAGGTCAATAAGAAATGAGTTCCTGACGAGAAAGGGAATCATAAAAAATACATTGATTTGGAAATTTAAGAAAAGGAGGCTTAATCCATTGGACACAGCAGCAGAATTTAAAATTCAATATGTTAGTGGTATGGCAGATCATCGTTCCTGTAGAATAAGCCTTTACCATAAAGAAAGATAAACCGGCAAATACAGAATGAAAAGAGAAATCGGAGAAGAAAAACAAGCCGGAGATTCATTGAAAGAAAAGAAATTCTATCTGCAGACATATTGAAAACAATACCACATTAATTTCGGAATATTAGAAAATGTGTAAAGAAACATTACCTAATATCACAGATTTATACGAAACACTATATAAACGAAAGGTTATAGAAGGAATAACTTAATACGATCATAGACAAATGATAAGGGCACTGGCTATGATGGAAACAGTTATAGATATTATAATAACCACGAAAGTAGATTATATAGAAACAGAAGGAGCATAAATAAGGAACGAGAAGAATTACAGAAGATCCTCCGATTAAAAATATAAAATATGATAAAATTAAATATATAACAGCCATTATGGTCACGGTGATCGTAATGGCTGTTTTGTTGTACATGAAAGTCCGGAAAAAGATCGGCAGGATACGAATCACGCATCCTGCCGGTTTTCAAACAAACTTACATATACTTATCAATTGTTGCACGAACGGCGCCCTGACCTGCAATCATTTCACGGAAGAGCCCTTCGATCTTTTCACCCACACCGTTTTCGTAAAGGTTGGTGAAAAAGATCTTTTCATTCGAGAGGATTGGCTTTAACTGATCCTTCAGAGTTTCCGGCTTTCCGATCTCGACATCCTTCAAAGCGTCAGCAATTTCGCCGGCCAGTGGATCAGGAGCCAGCGTGTAAGTGTTGCCGGCGTCATCTACTGCCAGAACATACCGCAGCCATCCGGCAATACCAAGGGGGATAGCGATCAGCTGTTCGGCGCTGCCATATTTGGCGGTGTACGCCTTGATGGTTTCGCCGAAGCGGATCCCAAGTCCCTGGGACTCATCGGTACAGAGCCGGAGATTGGTATCCAGCAGATATTCGTTGACAAACCGGAGATTAAACAGCTCATCGGCAAATGCTTTCGGGTCAATGATCTCCGGGCTTTCTACCATCGGGAATCCTTCGTCATAGCATACGGATTTGGCCAGCTTCATTAATTTTGCATCACGGTTGATCATGTCGGCAAAATATTCCTCGCCCAGCAGTACGCCGAAAGGACCGACAGCAGAGTGAACCGGGTTTAACAGAGCGGTAACCTTCATGCGTTCGGATTTGTTGACGGTATCCCGGCTGCCAAGATAAACGCCTTTGCCCTTTTCAAGCGGAGGACGGCCATTCGGGAAACTGTCTTCGATGACCAGATACTGAGGATCCTCGCCGTTGATAAAAGGAGCGATATAGGTGCGCTTTGAGGTTTCTACAGGATCCATATCCTCTACGCCAAGAGCCTTCAGATCAGCAGCGATGTCAGGGTTCGGGCGGGGAGTGATCTTGTCGATCATGGTCCATGGGAAGGAAACGATGGATTCATCGCTTACATAGGCGAAGAAGTCCTCGTCTACATATCCCTTCTTCTTCCATTCTTCGGCCATAGTCAGCACGGAACTGCGAAGAAGGCTGCCGTTTTTGGAGCAGTTATCCATGGAAACAAGGGCAAGAGGAGCCCTGCCGTTCTGGTAGCGCGCAAGAAGCATAGCGGTCAAGACGCCCATGGCGCCAACAGCCTTGTCCGGCCCGTTTTCAATATCTGCTTCCACATAAGGGAGGTAGCTGCCGCTTGAAGTGGTCAGAGCATACCCCTTTTCGGTAATTGTAAAGGAAACCATCTGAAGGGAGGGGGCAGAAAAGATTTCCTTCAGACGCGTCCACTGTGCCGGATCAGAGCTCTGTGCCTTTATGGCCTCTCCGAAGGAGCCAAGGACCTTGCAGTCTCTGGTGCCGTCTGTATGCAGAATGACACTTAATCCCAGGTTGTCGAATGGGCGATAGATCTTGTCCACGACATCATAGTCAAAGGTCTCCACACAGGTGAGGGCAGTATCCAGGTCTCCATTCTCCAGCATGCCGTCGGCAATGCCGCCGATGAAGATACGGAAGATATTGCCGATTCCAAAGTGAGCCCAGCGG
>OLRI01002182.1_pt1 | contig 14282 bp, 10 predicted proteins | sample 1672871 | NCBI WGS metagenome assembly OLRI01 (sample SAMEA3136732, study PRJEB25190) | human gut metagenome
GGAAGATATTTACTCCCTTGATAATGAACATATCATCACTGCGTCCCTTGATACGATCAATACGGATGTGCGTGCGGCCGCAGGGGCATTTTCCCGGAAGAATACGGGTTAAGTCACGGGTGCGATAGCGGATTAACGGCATCATCTCCCGGTCGAGAGTCGTAAGTACTAATTCTCCGATTTCTCCTTCCGGAACAGGTTCGCCTGTTTCCGGATCGATAATTTCTACCAGATAACAGTCTTCCCAGAAGTGCATTCCGTTTTGTTCCTGACATTCGAAAGCAACACCGGGACCGTTCATTTCTGTCATACCGAAGCTGTTGTATGCTTTTACGCCCAGCATCTTTTCTATTTTCCGGCGTTGTTCGTCGGTGTGAGGTTCAGCACCGATAACCAGCGTTTTCAGTGTGGTTCCTTTGGGATCAAGGCCTTCTTCCTGAAAGACTTCGGCAAGGCGGATGGCATAGCTGGGGATAGCATGTAAAGCGGTAGTCTTGAAGTCGTTGATGAATTTAATCTGTCGTTTACTGTTTCCGGCTGCGGCAGGGACTGTCAGACAGCCCAGGCGTTCTGCACCGTATTGGAAGCCTAACCCTCCTGTAAACATACCGTATCCGGAGCTGTTTTGGAAGACGTCGGTCTTGCGTATTCCTACTGCGTACAGGCAGCGGGCTACCAGGTTGGCCCAGGAATCGAGGTCGTGCTGTGAGTGAACGATAACAGTCGGGTTTCCGGTGGTACCACTGGAAGAGTGAATACGTACACCATCATTGCTCATATCACCTGCTACCAGCCCGAAAGGATAGTGGGCACGCATATCGGCTTTGGTAGTAAAGGGCAATTTGCGGATATCGTCTAATGATTGTATGCTATCTGCAGTGATGCCATGTTTGCTGAAAACTTCTTTGTAATATGGAGCGTTCGCAGCTATATTGATTGTTTTTTTAAGCCGTTGAAGCTGCAATTCCTGCAACTTCTCCCGGCTCATGGTTTCTAATTCTTCTTCCCAGTATTGTGTATTCATGATAATGCCTGTTATTACATTAGCTTTTCTGCAATTTCCTTGCCGGCAGCCAATGCTTTAAGATTCATTTCTACAATTGCTTCTCCCTTGCGCAGGAAGATTTCACGGATGCTGTCTTGTACTTTTCCGTAGTCGATGCCAAGGAATGGAATGGTTGCTCCCAGTAAGACTATGTTGGCAACGCGGGCGGAGCCTACTTCTTTGGCTACTTTGTCTACGTTCAACACAATTTTGTGAGGCAGCTTATTGATTTCTGCCATTACTTTGTCTGCTTCCGGATAATTGGGGATATTGACAAACGGAGTTTCGTTAGTCACTAACCAACCGTTAGGGCTAAGATAAGGGAGGTAGCGCAATCCTTCCATGGGTTCCAATGAAATGATAAGGTCGCATTTACCTGATGGGATCAAGTCTGAAGCAATCGGCTGGTCGCTGATACGGAGGTTGGATTGAACATCTCCTCCGCGTTGGCTCATTCCGTGCACTTCTGCTTGTTTCATATATAATCCTTCTTTCAAGGCAGCTTTGCCGATCACTGTAGCAATAGACAGAATTCCCTGTCCACCGACTCCTGATAATATAATGTCTTTCTTCATGGCTTACTTACTTCTTTTTTTGCGTGCTAATGTCTGGATACACTCTCTACGTGGAATAATGACAGATACACCACGGTATTCGATCTCTTCGCGAATGATTTGCTTCATCTCCTCATAGTTTTTCTTCAACGGAGTAACGACGCGGATATGAGCCGGATCTACTCCGATACCTGCACAGATCGCTTCGATACGTCCGGTTCCGGCAGAGTCCTGTCCGCCTGTCATGGCGGTAGTTTCATTGTCGGAGATGACGATGGTTACACTGGCATTCTCGTTCACACAATCTAATAGTCCGGTCATTCCGGAATGGGTGAATGTGGAGTCTCCGATGACAGCTACAGCCGGGAAAAGACCTCCGTCAGCCGCACCTTTCGCCATCGTGATGGAGGCGCCCATGTCTACGCATGAGTTGATTGCATTGAAAGGAGCATTCGCGCCTAATGTGTAACAGCCGATGTCGCTGAATACTTTATGAGATGGGTATTCTTCTTTCAGAACTTCGGTTAGTGTGATATACATATCGCGATGTCCGCAACCTTCGCAAAGTGCAGGCGGACGCATTTCTACGACAGAAGGAATGCCGAATTCCGATTTATTCTCTTTGCCTACGGCGCGGGCTACAGAGTCCGGATTTAATTCTCCATCCTGTGACAGAGTGCCGTCCAAGCGTCCTTTTACTTTAACGCCGATACCCAGATAGCCTTTCAATTGTTTTTCTACAAAGGGTTGTCCGTCTTCCAGAACGAGGATTTCGTCACAGGAGTCAATCAATTGATGTAATTGCTTTTTAGGCAATGGATACTGGCCGATTTTAAGTACCGGATATTCGCAACCTTCAGGATAGTTTTCCATCAGATAGTTGTAGCCGATGCCACAAGCGATAATTCCTAACTTTTTGTTAGAACCATCTGTATATTTATTATAAGGTGATTCTTCCGAAGCTTTGATAAACTCGTCTTGGCGCGCAAGTAATACTTTGTAGCGTTTACGGGCATTTCCAGGTAACAAGATGAACTGACGAGGATCTTCGCTGAAAGAGATGCCATTCTGTGGTTTTTGTGCTTTGCGTTCTACTCCAGAGCGGGAGTGTGCAAGGCGGGTTACCATACGCATCAAGATAGGTTCGCCCAATTTTTCAGAGAATTCGAAACCACTGTATACCATATCATACGCTTCCTGCTGATTGCTTGGTTCGTACATCGGTATCAGTGAGAAATCTCCGTAGAAACGGCTGTCCTGTTCGTTCTGCGAGGAGTGCATACTGGGGTCGTCTGCTGCTATCACGATCAATCCGCCTTTCACGCCTGTGATGGCAGAGTTGACAAAACAGTCGGCAGCTACATTCATACCTACGTGCTTCATACAAACTAATGCCCGTTTACCAACGAATGACATACCCAACGCAGCTTCCATCGCTGTTTTTTCATTGGCACACCAACGGTTGTGTATATTCTGTTCGGTCGTTATTGGGGCCATTTGAATATATTCCGTAATTTCAGTTGAAGGAGTACCAGGATAGGCATAAACACCTGAAAGTCCGGCATCCAGTGCAGCTTGTGCAATGGCTTCATCGCCAAGTAAGAGTTGCTTGCTCATATATATTTCTTTTATTTAGTGTTGATCACAGTTTGTTAATCTATCGGGCAAAGATAGGCTTTTCCGTTCGTTTTATCACAAATTTACTTGAAAATCTTTCTTTCATTCAGGGCTTTCCAGTATTTTCTTGCATTTGCCATGTGGTCGGCATAATTGGATGCAAAGTTGTGAGTTCCGGAAAAATCTTCTTTAGCACACATGTAGATATAGTTATGTTTGGTATAGTTCAATACGCTGTCTATTCCCTTTTTAGAAGGGATACGGATGGGGCCTGGAGGCAGACCGGTATTTATATAGGTGTTATAGGGGGAATTGACTTTTAAATTTTCGTTGGTGATTCGGCGCAGACCGAAATCCTGTAGTGCAAATTTGATGGTAGGATCTGCCTGCAAAGGCATATCTTGATGTAAACGATTGATATACAATCCGGCTACCATTGGCTTTTCTTCATTGTTGTTGGTTTCTTCTTCAACGATGGAAGCAAGAGTGCTGACTTCTTCCGGTGTCATGCCGATGGCGGTGGCTTGTGCCAGACGTTCTTTGTTCCAGAAGCGTTCGTGCTCATTCTTCATCCGTTTAAAGAAGTCGTCTACGCTCATGTCCCAATATACCTGATAGGTTTCAGGTATGAAAAGGCTGGGGAGTGTTATGGTTGTGTATCCCATTTGAGCCTGGAAAGTAGAGTCGAATAACTGGCTGGCGATTTCGGCAGAGTCTATCATGAGTTGTTTTCCAATGCTTCGTGCTAACCGGTCTAATGTCCGGACACTTCCTATGGTAAGGTTGATCGCTTCCTGATAGCCTCTGGAAAAGCGACTATATACGTGATAGACATTGTCATTGGGGCGAATGGCATAACGTCCGGTATGGATATTCTGATCGAAATCTTTGTATTTTGCCATCCACTGGAAACCGGTGAACTTATTGACATGCCCGATTTTTTGTATTTTATGATAGATAGAGTCGGCTGTATCATCCCGGTCTACATAAATATATACGGTTTTAGATGGATGAAATTGAGGAGCAAACAGATAGTAATAAAAGGTGCCTCCGGCAATTGCACAAAGGAGGAATGCTCCGATTAGAATTGATAGTAGAATATTTCTCTTTTTTCTCTTCATCTTTTGAGGTATATTTAAAAAGTTCGTCAAAGATAAAAAGAATTTGGATAGGTGTAATCCCTTTCTATAATGAATCGTTGAAAAGAGGATGAATTACTCCGGACTTTTCTAATATTTAAAGATTGAATGTGCTGATTGTATTAGGTTGTATTGCGATTATTAATTCGTTCTACAATTGTGGAACGAATCAGAATTTGTATGTAGATAAGTTAGTCTTAGTGAAGCGAGTTGTTAATTAGTTCGGCCAGAGGGAATAATTTGCATTTGCTTCTATTTTGTTTTCTATCTCATCGGGTAAAGGTGCGAAGAAATCCATATTAGTCAGGCTCTCGATGCTATCCACTGTGACTACATATGAAGATAGAGGTTCTACTGCCTGCTCATTGTTGAATAAGAAGCCGATAGCCCGTATCGGTTTGGCAAAAGGAGATAGGACTACTTTGAAAAACCGTTGAGGTACTACGACCTTATTTTTCCCAATCGTTTTAGGCTGTTTTTCAATAATAGGTCCACATATAATAATAATGGCGCTGTCTGCTATGGCCCAATTCCGGATCTTTTCTTCCAGATTTTTCCATCCTCTTCTGTTTAGTTGTGGATGTTGCGGACACATATTGCTGAAATAAAATGATTCTTTCATGGCTTCAGGACTCCATTTCATATCTGCGGCGGGAGCCATGTGGCCTTTATCATATCCTGAACGGGTGTAGTCGGCATTAGTTGCAATCGGGCCTGTCACTAATGGGTCGGCAATAAAACGATTGCCTCTTTTTTCTTTTCCTTTGGTTTCTTCCCGGGTTAATTCGTAAGAGACCCAGTTGGGTATTTTTAAATCTTTGTTATATGATACGGTATATCCGCTATGCCGGATTATTTGTTCTTGCCGGGGAACTAATGGTATGGGTGTCTCCAGATCTTTGCCAAGTGGAATTTGAAGGGAGATATCGGTTTGCGGTTCATTATTATTCTGGGTATTAATCTGTTGGCAATATAAATAGACGCCAAAAAGAATAGGAATGAGCACAATGATGGCGATGATACATCCTAATCTGTTATTGGAATGTGATTTCTTTTTGAATAGCTTTCTGTTTTTACCTTTTTTACTTCGATTCATTGGTTAGCTAGTAATGGCGGGTTTGTTTTATTCTTCTTTTCTCATGCTGAATTCACAACCGCAATATTGTTGGTTGTAAAAGTTATATTCTTTAATGATGGCAATACGTCGTTCGCTAAGTCCCCCTTTCCGCCAATTCTGTTCCCAGTATGTGACATCCGGGTATGAAGCGGTGGCATATTGTCCGGCTTCATTAATCTGCTCCAGACTTTTCCAACGACTGGAAGCAAGCGTTGTGGTTATTACGGAAAGGCCATGTTCATGCGCATAACGGGCGGTCTCCAATAAGCGTAGTTTAAAGCAACGTAGGCAGCGTCCTCCTCTTTCGGGTTCCTGCTCCATTCCTGCTATATGGCATCGCCAGTTTTCATGATCGTAATCAGCATCTATTATCTCCAATCCCAATGATTGGGCATAGCGTGTACATTCGTCTTTTCTTATCATATACTCTTCCAGCGGATAGATGTTAGGATTGCAATAATAGATAACAGGGGTGATGTGATGTTGCATCATACATTCAATAATGGCTGATGAACAAGGAGCACAACAGGTATGAAGTAAGACTTTATCGGCTCCTCCCGGAACTTCGAGTTGGAATTTCTTTTTCATGCTGTAAAGTTAGTACATATTTACGATACGAGTCAATGGTTTATGTTTTATTCAGAATAGTTTTTTATAAAAATAGGAGGGAGGATATCTCCTTTATACTGTTTTTTATAAAATCTTGTTTATTGAACTAATTCACTAAATGAGTATGAATTAACTAATTAATCTCATCTTTTTTACTATTTTTGTCCATTCAAGTTTATAACAACTCAATAATGAATGAATTAAATTGCGGGCAAGGAGAGCAAAATGCAGGCCCGGAGAAGAAAAAAAGTACCTCGAAAATAGTGAAGAGAACTTTAGTTGTGGCTGCATTGGCTTTGGCGGTATATGTTGTATATTCCGTAGTTTATTTATTTGTCTCACCTGATCGTAATATTCAGCAGATCTATCTGGTTCCGGAAGATGCGGCATTTATTATTCAGTCATCGGCTCCGATTGAAGATTGGGAGAAGTTTAGTGGAAGCGAGACGTGGCAATGCCTGAAGAAAGCGAAATCTTTTGAGGAGGTGACGAAAAGTGTGGAGAAGCTGGATTCCGTTGTTAAAAGCAATAAGGTATTATTGTCGCTTGTCGGTGAACGGGATATGCTTATTTCGCTTCATAAGACTCGTGCCACAGAGTGGGATTTTTTGCTTATCTTGGATATGCAGAAGACATCAAAGATGGACTTATTGAAAGACCAGGTTGAAACCGTATTGGTTATGAGTGGTTTTACTGTGACTAATCGGATGCATAATAGCATTAATATCCTTGAAATGCGCGATTCCGAGACGAGGGATATTTTCTATATTGCTTTTGTGGATAATCATTTGGTAGGATCTTATACGTCCGGGCTTGTCGAATCGGCTATTGATTCGCGTAATAAACCTAAAATCGGGCTTGATCAGTCTTTTATTGAAACAGAGAAGTTGGTTTCCGGTAAGGGACTTGTCAGAGTCTTTATTAATTATGCGCGCGTACCTCAATTCATGTCTATTTATCTGGGGGCAAGAAACGAATACATTGATCTGTTTAGCAATTCCATGAATTTTGCCGGACTTTATTTAAATACGAATAAGGAGCGGATGGAAGTGAAAGGATATACATTGAAAAAAGATTCTGCCGATCCTTATGTCACTGCTTTGTTGAATTCGGGAAAACATAAAATGAAAGCACATGAGATTCTGTCCGGGCGGACAGCTCTTTATACGAATATAGGTTTCAATAGTCCGGTGACCTTTGTAAAGGAACTGGAGAATGCACTGTCGGTTCACAATAAACAGTTGTATGATTCTTATCAAAGTTCCCGGAAAAAGATAGAAGGGTTATTCGGTATATCTTTGGAAGAAAACTTTTTGAGTTGGATGTCAGGAGAGTTTGCTATTACCCAATCCGAACCAGGTTTGTTAGGACATGATCCCGAACTGATTCTGGCTATCAGGGCTAAAAGTATTAAAGATGCCCGTAAGAACATGGAATTCATTGAAAAGAAGATTAAGCGACGTACTCCAGTTAAGATTAAGACTGCTAATTATAAGGATTTCGAGATTAATTATGTCGAAATGAAAGGCTTTTTTCGCTTGTTCTTTGGAAAGCTATTTGATAAATTTGAGAAGCCATACTATACTTATGTTGACGATTATGTAGTTTTTAGTAATAAAGCTGCTTCTTTACTTTCCTTTGTAGAAGATTACGAGCAGAAGAATTTATTAAAAAATAATCCGGGTTTTGAAAATGCACTGTCATATTTAAAATCAAGTTCTACTATTTTCTTATATACAGATGTGCGCAAGTTTTATTCCCAGTTGAAACCGATGATGAATCCTGCTACATGGAATGAAATACAATCAAACAAAGACGTTTTGTATTCATTTCCTTACTGGACTATGCAGATTATAGGAGAGGATCAGTCGGCTTCTTTGCAGTATGTGATGGATTATAGCCCATATCAACTGGAAGAGGTTGACGTTGCTATTGCTACCGATGAAGATGATAAGGAAATGAACGAAGATGCAGAGACCGAAAAAGAGCAGATGAGCGAACTGAAACGTTTCTATATCGAAAAGTTTGAAGGAAACGTTTTACGGGAGTTTTATCCGGAGGGAGCATTGAAGAGTGAAGCGGAAGTAAAAGAAGGGAAACGCCATGGTCGTTACCGCGAATATTATGAAGATGGGACATTGAAACTTCGTGGAAAGTATGCAAATAATAAACCGAAGGGTACATGGAAGTACTATACCGAGGACGGAAAATTTGAACGCAAAGAAAAGTTTTAGATAACGTCAACAAAAGTTGATTTAAAAATTAAGCTCAAAAAATAATCGGATTCTTTTTGTTTTCTCAAATAAAGCTGTAATTTTGCACGCCGTAAACGAGAGACAAACGCCGCTATAGCTCAGTTGGTAGAGCAACGCATTCGTAACGCGTAGGTCGCCAGTTCAAGTCTGGCTAGCGGCTCTCAAATTAGAACGCTGATTATTAAATAATAATCAGCGTTCTAATTTTTACAGGATTTCCTGTTCTTAAAAAGGAAAATCCTGTGTATGTAATAGATGTGAAATATAAAAATGTAATCTATGTTGAGTCGTATAATTGTTTTAGTTGTCGCCGGAGTAGCCGTAGTCTATATCGTTCGCTTTATAGATAACTTTTTCTCCCAACGTAGAAGATAAAACTAGCTTTCAAACATTCTACTGCGCGCCAACATGCAGGCGCCGACGATTCCTGCTTTATCTTTCAACTTAGAGGTGATGATGGCTGAATCTTTATTAACCAGATTTAGAGAGTACTTGCGTACAGCTGTTTTTATAGGTTGTGTGATATAATCACCGGTTAAAGATAAAGTTCCACCTATAATTACTAGTTCCGGATTGAAGATATTGATTAACCCGGCAATCTGTTTGCCTAGTTTCTGCCCGATTTCTTCTACGATTTCAATGCAAAGCAGGTCTTCTTTATTCACAGCGGCAATGATCTCATCAAGAGTGATCGGGTTTTCCTCGGTTGTGATTCGCGTAGATAGTATGGAACTTTCCCCACTTTGAATACGCTCCAATAAAATACGATGAAGTGCTGAACCGGAAGCTTCCGTCTCCAGACAGCCTTTTTTGCCGCAATGGCAGATTATTTCATTATCATAAGCACTCATGTGTCCAAACTCACCGGAGAATCCGGATTTTCCAGTATAAATCTTACCATCAATAATGATTCCGATACCTACTCCCCAACTTACATTCACAAAAATGATGTCTTTTTCTCCTTTCACGCAGCCTTGCATATATTCACCATAAGTCATTGCACGCGTGTCATTATCAACAGTTACTTTATATCCCAATTTTTCGGATAATACATCTGCTAACGGCCTTTCCTCGAAATTGAACTGGCTGAAGCTATACCCTGATTTAGGATTTACACGCCCCGACACATTTACATTAATATTTAAGATCTTCTCTTTATTAATAGTGAGTTTCTTTATAAAATTGAGAATATGCTTGCATAACTCATTCATCCCTTCGATTGAGTTCTCAAACTTATAAGGTATATTCATTTTTAATTCTACCATATCACCTTTGAAATTTATCAGTCCGATATTGACGGCGAATCTTTTGATGTCTACACCCAAAAAGTAACCGGATTCCGGATTAAGCCCATAGAGGTTGGGATGGCGTCCGCCACTAGTTTCCAATTTGCCATAATCATTAATATATCCGTCATCACACATTTCACCGATAAATTTGGTGACAGTCGGTACACTTAAATCCAGCTCTTTTGAAAGATCGGGAATTGTGGAACTTCCATTATATATATAATGTGTAATAATCCTCTTTTTGACAAGAGCACTTTTAGAGCCTTTTTCTATTTCTTTCAAGAATTGTTGGTTCATAACTATGTATATTTGGTAATTCACACAAAGATAATTAATTTTTTTATTAATACGTGGTTTTGAGACCTTGAAAATTAGAATATCTTGAATGTTATATTCCCTATATACTATGTAATGGATTTATATATAGGATAATGTAGCTATGGACGATTGTGGATATAATAAATGAAAGAAGACGATTTGTGAGGTAATTCCCCCTTCTATTAATTAATAATGCGAGGAATAACGATTTTATTAATAAAATATTTTATTATCTATTGTTTATTTAATAAATATAGCTATATTTGTGCCGTGATATTATTAATAAAACTCTATATCCTTAAATGAATTTAGTATGAGAAACTATTTTTTAGGTCTGTGTTTATTATTTGCTTTGTGTTTTATGGCATGCTCTCATTCAGATGATTCTGTTGATGTGCTAATTATTGGTGGAGGCGCTAGTGGAGTGACTGCTGGTATTCAGTCTGCTCGAATGGGGGCTGCAACATTGATAGTAGAAGAAACAGAATGGCTGGGTGGAATGCTTACATCTGCAGGTGTAAGTGCTGTTGACGGAAACTATGATTTACCGGCAGGCTTGTTTGGTGAGTTTCGCGGACATTTGGCAGATTATTATGGAGGGCTTGATTCTCTAAAAACCGGTTGGGTGAGTGCAGTGTTGTTTGAACCTTCAGTCGGAAATAAAATTTTCCATGAAATGGTTGACGCGGAGAAAAATTTAAAAGTATGGCATAATGCTACTTTGGTAAAGCTGGAAAGAGAGAATGATGCTTGGATTGCTCAAATTCAGATGAAAGATAATACAATTAAAAAAATACATGCTAAAATATTGATTGATGGTACTGAATTGGGGGATATAGCAAAAATGTGCGGGGTGAAATATGATGTCGGTATGGAAAGCCGTCATGATACTAAAGAAGATATTGCTCCGGAAGAGAAAAATAATATAGTTCAGGATATTACATACGTAGCAATCTTGAAAGATTATGGTAAAGATGTGACTATTCCTTGTCCTGAAGGATATAATAAAGATGAATTTGCTTGTGCTTGTGCCAGTCATGTTTGTATCATGCCTAAAGAACCGGATCGTGTATGGTCTAAAGACATGATGATAACTTATGGAAAACTTCCTAATAATAAATACATGATTAATTGGCCGATAGAAGGCAATGATTATTATGTAAACTTGATTGAAATGACCCGTGAGGAACGTGAAGAAGCCTTGAAATATGCAAAACATTATACGATGTGTTTCGTTTATTTTCTGCAACATGAATTAGGTTTTAATACATTGGGCTTAGCTGATGATGAATATCCTACAGCCGACAAATTACCATTTATTCCTTACCATAGAGAGTCTAGGAGAATCCATGGGCTAGTACGTTTTGATTTAAATCATGCTTGTGAACCGTTCAGGCAGTCTCAACCTCTTTATCGTACTTGTATTGCCGTGGGGAATTATCCTGTGGACCATCATCATACGCGTTATCATGGATATGAAGAGTTGCCTAATCTTTATTTTCATCCGATACCGTCATACGGTTTACCTTTAGGAACTTTGATTCCGAAAGATGTTGAAGGATTGATTGTTGCTGAAAAATCAATATCTGTTTCTAATATAATTAATGGTACCACTCGTTTGCAGCCGATGGTTATGCAGATCGGGCAGGCAGCGGGAGCATTAGCAGCTCTTGCGGTGAAAGAAGGTAAAAATATAAGAGAAGTATCTGTTCGGGAAGTACAAAATGCGATTTTGGATGGAAAAGGATATTTATTGCCTTATTTAGATGTTGAGTTAGATCACCCAATGTTTAAGTCACTACAACGTATCGGCTCTACAGGTATATTAAAAGGTATAGGTAAAAGTGTTGACTGGTCAAATCAAATGTGGTTCAGAGCGGATACATTATTATTGGCAAATGAGTTGAAAGGATTGGGTGATGTTTATCCTTTTGTCAATAAGCAAGTATTCGAAGGTAATAATACCATATCAATTCAGAAAGCTACAGAGCTAGTAGGAGAGATTGCAGAAAAAGAAGGTATTGAGATGAAAGAGGGTAGGGTAGAAGAGATCTGGGATAAATTTGATTTGAAAGATTTTGATATGAATCGAAATATTTTGAGAAGTGAAATGGCAATTTTGATTGATCAGATATTAGATCCTTTCAATAATAAAAAAGTAGATATTATAGGGCAATATATTCAATAGGTAATAATAATATAAGTGTTAACTGCTGTTTTAATTAAACTAATATGAAAACATTAGATCGAAGAGGCTTTCTAAAAAAAGCCACATTGGCTGGCGCGTCAGCCTTGACTGTACCAACTTTGTTTGAATCTTGTACTTCAAAAGCTAGTGCCAGTACAGTAGTGGCAACTGATGGTTTGGAAAGTAAACTCATTGTTCCTAAAAACAATGGCTTAAAAATTACCGGAACTTTTTTGGATGAAATATCACATGATATTCCACATCAGAACTGGGGTGAGAAAGAATGGGACTTGGATTTTCAGCACATGAAAAATATAGGAATTGATACAGTAATAATGATCCGTTCTGGTTATCGTAAGTTTGTCACTTTTCCTTCTCCTTATTTATTGAAGAAAGGTTGTTATATGCCTTCCGTTGACTTGGTGGATATGTTTTTACGTTTAGCTGAAAAGTATGGAATGAAATTCTATTTTGGACTATACGATTCGGGTAAATACTGGGACACAGGGGATATGACCTGGGAAGTGGAAGATAACAAATATGTAATTGATGAAGTTTGGGAAAATTATGGTTCCAAGTATAAAAGTTTTGGAGGATGGTATATCAGTGGTGAAATAAGCCGGGCAACGAAAGGGGCGATTGGTGCTTTTCATGCATTAGGAAAACAATGTAAGGATATATCTAATGGATTGCCTACTTTTATATCTCCTTGGATTGATGGCAAAAAAGCAATCATGGGAACGACAAAAATGACGAGAGAAGATGCCGTTTCTGTACAACAACACGAAAAAGAATGGGATGAAATTTTTGATGGAATTCATGATGTGGTAGATGCATGTGCATTTCAAGATGGGCATATTGATTATGACGAATTGGATGCGTTCTTTTCTGTCAATAAAAAATTAGCAGATAAGTATGGTATGCAATGTTGGACAAATGCCGAATCTTTTGACCGTGATATGCCAATTCGTTTTCTACCCATTAAGTTTGATAAACTTCGGATGAAGTTGGAAGCAGCCAAACGTGCCGGATATGATAAGGCTATTACTTTTGAATTTTCTCATTTTATGAGTCCGCAATCAGCCTATCTGCAAGCTGGTCATTTATATGACAGATATAAAGAATATTTTGAAATAAAATAAATGTTATGAAGTCTACAATCAATTTTAGTTATCTTATATTCCTATCTGTTGTGGCAGCATTGGGAGGCTTCTTGTTCGGATATGATACTGCGGTTATATCGGGAACAATTGCCCAAGTGACTCAACTTTTTCAATTAGATGCACTACAACAGGGATGGTATGTAGGATGTGCTTTAGTAGGCTCTATCGTAGGTGTTCTTTTTGCTGGAATCTTAAGCGATAAGTTAGGAAGAAAACTTACGATGGTTATATCAGCTGTGTTGTTTTCCACATCAGCTCTAGGATGTGCTCTATCAGCCGATTTTGCCCAATTGGTAGTTTATCGGATTATAGGTGGAGTAGGAATAGGGGTTGTGTCCATTGTTTCTCCTCTTTATATATCAGAACTAGCTGTAGCGCAGTATAGAGGACGTTTGGTGTCATTGTATCAGTTGGCTGTAACAGTTGGTTTTTTGGGAGCTTATTTAGTTAACTATCAATTATTGGCATGGGCGGAGAGTGGTACGCAATTAAGTGTGGATTGGTTGAATAAAATATTTATAACTGAAGTATGGAGAGGTATGTTGGGTATGGAAACATTGCCGGCAATCTTATTCTTCATAATCATATTTTTTATTCCGGAAAGTCCCCGCTGGTTAATCGTACGTGGAAAGGAATTGAAAGCTGTAAATATATTAGAGAAAATATATAATTCAATTACAGAAGCGAAAAGTCAATTAAATGAAACGAAATCTGTGCTGACCTCTGAAACAAAATCGGAATGGTCTTTATTGATGAAGCCTGGAATTTTCAAAGCTGTTATTATCGGTGTGTGTATTGCGATTTTAGGACAGTTTATGGGTGTGAACGCAGTACTTTATTATGGCCCTTCTATCTTTGAAAACGCAGGACTTTCAGGAGGAGATTCTCTTTTTTACCAAGTTCTGGTAGGACTAGTCAATACTTTGACCACCATTCTGGCTCTTGTCATCATTGATAAGGTAGGCCGCAAGAAACTTGTTTATTACGG
>OLRI01002190.1_pt1 | contig 14225 bp, 14 predicted proteins | sample 1672871 | NCBI WGS metagenome assembly OLRI01 (sample SAMEA3136732, study PRJEB25190) | human gut metagenome
AATGTCCATTACTAAAATACGAGAGGCTTTCAGCCTACCAAATGTCCATTACGCCGATTTATTTGATTAGGGGGCTTGGATTTCAAAAAAGAATGCGGAATTACCTATATAAAGACAATTCCGCAAGGATTTATATGCTATTTAAGTTTTACCGGACAGCAATAATTTGAAGTGTATCTTTGCTTGCTTAGATAGCTGCTGCAATCCATTCGTAAACACAGCTGAAGACACCGAAAAGTACGATGCCCGTTGTGCAAACAGCAAGGGCAAACTTGGTGTTGGTGTCGCTCTTGAAGGTTGGCATAGGAGTGTCGCAACGTGTAATGTACATTGCCTTTACTATCTTGAGGTAGTAGTAAAGCGAAACGACTGTGTTTATAAGCGCAATGAATAGTATGCCGTAAATCCAAGCACCTTCGGTTGTGTTGATGTCTGCTCCCTTAACGCCCGACATGAAGACGAAGAACTTAGAGAACATACCTGCAAACGGAGGGATACCACCGAGTGAGAACATGGCAATGGTCATAAGGAAACTCAAACGTGGGTTGGTTTTGTAGAAACCATTGTAGTCTGAAATGTCGGTCTTGCCGCCATTGTTCTGTTCTACAACCGAGATGATAGTGAACACAGCCATATTGGCAACCACGTAGATAAGTACGTAGTAGCTTAGCGATGCTATTGATGCGTCCCAATTGTTGCCCAATGCAGCAAGCATGATGTAGCCTGCCTGCGAAATAGAACTGAACGCCATGAAGCGTTTCAATTCGCCTTGGCGGATAGCGAAGAGGTTGGCAATGGTGATGGAAAGTGCAATGACAATCATCATAAGTACGTGCCAGTAAGCTATCATACTGCCGAAGACGTGGAACAGAATGCTCAACAGGGTGAAAGCGGCAGCACCTTTAGAGATTACGCTGAGGTAGCCCGTAACAGTGGTAGGCGCACCTTGGTAGGTGTCGGCTGTCCAGAAGTGGAACGGAACGAGCGAAATCTTGAAGCCAAGACCGCTGAAGAAGAACACCAAACCCATGATAGTGAGTGGTGTAGCCTGTATGTTGGCAGCAATATCGTTGAAGTACATTGTGCCGTAAGCTGCATAAATGAAGCTGATACCATAGAGCATTACACCGCTTGAGAAGGTTGCGGTGAGAATGAACTTGGCTGCTGCTTCGGCAGAATTGTTGCGATAGGCGTCGAAAGCCACCACGCACGCCATTGGCACAGATGCCATTTCCAAACCAAGGAAGAACATAAGGAAGTTTCCTGCGCTCATCATTGTGTTCATACCCAACAGGGTTGAAACGACAAGCATATAGAATTCGCCCTCTTTTCCGCTCTTTCCTGCCCACACGCGGCTTTGCAGCACCACGATGAATGTACCGAAAGCGAGGATTGCTTTCATGACATTTACCGCAGCCGAAGTAATGTACATACCGCCAAAGGCTTCTTCGGGCTGCATCGGGAGCAGGCAAACGATGGTGTTTGCAAGCAGGAGCGCACAAGCCAAGGGGTTGAACCACTTGCGTTCTTCGGTCTTTGCTGAAATAAAGTCAGCAACGAAAAGGATTATCAGAACGGCAACAAGACTTGCCTCTGGAATCATTTTAAAGAAATCAGTATAATTCATTTTTTTGCTACTTTATTAAAGATTACCTAAATTTGGAACGTATGCGATGATGTGGTCGAAGATTGGACCGACAGCATCGATAATCATATCCTCGAAGAACAGAGGGAAAAGTCCGAGTCCTGCAACGCAGAAGATGAGTCCTGCAACAGCGAAACGCTCGTCCCAAGTGGCATCGTGAAGCTCGTTGAACTTCTGGTTAGGAATGGTCTGGAACAGAATCTTGCCCACCACGCGCAGAATGTAGACTGCCGTAACAACGATTGACGTGCAGGCAACGAGCGTACAAACGCGGTGGAAAGTTCCGCCATTCTCGAACGAACCAACGAAGATGGTCATTTCGGCAATGAAGCCTGAGAAGCCTGGCAAGCCGAGGTTAGCCAAACCTGCCACTACATAAGAAACGGCAAGGAATGGTATTACCTTCATCAAACCGCCAAGATAGCGAACGTCGCGTGTTCCTGCGCGGTGGTAAATCATACCGATGCAGGCGAAGAACAAGGCAGTCATCAAACCGTGTGAAAGCATTTGGAGGATTGCACCTGTAATAGCGGTCTGCGTTGTCATAACCAAAGCGAAGAGCACCATACCACAGTGAGAAACTGAAGAGTAGGCGTTAATGTACTTCAAGTCGGTTTGAACACAGGCAGAGAGCGCACCGTAAACCACAGAAACCGTTGTGAGGACGAGGAAAACGGGTGCCCACATCTCGAGCGCGTCAGGCATTATGAACATGGCAATGCGCAGACAGCCGTAGCCTCCTAACTTCATCAACACACCTGCGTGGAGCATTGACACAGCCGTAGGGGCTGAAGCATGACCGTCGGGCGACCATGTGTGGAATGGGAACAACGCACCGAGGATACCAAAGCCGATGAATACGAATGGGAAGAAGATGTTTTGAACCTCTTTCGACATTGCGTGCATCTTTGCCAGCTCGATAACGTCCATCGTAGAACCACCACTGAAGTAGTAGATACCGAGGAAACCGAAGATAAGCAAGCCAGAACCACCCATCAACATAAGGGTAAGCTTCATGGCTGAATATTCCTTTGCGCCTGTTCCCCATACACCAATGAGAAGGTACATAGGTATCAATGCCACTTCGTAGAACATGAACATGGTGAACATATCGGTTGAAATAAAGAAACCGAACACACCCGATGACAGCAGTACGAACCAAAGGAAGTATTCTTTCTTCATCGGTTCAAGCTGCCAACTGGCAAATGTACCCGTGAAGACAATGATTGCTGAAAGCAAAATCATGACGACAGAAATACCATCGACACCCACAGCAAAGGCAATGTTCAGCGGTTTAAACCACATTACAGAGTTTGCCAATAGCATGGTATCGGTATTTCCAGCTGCCCGCTGTTGAACAAAATAGACGGTGAGCCATATAGCACCAATCAACAAGGCAGAGGCTCCTGCTACCATCACGCCGCGTACCTGATTGTCGTTCTTAGCGACCCAAAGGCCGAAAAGCATCAGTACGGGGATTATTACAAATATTGTTAAAATCCAACTCATCTCTTTATATCAAGCAAAGTATTACTAATGTTAAAGCCACAGTTCCTGTTATGAACCAAATTGCATAATGGCGAACGTCGCCACTCTGCCAAGGACGAATGCTCTCGCCCGCTTCCTGAGTACCCCAAGCAAGGAAGTTGAACGTACCATCGACAACTTGACGGTCGAACCAAGCAATAGGAATAGAGAAGCAACGGAAAACAATCTTGTGGGTGAAGAACTGCCAAGCGTTGTCAATATAGAATCTGTTGAGGGCAGCCTTGTGAAGTCCTGGCATGCGTTTTGCAAGTTTGTCGGCAACAGGATTGTTCTTAGGCATATACATCCATGTAGCAAGTGAAATGCCGATGGCAGCTGCCAAGAGGCTGAACCAAGCTACACTTGAGAAGTGGAAGTGCTGCAAATGAATGTCGGCACTCTGACCTGTCGCTGAAACGAAGTGCCCGAATGGAATCCAACCTGCAAAGATGGAAATGATAGCAAGGAATACCAACGGTCCCCACATAATGAAAGGAACTTCCTGTGGACGGCGACGGTTCTCTGGATCTTCCTCATAATAAGACTTGCCCCAGAAGATAACGTAGTACAAACGGAACATATAGAAAGCCGTCATACCCGATACAAAGGTCATGAACCAACCCAAAGCAGGAGAGAACTGGAAGCAGGCACTCACGATTTCGTCCTTAGAGAAGAAACCTGCAAGTGGCCATACACCGCTGATTGCAATACAACCGATGAGGAAGCAAGCGTTCGTTATCGGCATATACTTGTGCAAACCGCCCATATACTCCTTGAAGTTGCTGCCAATGATAACGATGATGGCACCAGAACAGAGGAACAGCAACGCCTTGAACATAGCGTGTGTGAACAGGTGGAACATAGAAGCCATATAGCCCAAACCGCCTTCTTCGTTGTCGAGGGCATAGCAAACGCCGAGCGCAACGAGCATGTAGGCAATCTGAGAAATGGTTGAGAACGCCAAACCACGCTTAATATCGCTTTGGCAGCAAGCTACTGCAGCAGCATAGAAAGCGGTGAAGGCTCCGATGTAGGCAATCCAGTGAAGTTGCTCAATAGCACCGAACTGAATGTAGATGGGGAACAAGCTTGCCACTTGGAATACACCGGCAACAACCATGGTAGCAGCGTGGATTAACGCCGACACAGGTGTTGGACCCTCCATGGCATCTGGCAACCAGATGTGGAGTGGGAACATGGCTGACTTACCTGCACCACCGATGAACATAAGGAACAGTGCTGTTGGGATAACCCAAGCTGTTGTAGGGTCGGTAGCTACGTTTTGCAGTTGGTCTACCAAGTTTGCATCAACCGATAAGTCGAAGTTGAACGTCTTGACGTAGAAGCTGAAGAACAGAATACCCATCAGGAAGAACAAGTCGGCAAAGCGTGTAACGATGAAAGCCTTCTTACTTGCATGCACGGCAGTGTGCTTTGGATAGTAGAAACCAATGAGCAAATAAGAGCAGACACCCACCAACTCCCAGAAAAGATACATCTGGAAAACGTTGGTTGCCACCACAAGACCTAACATCGACATTGTAAACAATGACAGGTAGGCATAGAAACGCTGGAAACCGTGCTCGTATTCCTCGAACTTATAGTTCTTATCGCGCTCTGCCATATAGCCGAACGAGTAGATGTGAACCATGAAGCTGACAGTGGTAATGACGATAAGCATCATCACGCTGATAGGACTTAGACGGAAACCAATATTAAATGTCAGTAACTCTGAGAATCTCAACCACGTGAAGTTGAAGACCGTAACAGTCGGATAAACACCATTTGCTAAGCGGCCGTCTACTACATTGAAGGTCTCACCCATAGCAGTATATTCGCCTGTAAAGAAGAAATACTGATAAGCAGTGTAGAGACTCAAGGCAAAAAGCGCGCCCACAATACATGTGCCGATGATACCTGCCACCGGTTTAGGCATCTTCATACCTGCCAATCCTAAAACGATTGCGCTCAAGAAAGGTAGAAGAAGTATCAAAAATGCGTAATCAAACATAGCTTTTCCTTATAATTTCATATTTTCAATACTGTTCACCTGGTCGCTGTGCAGATGTCGGTAAACATTAATAATAATAGCTAACGCAACCGCAGATTCAGCTGCACTCACACCGATAGAGAAGATTGTGAAGAACATACCTTCGTATCCATCTGGATAGAGCAAACGATTGAAAGCTGCAAAGTTAAGGTCTACGCTATTGAGAACTAACTCGATGGAGATAAGCATTGCAACAAGGTTGCGTCGGGTTACAAAGCCAAAGACTCCAATAAAAAACAACAGTCCGCTAAGGACGAAAAAATATTCTACTGGTATCATTCTTCTACCTCCTCTTTTTTCTGTTTATTCAAGATAACCAAGCCGCCAATGATGCACGCAAGCAAGAAAACAGAGATGAACTCGAACGGCAATACGTAGCCATACTTGTCGGCACTCATAAGGTTTTTACCGATAACCTGCATTGAAACTTCTGTGCTTGATGTGTTGGTAGACACCAATTCATTGAAAATCTTGTTCTTCAGGAACACACCTAACACTGTGGCAACGCCCACCAATGCGATGAGTGCTGCAAGAAGGGTGCGCTTTCCGAGCCATCTTTCAGACAAACCCTGAAGCGTTCGCTTGCTTACCAACTGGATAGCAAATACATACATCACGGTGATACCGCCAGCGTAAATGCTGATTTGTGCAGCACCAAGGAATGTATAGTCAAGCAGGAAATAAAGACCTGCTACGCCAAAGAGCACGAACAGCAATGCTGTTGCAGCTCGCATGATGCGCTTTGTAGACACGCAGAATACTGCTGAACCGAGTATCGCTACTGCCAAAATCGCAAACACAATTAATTTAGCCATAACTTTATCTCCTCTTTTATTTGGTTTTAGTGTTAAATGTTCCTACTTCCCAATCGGCTCCGCCCTCGATAAGGTTAGGCAGTGAGCCGCCTTTGTAAACCTCTTCGTTCAGATGCAGCACGAGTTGCGAACGGTCGAAAACAGCGTTCTCGAAGTCGTTTGTAAACTCAATGGCATCGAAGTTGCAGGCGTTTACACATAATTGGCAGAACATACAATCGCCGAGGTCGTACTGGTAGTCCAACAGCGCACGCTTCTTTCTACCTGTTTCGGGGTCTTCGCGCATTTCGCTTGCTATGCGGATAGTGCCGTTAGGGCAGGCTTTTTCGCACATAAGGCAAGCAACGCATTTGTAGTTCTCGCTTTCATCACGCTTAAAGACCAAACGTCCGCGGTGGCGTTTTGCCACGTGGAGTGTTGTCTTACGGTTTTCAGGATACTGCTCGGTAGACTTTGGCGTGAAGTATTCCTTCATGGTTGTCTTCAAACCAGTAGCCAATGTCTTAAAAGCACTTCCTATTTCACCGAAATATGATTCTTTTTTTTCCATTAGAATAATGAATTCTTAATTTCTACTTTATGATTGCCTTTTATGCGATTGTGAAGGTCCAACCGAACGCCACGCACACTGTCATAAGCACCAAGATGATGAGGCTGAGTGGCATAAGGTATTTCCATTCGAGCTTCAGTATCTGGTCTACACGCAGACGTGGGAATGTCCAGCGTATCCACATAAGAAGGAATACTACAACAAAGGTCTTTCCGAGGAACCAAACGATGCCTGGAATATAGTTCATAAGGGCGTCGAAGCCTTCGATACCTATATTAATAGGTGCCCAACCACCAAGGAAGATAGTTGCGGCAAGACCTGAAATCACAAAGAGATTGAGGTATTCTGCCAAGTAATAGAAACCGAAGCCCATACCGCTATACTCTGTGTGATAGCCAGCAGTAAGCTCACTTTCAGCTTCGGCAAGGTCGAACGGACCACGGTTCGCCTCTGCGTTACCTGCAATGCAGAATACGAGGAAGCCGAGCACGGCTGGGATATGGCCTTGGAAGATAAGCCATTGCCATGGACCGGTCTGTGCTTCAACGATGCCAGATATCTGCATGGTACGCGTAAGTACCACGGCTGAGATAAGGCAGATGCCCAATGAGAGTTCGTAGGAAATCATCTGAACGGCTGCACGCATGGCAGAAAGCACAGAGTACTTGTTGTTACTTGCCCAACCAGCGATGAAAACGCCGAGCACACCGATAGAGCTGATGGCTGTTACAAGGAAGATTCCCACGTTGAAGTCGAGCACTTCCGCACCCTTGTTCCAAGGAAGGAACGAGAATGTTCCGATTGATGCGGCTATTACGAGGAAAGGTGCAAGGTAGTAAAGCAGCTTGTCGGCTTTATCTACGGTGAAAATTTCCTTGATAAGCATTTTCAACACGTCGGCAAGCACTTGCAGCGTACCCCACCAACCTACACGGACAGGACCGATACGGCACTGGAAATAAGCACAAACCTTACGTTCCATAAAAATGAGCACGATGGCAAGCACGGCATAGCCAATGATTATTGCCAAGCCTACTACCACACACTCGATAAGAATGGCACCGAAATCGCCAAGCCCCAAGGTGTGCCTTAGCAGCTCGTCGAACCATCTTGTTACTATACTAAAATCGAACATGTATATGATTTATTTCTTAATTCATTACTTATATATCGTTTCTCTCTTAGCGGTCGATGTCGGGAATGACAAAGTCGAGTGCTGCACCTGTTGTTACAAGGTCGGCAATCTTCTGACCTTTCAGCATCTTGTCCATTGCGCCCACCAAGGTCAAGCCCATCGGACGGAACTTCAAGCGATACGGACTCTTGTCGCCTCGCGAGTCGAGGTATGCGCCAAACTCGCCGCTTGCTCCTTCCACAGAGAAGTACCACTGGCCTTCTGGAACCTTGATGATAGGCTTCTGCTTGATGTAGAAGTCGCCTTCGGGAATGTTGTCGATGAGTTGCTCGATGATGTCGAGGCTCTGATACATCTCCTTGATGTGGCAATAGTAGCGGTCCATAGAGTCGCCGCCCGTCATTACCACCTCTTCAAAGTCCACTTTGTCGTAAACAGCGTATGGGTGATGCTTGCGGACGTCGTTGCGCCAGCCGCTTGCACGACCTGCAGGACCTGTAACGCCGTAGCTGATACAGTCTTTTTCGTCCATCGTACCGATGCCTACGAAACGCTGGTGTGTGATGACGTTGTCGCCAAACACGTCGAGATATTCCTGAATCATCGGGCGCAGATACTTGCAGAGCTTCTTTGTGCTCTCCACGAAGTTCGGGTCGATGTCGTCTTGCAGTCCACCTATTCTGTAATAGTTCTGAATCAGTCGTCCGCCCGTTGTCTCCTCCATCACGTTCAGCACGTGTTCGCGGTCGCGCATACCATAGAGCATACCCGTGAGTGCGCCCAAGTCCTGTGCGCAGCACGATGTGTAGAGCAAGTGGTTGTCGATGCGCTGCAACTCGTCCATAATGGTACGAATGTACTGAATGCGCTCCGAAAGCTCGATGCCCATAGCCTCTTCGATGACGCCTACCAATGCGTGGCGGTGCATCATCGCCGAGAGGTAGTTCATACGGTCGGTCAATGCGAGTGTCTGGGGGTAGGTGTACGATTCGCACATCTTCTCTATACCGCGGTGAATGTAGCCGAGGTGTGGGTAGATGCGCTTCACGTTCTCGCCATCGAGCACGGTTTGCAGGCGCAATACACCGTGGGTTGATGGGTGCTGAGGGCCGATGTTCACCACAAAATCGTCGCTTGTGAACAGCTTGTGTGTGGTAGCCGTCAGTCTGCCGTCGGCGTTGAGGTTCCATTCGGTGGTTGTGTCCAGCTCGATGTCGTCGTCGGTGGTGTACATATTCTTCGCTGGGTCCATGTCGTAGTCCTTGCGAAGCGGGTAGCCCACGAAGTCGTTTCTCAGGAAGAGGCGACGCATGTCGGGGTGTCCGAGGAACTTTATGCCATAAAAGTCGTAAACCTCACGTTCCAGCAAGTCGGCGTCAGCCCATAGGTTGTACACCGATGGTATTACGTGGTCTTGCTCCACCTGCTTTGCAATTTGCTTTACAGAGCAGCGTTCGTGGGTTTGCGTATTTTCAAGTATATAGATACAGCCAAGACCTTCTTCTGCGCCGAAGTCTTCTCCAACGATTGTTACAAGGTAGTCGAAATGCTGTTCCTTTTTCAGTTTTGCCATTTCGTCGGCAAAACGCTCAAAACCAAACTCTTTGTTTTCTAATTTCATTTTTCCGTACCTTATTTATTAGTTAGCTGCTGTATTGTTGTCGGTAGGTGCTTGTTTAGCTTCAGCTTCGTTCAGCTTGTCCAGTTCCTTTCCTAACTTTTCTACATCTTCTTTCGTAACAGGCTTGTCTACAACGATGGTGTCCTTCTTTGGCTCTGCTGCAGCAGGCTTTGCAGCGGCAGGGCGTGCAGGTTTGGGTGTGGGCTTGTGTTCCGCTTCCCATTCAGCCTCGCGCTTCTCCTTGATTTCTTCTGCTGAAATGCCCAGCTTGTTCTCAAAGATAAGTGCCTGATTACTCTTGCCGAGCAGACTCTCCTCTGCTGTTTGCTTGTGGTTTGCACCACCGAAGAATTTCTCAACCTTCACTTTTCGTTGCAACTGCATCATACCGTATATGATAGCTTCGGGACGTGGAGGGCAGCCAGGAATGTAAACATCGACAGGAATAATCTCGTCGATACCACGCATTACGTGGTAGCTGTCCTTGAAAGGACCGCCCGAAATAGCGCAACCACCTACGGCAATCACGTATTTAGGCTCTGCCATCTGGTCGTACAGACGCTTCAAAGCAGGTGCCATCTTGTTCGTTATGGTACCTGCACACATAATCAAGTCTGCCTGACGTGGCGAGTTACGGGTTACTTCAAATCCAAAACGAGAGAAGTCGTAGCGCGCACAGCCCACTGCCATGAACTCAATGCCACAGCAAGATGTAGCGAACGTGAGCGACCACAGCGAGTTGCTACGTCCCCAGTTTATGAGCTGGTCGAGGTTGCCCAGCACAAGGTTCGTACCTCCATCGTTCAGGTCGTTTGCCATCTTCTCCAAGGTGTCGTTGTCCTTCCACTCCTCGTAGGGCAAAGCCTTAATTTTCGGTTTTCTTATTTCCATTCAAGCGCTCCTTTCCGCCAAGCATAAGCCAAGCCAAAAACCAACACCAACATAAAGAATCCAATCGTTGCCAATGCCAAAACGCCGTAAGTGTTCACCACAACTGCCCAAGGGTAGAGGAAAACAGTTTCAACGTCGAACATCAGGAAAAGGATTGCAAACAGGTAGTAGCCCACGTGCATCGGCAACCAAGACGTGCCGTAGGTAGGAATACCACACTCGTAAGGTTCACCTTTCGTCGGATTGTAAGAACGGGGGCCCAACAGTTTTGCAGTAACATAAGCTGCAACAACCAAAAAGGCTGCCGTAATGAAGACGGTGATTAAAAGTGTAAAATACATAAATTTATATAGCTATAATAATATTACATTTTGTTAATGTATAAGATTTTTTAAAAGCGATTGCAAAGATACGAAATTAATTATTAAAGTTGCAAGGAAAACATAAAAAAAAGCTGCCTTTTGACAACTCAACTTTACAAATCATTGTTTTAAACAAGTTCCCAAATTTTACCCTTGCAGTATTTCTGTTTTTTACCTGAGTAGGTCTTTCCTTCCAACCTCGTTGGAAGATAGTTTTACGTCCTATCTTCCCACTTTTCGCTGCTGTGCCGTGCCCCTATATTATATATAAGGTGTAACGTATCAACTTTCGCTACGCTTTTGTAAAGAAACTTCCACAGAAAAACGCTAATTTCGATTTGACACTGCGAAAGCGGCTCTTTTGCGCTGCAAAACCTATGCTTTTACCGTGCAAAACAGCCGCTTTTGGAATGCGAAATAATAGGTTTTGCAATGTGTTGATAGTGAGATGTTTATGTAATATTTGTGCTTGCGAAAAATATTTACACGTTTATCGCTTGTTTTCCGCTTTGTCTATTGATATTTCCACAAGGCGGCTTGCTTTTATGTGTCAGCATTCTAAACTGGAAAGACGAACTATATAATTTGAAGGTCTTTGCGCAATTAGAACGCCTTATTTTATCTCTTTTTAGATTATAGCAATTCCGCCATAATTAAAATAGCGGATTTTAGAGAATAACGTTGGTTATGTCGTTAGCTCATAGTTCGTGCTGCGTCCGCCCTCATCGCTTTTCCGCAGCACCTTTTTGTCTACAAGGTCGTTCAAATCTCTTATGGCTGTGTCTTGCGAACAATGGTTTATCTTGTACCATTTGGAAGAGTTCAGCTTGCCTTCGAAACCATCGAGGAGCATATTGAGCACTTTTCTTTGTCGCTCGTTCAGCTCCAAGTCTTTGTGTTTATCCCAGAAACGAACTTTCCGAATGGTGTTTTCGGTCTTTTCAAGCGCAACATTCAAGGCACTGCGTAGCGTGTAGAGAAACCACGTTATCCATTCCGTAATGTCCGATTTGCCGTGCTGTGCCTTTTCCAATTGTGCATAATAGTCCTTTCGGTGATTGAGTATTTCCGAAGAAAGACTGTAATATCTCTGTGAAGTATCGTCGGCTCTCGACAGCAACATTTCTGTTACGGTACGGCACAGTCGGCCGTTGCCATCGTCGAAAGGGTGAATGGTGAGAAACCAGAGGTGGGCAACAGCTGCCTTTACCAATGCTAATAGTGTATAGCACCACAGAGCGGTGCGCCCGAGGTACGGAGGAGTTAAACGTCCCAATAAAATATAAAAAGCTCCCACTTCACGCAAAATCTTACACAAAGTAGGGAGGATTTTTACTATACAAATTTCTCAATTATTTCTATTAAAGTGAATAACTGAAATTTGAACTATGGATTAATTTTTTTAGAAGTATATCTCCAAACAATTTTTTCTGGTCTACATGGATAATAATGGTCTAATTGAGCTCCCCCTGTTGTTCTTACAAAATGAATTAAATATGTTGTCCCTATGAATTTTTTGTCACCAGATTCTATAATTTCATTAGAAGACCAACCTAAAGTTGTATAGAAATATCCAGCCCTAATTAATCCCATATCTTTGTTTTCTTTATTAGAAGTAGTTGGAATAATGATGTCGCCAGCTCTATATGAAGAGAGTTCTTTTGTAACGCATTGAATTTCTACAAAGTAGATGCCTCCAGGTAGTCCTGCTCCCAAAACGATAGGGTCCATATGCTTATAGTATTTTCTTGCAGCATTACCAGCTAAGCTAATTTGAGTGTATCCGTAATCAGTCATTGCCACATTATTATCCTCTTGTAGGGAGTTAGGAAGTTCCCTTGTTTTAGCCATGTTTTTTGAGAGTGTTGGATTAGGATGGGAAATTCTTTCATTTGATTGAGATAATTGAGAGGTTGTTTCTTTTTGTTGAATTTCCTCTACATCAGAAGAATCGCACGATGTAAAAATACATGCTGCGATGATGATAATTAAAGTAACTCTTTTTTTCATAATAGTAAATATTTATAGTTTATACCAATAGTAATACCATTTTAACTGTTCAGGATTGCAAGGGTAATATACATTAATTTCGTTTCCCTTGTTGTCATATTTTATATTAAAAATAACAGTCCAACAGTTCCCATAGATACCCTTTATAGGAGTTATACCGTAACCTCCATGAAACCCTATGATGTATTTTGGGGCTGTATTGATAAATCCCATTTGATTCCTTGTTGAAATAAAAGGAATTGCAATGTAACCTTTTTTTTCTGGAATATATTGAGAATATATGCTCTTTTTCGAAAGATATATAGAGTCAGTCGACAATCCATATTTGGTGCACCAATCTCCAAGTTTTGTTTTAATCCAATACCGACTTTCAGTACAGTCTATAAAACGGTTAAGATACTCTATGTCGATGTTATTTGATGGTTTATTAGGGATAATAGAGTCTATTCCTGATAAATATATACAAGTGTCAACTCTTACTTCCAATTTTCTACCATCTTTTGTGGTGAGAATTTCATATTTTTTAGATAAATCCTCGTCTCTATTGCAACTTACAATAGACGTTGTTAAGAGAAAAATAGATAATAAAGAGATTACTCCCATATATCTACAACTATAATATGTTTTAATATGTATCATAAATTCATGTATTAATATTTTGCAAATATAAAAAGTATTAATTAAAAATCAAATAATTTTCATTCTAAATGTTAACTTTCTACTGTCTTTTTCTTGATAGCGTTGATTAGGTCTATGGCAGGCGCATCGCCCTCTATCCATTCAAAAAAGTGCTGCATCTGCGGAACCTTGCTGCTCGGTGGTGCCTCGTAGTGTATTTTCTGCCGTCCCATAGCCCCCGATACCACCTGCATAGGCTCTTTGCCTTGTCGCCAATTGCCTACCGTTATTTTGTACATACCGCTATGCCCCGTAGGGAACAGAGCCGAATGCCAACCAAATAGCCTTTCTTCGTTGATGGCTTCGTCGAAATGCTGCGTTGCATCTACCATAACCTGCACCACGCCTTCTGTGTAATGGTCGGTCTTGGGCAGTCCTTCGTATTCCAAGCCTAACTGTTTGGCAACCGAAGAGCGCACACTGTCGCTGTTAAGTCTTTCGCCTTCTATCGCTGATGAATGAATAGTTTCTTCGGTCAAGGTATTCAACATAAAGTCAGATTGCTCTTTGAAGCCAAACAGTGAAAGCCTGCCCAACAGCTTTCCACGAAGCAAATTCACTTCGGAAAGAAGGCTGCTGAAAGCACTGTCTTGCCAAGTTATGTTGCGCAAGTCGGTATCTTGCCATATATATTTACCGTTCATACAACTTAAACCTATTTGTTGGCAAACTTAATACATTTTTGCCACAACTACAAACTTTTGCGGATAAAACTGCGATTATTCTACGCAAATTTGCGAAGAATAAGGTCTCTATTCTCCGTAACCGAATTGTTGCGGGCGTGTTTTTAGTGTTTTCTAGAATTCCTATAAATTCTAGTATAGACCCTGGAAACAGCTTTGTTTTTGTAAAGAAACTTCCGAAGAAAAACGCTAATTTCGTTTTGGCGTTGCGAAAGCGGCTCTTTTGCAACGCAAAACCTACGCTTTTACCGTGCAAAA